>Ga0334888_1002048_pt1 | contig 23373 bp, 21 predicted proteins | sample GraSluR1_MG_FD_207227 | JGI IMG/M metagenome (GOLD analysis project Ga0334888, IMG submission 207227) | Sludge microbial communities from methane-producing bioreactor in Wageningen University, Netherlands - Granular Sludge_3_08-R1 | ecosystem: Engineered > Bioreactor > Anaerobic > Unclassified ...
GGGTTGCGCCCAACGTCAGGCGTGCGCCCATGTCTCCGTCGACTTCGAAATCAACCGTCTGGTCGGTAATCTCCTCGGTGTAGCTCACCTTCATCGTGGACGACTCTTTGGCCAGTCCGCCGTAGACCGTGGCCAAACCGAATCTGCGCGACGCGGCGATGAAGATGCTGCTCGCGTCGGTTTCGACAACGGTGCCGAGGTCGATTTCCTGTTTGAAGAAGCCGATCATGACATCGACGGGCAGACCGGGCAGCATCGGGCCGGGGCTCCATTGCAGCCCGTAGCCGAAGTACTTGGTCTTGCCGAGATCGCCCAGATCGATTTCGGGCAGCCAGCGCAGCGCCAGTCGGAAGCCCGCGATGCCGCCGACCTGCAGCTCCGGCGCGACCATGGGCACCCAGCGCGTGTCGATGACGCCGCTGATGGTGTTGATCGTATAGACCGCGCCGTACTCGTCGATGCCGGTCGCCGTGCCCGTCACGTCCGAATCGCCGATGACGGTGGGGCCTTCGAAGATCACGTCGCCTCGCGCGCCGGCGGGCACGTCGAGGCCGTAATCGGAAAGATCGACATTGCGGATCACGCGGCGGAAGGTCTGGTCGTCCTCGGCGAGGTGCGTACCCATGACCTTCAGACCGATGGTGAAGGTGAGCCGCGAGCGGGGAATCGCGGCCGTGTGGAACATCCCGCTGTTCTGGGCAGCCCCCCAACCGTGGGCGAGCGGCGCGATGTACGCCGTCGCGTATTGCCTGCCCACCTGGATCAGGCGGCTCTCCAGATCATCGTCATCGTCTTGGGCAACCGCCGGTGCGCCGGCAATCATCAGCGCCGGCACGAGCAGCCATAGGATACGTCGGGGCATCGCGTCGATCCTCTCGTTACGTCCGTTCATGACGGATCCGGGTTCAGCGAACCCGGTCGTCATGGCGATCTGGGATGGTAGCAAACATAATACCACACCCGAGCGGCCTTTTCTGTCAACTAGCGAAGATCTTTACATATTGAGCGGTTGGCCGCGGCTAAGTCAATTCCTCGAACTCGCCGACATCGCGGTTCTTGCGCACGTTGTCCCAGGTGAAGACACGGCCGTTCATGGCAACGTAGACGCCGGGCGGCAGGCTCTGCGCGAAGGCCAACGCAGCGCCAAGATTGAACAACCCGTCCGACGACCCGAAGGCGAACGGAATCATCGCGCCGGTCAAGACGATGGTCTTGCCGGGAAGCGCCGCCTCGCCGAGGGCGCGCGCGGTCGTGGCCATGGTATCGGTCCCGTGGGTGATCACGATGCGGTCGGTCTCCGACTTGCGGCATTGGTTGAGGATCAGCTCGCGGTCTTCGTCGTCCATGTCCAGGCTGTCGACCATCATCAACGTGCGCACTTGGACCGACACCCGGCAACGCCCCAGCTTCAGCATCTCGCGCAGGTGGGTGTCCTTGAAGAACAGGCTGCCGGTGCGTTCGTCGTAGTCCTTGTCGAACGTGCCGCCGGTCACGAACACGCGCACGGTTTCGGTCATGGTCTGTGGTCCTCGCTAGTAGAAGAGGTCGCGTTCTCCGTTGGCGATCCGGACCAACCGGTCGCAGAGATCGCAGCGCAGGCCGTCGGTGGCGATGGCCTCGAGCGAGCGGCCGATCAAGCGTTCGCCCAGCGCGCGGGTTTCTTCGCTGGCGTAATCCTGCAAGTACTCCTTGATCGTCAGAATCGCGTTCGGCTGGCAATACTCCTTGATCAGACCGGGCTTGGCCAGCTCCATGAAGTCGGCGCCGGTGCGCCCGGAGCGGTAGCAAGCGGTGCAGAAGGAGGGCAGATAGCCCAGCTCGAGACAGTCGGCGATGACCTCGTCCAGGTTGCGATGGTCGCCGAGGGAGAACTGGCTGCCCGAGCGCATGCCGGTCGCCGCCTCGCTGTAGCCGCCGGGATTGGTGCGGCTGCTGGCGGAGATCTGCGATACGCCGAGCGCGAAGCACTGGCGGCGAATCGTGGCATTCTCGCGGGTCGAAAGGATGATGCCGGTGTAAGGCACGGCCAGGCGCAGAATGGCGATCAAACGCAGGAAGTCGTGGTCCCGCACCGCGGCCGGCGGGTTCAGGGCCACGGCGCTGCCCGCGGCCGGTTCGATGCGAGGGACGGAGATGGTGTGCGGCCCCACGCCGAAACGGTCTTCCAGGTGCCGGGCATGGTGTAGCAGGGCGAGGACCTCGAAGCGATAGTCATAGAGACCGAAGAGCGCGCCGATCCCCACATCTTCGATGCCGGCCGCCATGGCGCGGTCCATGGCTTCCAAATGCCAGTCGTAGTCGGATTTGGGCCCTGACACGTGCATCGACTGGTACGTCGGCCGGTGATAGGTTTCCTGGAAGAGCTGGTAGGTGCCGATGCCGCACTCGTTGAGGCGCCGGTAATCGGCCTCCGCCAGCGCCGCCACGTTGACGTTGAGACGGCGGATCTCCCCCCGGTTGGACTTTACGCCATAGATGGTCTCGATGGCCCGGCACACATAGCCGATGCCGTCGCTGTCCGGGTACTGCTCGCCCGCCACCAGCAGGATGCGCTTGTGGCCCTCATCGATGATGATCTGCGTTTCGCGGGCGATCTCCGCCGGCGTGAGATCGCGGCGGACCAGAGCCTTGTTGCTGACCCGGAAAGCGCAGTACCGGCAGTCGTTACGGCATTTGTTCGTGATATACAGCGGGGCGAACAGAACCAGGCGGTTGCCGTAGATGGTCTCTTTCACCACGCGGGCGGCGTGAAAGACCTCCTCGTCGAGGTCGCGATCGGCGTTGGCGAGCAGAACCGCGACGTCCTGGTCGCGCAGACCGTTGAGTTCCCGGGCCTGCGCCAGGATCTCGCGGATCGCTTGCGGTGTCGGGTCGGCGTGGCGCGCCAGCGCTGCGGTGATCTGCGCGGCGTCGATGCACGGGCCGTACGAAGGAGTACTCACGAGAAGACCGTTTCTTTCGGGCCGGATCGATCGCGAACTGCGATGCGATTCCGAAAAACCAATGTAGCGCGCCGTTGTACGGACGCCAAGGGATCGGCGCCGGTTCCACCCGGATCATTCAGGAATGCTCCGGATCAACCATCCAGCAGCACGATCGGACGCCGCTGGCCGCTTGACTTCTGCCACCAGCCGATGTGACCGCCGCCGGCCAGTGCGAGCGGCTGCAAGACCGGCGCTGCCGGTGCTGACCTGGTTGTCGACGCATTGCTCGTGCCAGGTTGCGATGGTGCGGTTTTAGCTGCGGCTGTTGCGGCTGACGACCGCGATTCCGCAAGCAGTTTTTCAAATCCCGGCAAAAACGCACCTCGGTCGGCAAGGGCGCGAATCACAGTTTCGACGCGGTGCGGATCGATCAGCCCGGCGCCATGGCGTAGCAGAAGGCTGACCACCTGGTCGGAATCGCCGGCCGTGTCGTTGAAGGGGTCGTCGCCGATTGCCAGGCAGGCTTGCGGCGGCCGACCCGCCATCGCCGCCAGTACCCCGAACGGTTTGCCACCGCCCGGCAGATCGGCGTGGACCGCACTGAAGTAGCGAAACAACTTCAGATCGCCCAGCTCGGCGGCCGCGCCGGCCCGGGCTTCGCCGGTCGCCAGGTGCAGCTCGAACCGTTGCGCCAAGCCGGCCAAGAGCGCGTCGACGCCCGGCCACATGCCCCAGCGCCCGGTGTCCGGACGCTGCAGGACCAACGTGCCGGCGAGATCGATGAACAGGACAGGTCGCAGCATGCGGCGATGGTTCCATTCGGCGCGGCGAGCCCCTGACCGCACCGCGCTTGGATCGGCTCCAGCAGCCTTGGTCGGTGGAACCGGGTTGTCGGCTGCTCCGGATGGCGATACAGTACTCAGGTAACCAAGCATACCCCGCCAAGGGAGGCATGACCATGCCCAAGATCACCTGGTTCGGCCATTCCGTCATCCAGATCGAGACCGGCGCGACGACGCTGTTGATCGATCCCTTTTTGACCGGCAACCCCGCGGCCACCGTCAAGGCCGCCGACCTCGCGCCGGACGTCATCCTGGTCAGCCACGGCCACGGCGACCACATCGGCGACACGGTCGAATTGGCCAAGCGCACCGGCGCCACTGTGATCGCGAACTTCGAGATTGCCGGCTGGCTGGGCAAGCAAGGTGTCCACAAGACGCATCCGATGCACATCGGGGGTTCATCGCGGCAGCCGTGGGGACGTGTCAAGCTGACGATGGCCCTGCACGGTAGCGGCCTGCCCGACGGCAGCTACGGCGGCAACCCGTGCGGGTTCCTGCTGTGGCTCGAAGGCAAGACGATCTACCACGCCTGCGATACGGGCCTCTTCTATGACATGAAACTCATCGGCGAGGAAGGAATCGATCTCGCCATCCTGCCGATCGGCGACAATTTCACCATGGGTCCCGACGATGCGCTGCGCGCCGTGAAGCTGCTCGAGCCGAAGCGAATCTTGCCGATCCACTACAACACGTTCGACATCATCAAACAGGATCCGCAATCCTGGCAGAGCCGCGTTCAGAAGGAGACAACCGCCCGCGTGAGTGTCCTGCAGCCTGGCCAGAGCCTGGAAATCTAGGTAAAAAAAGATCTTGGAGGCGCGATCAAACGTGGTACGTTTGGCTCCTGCGGATCCAGCTCCGGGCCGCCCGAGCTTCAGCCTGTGTCAAGGTGCGAGTTTCGGTATTCGGATGAGCCCATGACGCAGGAAGGAAGCGGCATGGATATCTACGTGGGCAATCTCCCCTGGTCTTGCAACGACGACGATTTGCGCGAGCTGTTTCAACCCTTCGGCCAGGTCGAGGGCGCGCGGGTGATCACCGACCGTGAAACCGGGCGGAGCCGCGGTTTCGGGTTTGTCCAGATGCCTAACAGCGAAGAGGCCGCGCAGGCCATTCAGAACCTCGACGGCAAGGACATGGACGGCCGGCCCCTGCGGGTCAACGAATCACAGCCCAAACAGCGCGGAAACGGCCACGGTGCCGGCGGCAGCGGGCGCCGCTGGTAGTTCGCTCGTTGCGGCGCGACCGGTCCGCAAACATGCCGGCGCGCAACGTACGGCGGCCGCGACTCTGTTTGTCAGATCAGTCTTCGAGCAGGTACTTCCGGAACGCGGCGCGGAACTTGGCCAGTTTAGGCGCGATCACCGCTTGGCAGTAACCCTGAGCCGGATTTTGCCGGTAGTAATCTTGGTGATACGCTTCGGCGGGGTAGAACACGTCCAGCGGCTTGATCTCGGTGACGATGCGGCGGTCGAACACACGATCGCGCTCGAGATCGCCGATAAGTTGCTCGGCGATCCGCCGCTGGTCGGCATCCGTCGTCAAAATGATCGAGCGATACTGGGTGCCGACGTCGGCGCCTTGTCGGTTGACGCTCGTCGGATCGTGCACGCCGAAGAAGATAAGCAAGATGTCCTGGTAGCTGAGCGCCGCCGGATCATAGCTGATCCGGACAACCTCAGCATGACCCGTGTTTCCGCTGCAGACCGCGCGATAGTCCGGATTCTCGACGTGGCCGCCCGCATAGCCCGATTCCACGGCAAGGACACCGGCCGTCGCTTCGAAGACCGCCTCGAGACACCAGAAACAGCCCCCGCCGAGCACCGCGACCGATGAGGCCGCAGCGTGTTCCGTCGCCATGGACAGCATACCTCCGGAATGAACCCTGGGAACGATCGCCAGCAGCAGGACAGCCAAATAAAAGCGAAGGTTCATCGAGCTTCCACCCGGCTGCCGCCTCCGCGTCAACAATCCTCGTGCCAGCCCAGGGCGCGTTGGGCCCGGGCAACCGGACATCGTTCGCCGAACACCGCTGCGGCGCGCCGGGCATCCAGCGGCAGGACGTTCAGCAAGATGTCCGCCAGCAGGCCAAGCGACAGCTCCCCGTGCAGAAGCTGACCGCGGGGGGCGCGGGTCTGAATGGCGGCCAGCAGGCGCGGCACCAGGCGGTCGGCGGCTTCGGCGTCCGGTTCGTGATCGGCGATGAGTTGGGCATCCGTCTTGCGGTAGAGGCGGTCGCTGGCAACCTCCTGCAACTCCACTCTGCCAAGTCCGAGGACCCAGATCAGATAACGGCCGTCAGCGAGGGTCTCGTGATGGACGATCTCGCCCAGGGCGCCCAGCGGCTTCTGCGCCGGCCCCCGGCGAGATTGTTCGTCGACCAGACTGACCGACGCCAATACCAGGCGTCCGGAGGTGTCCAGAAGATCGGCGACCATCTGACGATAACGCGGTTCGAAGATATGCAAGGGCGCCACCGCACCCGGAAACAAAAAGAAATCCGGCAACGTGAACAGCGGCAGCCCGCGCATCAGCTTTCCCGTCTCGGCGATCATGTCTGCGTCCCGTGGTGCGTGCCTGAAATCAGTGTAGTCGAGAAGGAGCATCGCCGCATGCTCGCGACGTCGTACTTGCTACCACCATTGATCGGCACGCTTGCGCGCAGTGTCAACGCACAGCCGCGAATTAGCACTTGAAATGTCCGATTCCCCAGTCCATGCTGGGCCGAGGGGAAAGAAGGCCGCAGGGAGGCTGCATGGGCGCCTTGAGGCAGGGCTCGTTGGTCTGGCGCCTGGTTGCAGCAGCGGGACTGGTTCTCGCCGCTGCAGCGCTGATTGCCTTGGGCCTGATGGACGGCGCCCTTCGTCGATTTTCTCTGGCCAGCACCGTATCGACCGACATCCCGCTGGAAGCGCTGTCAGCAAGTACCGCGCAGTTGCGCCAACACATGATCCTGATCTGGGCGGCGGTCTCTGTGTTCGGCCTGGCGGCGCTGGCGGTGGTCTTATACCGGACCATGCGACCGTTGCGCTCGTTGAGGACGGCCGCGGTCGCGGTCGCGGACGGCGACTTCCAGGCGGCGATTTCCAGCGCCGGATCCGGCGAAATCGGCACCCTGGCGCGTGCGCTCGAACAGATGCGCCAAGAACTCGAACACAGGCTGACCGCGAGCAACGAGAGCGAGGAGCGTTACCGCCTGATCTTCGATACGGTAGCCGACAGTCTGCTGCTCGTGGACCAGGACGGCTCGATCCTGGCGGCCAACCCGCAGGCGTCTGCGACGTACGGCTGGTCGCCGCAACAGATCAGCGGCCGTTCGTTCACCTGCCTGCTCCGCGCCGAGGATCGAGAACTTGCGCAGATCCTACGCAACCCACCCGCCGACCGGCCCGTGACCGTGTCCGGTCAGACCTGCGACCGGGAAGGCCGCGAGCGCGAGACGGAGATTAGCGCGGTGCGCCTGACCTATCAGGGCAAACCGACCGCGCTGATCCTCCTGCGCGACATGACGGCCCAGCGGCGCCTCGAGCGCCAGTTGCTGCAGTCGCAGAAGCTCGAATCGGTGGGACGGCTGGCCGGCGGCGTCGCGCACGACTTCAACAACCTGCTGACGCCCGTCCTGGGCTACAGCGAGATGCTGCTCGCCGACACAAGTCTGAGCGAAGATGTCCGGACCGACCTCAAGGCGATCCAACGCGCCGGAGAACGCGCGCGGAAGCTCGCGCGCCAGTTGTTGGCGTTCAGCCACCGCCAGGTCGTTGCCTTACAGGACATCGATTTGAGCCGCGCCGTGCGAGATTTCACCCCGATCCTGCGGCAGACGTTGCGCGAGGACATCGAGCTGCGTTGCCATTGGGCCGCCGAGCCGTGCCCGGTCCGGGCCGACCTCTCGCAAATCGAACAGATCCTGATGAACCTCGCCGTCAACGCCATGGATGCCCTGCCCAACGGCGGTTGCGTCGAACTGCACGTGGCGGCCGTGACGCTGCCGGCGGCCGACCTGGCGACGCCGGATCGGCTGCCCGCGGGCCCCTATGTGTGCCTGCGGGTTCGCGACAACGGCCCGGGCATTCCCCCCGCGATGCTGGGCCGTGTCTGCGAGCCGTTTTTCACCACGAAAGAAGCGGGCAAGGGAGCCGGCCTCGGGCTGGCGACCGTGCACGGGATCGTCACGCAGCACAACGGCTGGCTCTCGATCGCCAATCATCGCGACGGCGGCTGCGAAGTCATCGTCCTGCTGCCGCGACTGCCGGCGATCGCCGCGGAAACTGAGACGGCGGAAGACAAAGCCGCCGATCGCGAACCGGTCGGGCGGGGCAAGACCATCCTGGTGGTTGAAGACGACGGCATGGTGCGCCGTCTCGTCGAGTCGTTGCTCATCAAGCACGGTTATCAGGTGCGCGCCTACGCCAACGGCGTCGAATGCCTGGACGACCTGACCGCACAGCCGCAGCCAGCAGACCTTTTGTTGACCGACGTCGTGATGCCGGGCCTGAACGGGCCCGAGCTGCGCGAACGCCTGCACGCGTTGGGGTACAGCCTCCCGACACTCTTCATCTCCGGCTATGCCGGCGAGACGTTGTCGCAGCGGAGACTCGCGACGGACCGCTCCGATTACCTGCAGAAACCGTTGTCGCCGGAGCTGCTGTTGCGCAAGCTGCGGCAGATGCTGGCCAAAGCGCCAGGACCGCGCCCGACAGGTTAACCCGGGCTAGACCATTCGCTCGACCGGCACCAAGAACGCGCGAATCGGGTGGCCCGTGTCATCGGTCGGGCCCAGCTTCGCGAATGCGTCGAGGATCGGTCCCGCGTTCTCGTCGGGCACGATCGCGAAGCACAGCGTGGAATATTCGGGCGTCGACTGCGGTGTGGCGAACCAGCCGATCTTCGCCAACGTTTCGGTGGTGTGGCCGAGGATATCGGTCTCGCTGAAGATCTGCACACCCTGGTTCTGCAGGACATCACGCACGATCGTGCGATGCTCCTTGAGGCTCATGATACCGACGAGTTTCATGCGGTCGTCCTTTTCTGCGGCGGCCTGGGCGCAAGCGCCGCGTTAATCAGCAAGTGTTCGCCTACAACATCGTCGCGGTGCCGCGCGACGGCCAACTTCGGCTGGTTGCCGCTCAACCCCCCCCACGAATTCGCCGATACCCGAATACCGGATGTCATCTCGGGAGGGACGGCTGCCGTGAAGAAGGTCTTGTGCGTGACAGGAGGCGCCGCAGCGTTGCTGGTCGCGCTGGGCGTCCTGCTCCAACAGGTCAACGGGGTGCGGCTGAACGGAATCGTCCGAGAGTATGACCGCGCTGTCGAGCGCCATCTGGCGGTCCGAGACTACGAGGCGGCCTACTACCAGTTGAACCACCTGTACAACCGTCTCGCGACCAGCACCAACGGGCACCGCCATCTCACCTCGGGACAGGTGAAAACGCTCCGGCAGAAGCTGCACCGCAGGATGTGGACCCTGCTCCGCGCACTAGAACAGGAGCTGCCGCGCGGCGTCGCCAATGATTGGACTACCACAGCCGAACTCGCGCAGCGGTACGACGCATTCTTCCATAACCGTATCGCAATGCTCGTGCGCGACAAATCACAGCGCAAAATGATCGCACTCGTCGGCGAGTTCCGCGGCAAGCAGCACGGAAGCTTGGCGTACGACCGCCTGCCTGAGCCGCCACAAACCGACTCCGCCGCCACCCTCGGCGGCGCGACCGCCGGACGCTGACCGGCTACGGTCGACGCCGCTCCTTAGCCCGGATTATTCATGAAGGACCGCCGCGAGAAGGTGGAAAATGCTTGCCAGGACGCGCGCTCGCAAGGATCGGCGAGGGAGGCGTACCCAAGGCGGTACGTTGACCGAGCCGATCCGAGAACGCGCTTCCTGGCAAGCATTTGACCTTTCGCAGCCGGTCCTTCATGAATTATCCGGGCTAGGCGACACGATCGACCGGTCGCCGGCCGCCGCCGTGGACTCATCGGAACGACTTGCAGTGATCCGCGCCGTGAACTCGCCGTCGGCTGCGTCCACGGCGATGACCGTTCCCAGCCTGGCCTCGCCGGCCAGGATCAGGTCGGCCGCTCGGTCCTGCACTTCGCGTTGGATGACGCGCTTGACCGGCCGCGCCCCGAACTGGGGATCATACCCGCGCTCGGCCAGCAGCGCGATCGCGGCGTCGGTCACCTCGAGACCGATCTCCTGTTCGGCCAGGCTGCGGCGCACCTTGACCAACTCCAGGCGCACGATCTCGGCCACGAGTTCACGCCCGAGCGCGCCGAACCGCACGATCCCGTCGAGACGGTTCAACAGCTCGGGACGAAAGTGGCCGCTCAACCCCTCCAGCAGCCGCGCCTCGGCGCGGTCGTCGCCGGGTCGCGCCTCGTACTCGGGTCCCTGGCACAGGTTACTGGTCATGATCACGAGCGTGTTGCGGAAGTCGACGACGCGGCCCTTGCCGTCGGTCAGGCGGCCATCGTCCAGAAGCTGCAGCAGCACGTTCATGACCTCGGGATGGGCTTTCTCCACCTCGTCCAGCAGGATGACGCTGTACGGATGCCGCCGCACGGCTTCGGTGAGCTGACCGCCCGATTCGTAGCCGATGTACCCGGGCGGCGCGCCGATCATGCGCGCGACGGCGTGGCGCTCCATGTACTCGGACATGTCCAGGCGAACCAGATGGCTCTCGTCGCCGAAGAGCTGTTCGGTCAGCGCCTTCGCGAGTTCGGTCTTACCGACTCCGGTGGGACCGAGGAACAGGAACGAGCCGAGGGGCCGACCGCGATCGGTCAAACCGGCGCGGGCGCGGCGGATGGTGCGCGCAACCTTGGTGACCGCTTCGTCCTGACCGACCACGCGGGTCTTGATGCGGTTCTCCAGATCACGCAGCTTGGCCATCTCGTCTTCGACGAGGCGCTGCGCCGGAATCCCGGTCCACTTCGCGACCAGTTCGGCGATGTCGTCGGCGTCGACTTCTTCCTTGAGCAACGGGCGTTCGCCCTGGATCGCCTTGAGCGCGTCGCGGGCCGCCGCCAGCCGGCGCTCGAGATCCTTGGCCTGGCCGTACTTCAGCTCGCTGGCCTTGGCGAGGTCGCCCCGCCGCTGGGCGGCTTCGGTCTCCAAGACCAGGTTCTCCTGCTGCTTCTGCAGGGCACGGATCGCCTCGATGGCCTCTTTCTCCTGCAGCCAGCGGGCCTTGACCCCGGCGAGCGCGTCGCGCAGCTCGGCGATATGGCGATCGATGGTCTCACGGCGCACAACCGCGGAGCGGTCGGTCTCCTTCTCCAACGCGAGCCGTTCCATCTCGAGCTGATTGAGTTGTCGTTGCAGGTCGTCCACCTCGGCGGGCACGGAGTCGATCTCCATGCGCAGACGGCTGGCCGCCTCGTCCATCAGGTCGATGGCTTTGTCGGGCAGCATGCGGTCGGAGATGTAGCGTTGCGACATCTTGACCGCCGCCACGATCGCGCCGTCGGTGATGCGGATGCCGTGATGCACCTCGTACTTCTCCTTGAGACCGCGCAGGATGGCGACGGCCTGTTCCCAGGTAGGTTCCTCGACCATCACGGGCTGGAACCGGCGCTCCAGAGCAGGATCTTTCTCGATGTTCTGCCGGTACTCGTCGATCGTCGTGGCGCCGATGCAGTGCAGTTCGCCGCGGGCCAGCGCGGGTTTGAGGATGTTCGAGGCGTCCATCGCGCCCTCGGCCTTGCCGGCGCCGACCAGGGTGTGCATCTCGTCGATGAACAGCAGCACCTGGCCCTCCTGCTCGGTCACCTCTTTGACGACCTTCTTCAAACGATCCTCGAACTCGCCCCGGAACTTGGTGCCGGCGATCAAGGCGCCCATGTCGAGGGCAAGCACTCGCTTGTCCTTGAGTCCCTCGGGCACGTCGCCCTCGACCAGCCGGCGCGCGAGCCCCTCGACGACGGCGGTCTTACCCACGCCCGGCGAACCGATCAGCACCGGGTTGTTCTTGGTGCGGCGGCTCAGAATCTGCACCGTGCGGCGGATCTCTTCGTCGCGGCCGATGATGGGGTCGATCTTCCCGCGGCGGGCGAGGTCGCAAAGGTCGCGCGCGTAGGTGTCCAGCGCGGACTGCTGGCCGTTGGCGGCGCCGGCTTCGTCGTCACCCTGGTAGGGCTGATCGGCGCCGGTCTGCTCCAGCGCGTGAGCCAGCTTGGCGGCGTTCGCGTCGAAGGTGCGCAGCACGCTGCCCGCGCGCCCCCGGTCCGCTGCCAAGGCGAGCAGCAGTTCCCGCGTGCCGACCATGCCGCCGGACCGCTTCTGGGCCAGGCCCTGCGCCTCGAGCATCACGGTCTGCAGCTCACGCCCCGGATCAGGCGCCTCGCGGCGGCCGACCGTGGGCGAGCTCGCAAGCTCTTGTTCCGTTGTGCGCAGGACGAGCTGCGGATCGGTTTCCAGCGAGCGCAGGGCGGTCGTCGCCAGCCCGGGCTCGTTCAACAGGGCCCACAGCAGGTGCAACGGGGCGATCTCGGCGTGGTTCAACTGGAAGGCCTTCTGTTGCGCTTTTTGCAGGGCCTCCATCGCGTTGACGGTCCAGTTCTTCATCGGTTTCCTCGCTCCTTGCAGCCACGGGCGTGTGTTCAGTCCGTTTCATTCGAGTTCATTAATGCACTACGTGTGCCAGGCCGGAGACAAGGCGGCTAATCTCTTAAAACATTATATAATAACATATTGCCAATTTAGCAACGGTGTTGAATACAGAATACCGCCAGGACGGACGACGGTGACGACAGGAAGCCAATGACAATGTGACAGTGGGCTGAGTCAGCGTTGATCCCGCGGGCGAGCCTCGTCGCCCTGCGGCAACCGGCGGCAACTCGAGCCCTTGCAGCCGCCGCCGCAGCCTTCGGGGTCGGCCCCGCGCCGCGCCAGCCGCCATACCTTGCGGCCGGCCCAGGTCACCGCCACGCTCAGGATCAACAGGGTGACGATCAGTTCGCCGTTCATGACACCCCCAGCCCCAGCAGGCGGCCACCTTGATACACCACGGTCGTCAGGATCCAGGCCAGTACGGTCAGCCCCCAGAACTGGACCAAGGCCCAGCGCCAACTGCCGCTCTCCTGGCGTGTGACCGCGACCGTAGCCATGCAAGGGGTCGCGATCAGGCAGAACAACATCACGCAGAAACCGACCAGGGGGCCGTAGTGTTGGCGCAACTGCAAACGCAGGGCCTCGTTGTTGTCTTCGTCTCCGCCGACCGCAAAGACAATGCCCATCTGAGCGACAAAAACTTCCTTGGCGGCGAAGGCGCCGATCAGCGCCGTGCCGATGCGCCAGTCGAAGCCCATCGGCCGCAGGACGGGCTCCAGCAAGTGCCCCGCGCGGCCTGCGGCGGAATACGCCATGGCGGCCGCCGCCTGATCGGCAGGGTCGGCCTCGGGCGACGACCAGTCCGCCGGCGGTTGCGGGTAGCTGGTCAAAGCCCAGAGAATGATCGAGACACCCAGGATCACCGTGCCGGCCTTTTTCACGTAGAGCCAACAGCGAATCCACATCTGCACCGCCAGGCTGCCGATCGTCGGCATGCGGTATGGCGGCAGCTCCATCAGAAACGGCGTGTTCTCGCCCCGGAACAGGGCCCGGCGCAACAGGCGCGCGCCGGCCAGCGCCAGCAGGATCCCGGTCACGTACAGACACCACAGCACCGGCCCCTGCCAGCGCGGGGCGAAGAATGCCGGGATCATCAGCGCGTAGATCGGCAAGCGGGCGCCGCAACTCATCAGCGGCAACACCAACATCGTGATCAGTCGATCGCGGCGGGTCTCCAGCGTGCGGGTCGCCATGATGGCCGGCACCGTGCAACCGAAACCGATCAAGAGCGGGATGAAGCTCTTGCCGTGCAGACCCACGCGGCTCATGAAACGATCCATGACGAAGGCCGCTCGCGCCATGTAACCGCTGCCCTCGAGCAGGGCGATCGCCAGGAACAACAGCACGATGTTCGGTAGAAAGACCAGCACCCCGCCGACGCCGCCAATCACCCCATCGACCAACAACGACCGCAGCGGACTGGTCGACCCCTCCGGCCACAGCAAACCGAGCGCAACGCCGAGTTCGCCGATTCCGGTCTCCAGCAGATTCATGAACGGCTCGCCGAGCCGGAAGGTCAGGTTGAAGACCAGGAACATCAGACCCAGGAAGATGGGCACGCCCCAGACAGGATGCATAGCGGCCCGATCCAGGCGGTAGGCCCGGTCCAGATCGGACGGCCGTTGCGCCTTGACGATGCCCCGGCACAACTGCTCGATGTACGCGTAGCGCTGGCGGCTGACGGTGATGTCGCTGGTGTCGTATCCTTGCTGATCCAGCTCGCTCGCGGACGTTTCGGCCAACGCCGCCAGCGCCCGGCCGGCCGGCGTCGCGAGCACCGCCTGGTCGCGCTCGAGCAGTTTGACCGCGTGCCAGCGTCGTTGCGCGGCCGGCGGCGCGTCTCCGTCCATCTGCGTCATCGCGTCCACCAGGCGCCGGATTCGCTGCTCGACAACCTCACCGAAATCGACCCGGGTCTGCCCGGGCGCCCGCCGGCGGTGGACGGTCGCCAGGACGGCCTCCAGCATGGTGTCGATCCCCCGGCCGGTGCGCCCCACCATGGGAACCACCGGCACTCCCAGTCGCCGCGCCAGCACGGCGGCGTCGATCTCGAGCCCCCGCGACACGGCGACGTCGCTCATGTTCAACGCCACCACCAGGGGCAGGCCGAGTTCCAGCAGCTCGGTCGTCAGATAGAGGTTGCGCTCGAGATTGCTGGCGTCGACCACGTCGATCACGAGATCGGGGCCGCTCTCCAGGAGGTAATTGCGCGCGACGAGTTCCTCTTCGCTGTAGGCGGTCAGGCTGTAGGTGCCCGGCAGGTCGATGAACCGCAAATGGGTCTGCTCGGTCTCGATCACCCCTTCCTTCCACTCGACGGTCACGCCCGGGTAATTGCCGACCCGCTGGCGCGCGCCCGTCAAACGGTTGAAGATCGTTGTCTTGCCGGAGTTGGGGTTACCAGCTAGAGCCACGGTGAATCGCTGCACGTCGCCTGTCACCTGCCGGTGAAATGTTTGTGAGGGCAAAAAGACGGGTCAAAAAAAAAGACCGGCGGTCATTCGACCTCGATCTTCATGGCCATACCCCGTCCGATGCAGATCCGGTTGTCGTTGACCGCCACCACGAAGGGCCCCCCGCCGCCATTGCGCAGGACCGTGATCTCCGCGCCGGGCACCAGACCCATGGCGGCCAGACGCCCGCGCAACCCCCGCCCGCCCTGGATGGAGCGCAGGATCGTCTTGGTCCCCTCGCGGATCAGCGCCAGCGGCATCTCAAGACTCCTTACCCGCCACGAAATCGCCCAGCGAATCGTTCCAACAGCTCACTTCGCCAGGGTGGCGGCGCCGGTACGCCATCAAGAGACGCAACCGCTCGATCACTTCCTCGCTGATGCCGTGCTCGAGGCGGCAGGCGTCTTCCTCGGCGCGTTGCACGTCCAATCCCAAGACATCGATCAGAAACGAACGCAGCGCCTGGTGGCGCTCGACCACGTCGAGCGCGGCTTGCCGCCCCTCGTCGGTCAGCGTCACCAGATCGTAGGGCGCATAGTTGACGAGTCCGCGTTCGGACAGCGTGCGCAAAGCCTGGGTCACGGAAGAATTATGCACACCGAGGCGCTCGACGATGTCCTTGGCGCGCGCGGCCTGTTTGCTCTGAACGATGTGGAAGATCGCTTCGAGATAGTCTTCGAGACTGGCGCTGAGCTGTTGGCTCGCCTTCATCATCGTCCTTTCGTTCCGGCCGCTATCGCCGGAGACGGCGACCGTCTCGCCCATCGAATCTATACGAAATTGTGTGCCTTCACAAACAAATTTTGTTATCGCAAACACAACCGGCAAACGCACCCTCCCGCCTACGGGATGGGTTGTGCCGTCGAGATTGTTGCTGGCCGGCGCCTAACGCAGCACCCGGAGCGGACTTGGCGGGCAGGTTGGTACTCAGCTCGCAAACGCATCGGTAACAGCAGGTTGCGCCGGCCAGCAACAATCTCGACGGCACAACATACGGGATGCCCTTGCATCAAACCCCGGCCCGAAATCCTACGATCGGGCGCCAAATCGGCCGCAAGAGCTCCAAGAAGCTTCGAAGCTCAGTCTTCCGGATACAGTTTTTCCAACCCCGTCAAGCTCTGCCGAATATCCCAGATCAACTGGGGGGTCTTGCCCAGCGGTAAGCCGAGGGTCGCGAAGCGATCTGCGTGCGGTGTGGGATCGAAATCGGCGCTCAGATCGATCGGCTCGCCACGACCGATCGACCAGGTGCCGGTGATGATCTGCGCCAGCTGCAGGATCTTCGCGCCGTCGCTCATGGCGGCCGACTCGTCGCCGCCGTGGTGATCGCGGATCGCCAGGACGATGGTCTCGGGCAACCGCCATTGCTGCAGGATGAATTCGGCGAGTTCGGCGTGGTTCATGCCGGCCGCCTCGGCCTCCTCCGCCAGCGTGATCGGCCGTTTGCCCGCTGTGGGGTCGAGAAAATCGTCGACGATCAGTTTGCCGACGTCATGCAACAGGCCGGCGACGAACGCTTCTTCGCCATGGAGCATTTTCTGCGGCAGCATCTCGACGAGCGCCCGCGCGGCCAGGCCGACGGCGGTCGAATGCATCCAGTAGCCTCGGCTCGGTTCGTAATTGTAGTTTCGCAAGCGCAGGCGCGTGAGCCCCTCGGTGCTGACCGAGAACACGATTTTTTTGAGATTCTCCAGCCCGACGAGCACGACGGCCTCGGGGATGGAGTGGATGCGACGCGAGTTGCCGAACAACGCGCTGTTGGCCACCCGCAGCAGCCGGGCAACCAACGCCTGGTCCTTGCTGATCACCGCTTCGAAATCTTTCGCCGTGAAAAACTCCCGGCGCGTCAGTTCCAGGAATTCGTTGACCACGGTCGAAAGGCTCGGCAGCGCCTCGATACGCTTGAGCACATCGAGGTTGACGGCTCGCCAACCAGGCGCTGCGAGTGATGTCGTCGTCTCGGTCGTCATGGGCGATACTCCCTCGAGATGCTTGCCGATCGTCGTTCGCCCCGCATGCAAGACCCAATACCGCAGGCTGGTTCCTGGCACATCCCGTGCCCGTCGGGCGGCCGGGGTGGGCGAAGCCAGAACCGGTCCGGGCCCTCGCGGCCGCTACCGGACCGAAGCAGCTAAATGATCGGCCGGTTCCCGGCGAACCTGAGCGCCGGTTGGCGCCAGGTCGCGAAAAACCCCTGGCGCCGCGCGCTCAGCCCGAATGGCCAGCATCCAGCAGGCGTTCGATTTCGTCCAGACGGGCTGCGAACAGGTGGAAGACATCGCGAAACGGCTCGCGTGTCATCATGTCGACGCCGCCGAGGGCGAGCGTATCGACGGGGTAGCGGCTGCAACCGGAACGCAGGATATCGAGGTAGCGCGGCCGCGCGGACGGGTCGCCGGTCAACACGGCCCGACTGAAGGCCGCTGCCGCTGAGTAAGCCGTGGCATACTGGTAGACGTAGAAGTTGTAATAGAAATGCGGAATGCGGCTCCAAGTGCGGCGGCTTCGCTCGGCATCGAGCACGACGAGCGGCCCCCAGTACTCGGCCAGCAGCTCGTGGTATAGATCGCCTAGGTTGTCGACGGTCAGCGTCTCCCGCTGCTCGCCCAGCTCGTGGATGCGCAGCTCGAACTCCGCGAACATGGTCTGCCGCACGACCGTGCCGATGATCTGGCTGAGGTGGTGGTCGAGCAGGTAGAGGCGGCGGTCGCGCCGGCCGGCGTCCGCCAGCAGGTGGTCCAGCAAGAGCAGTTCATTGCAGGTGCTAGCGACCTCGGCGGTGAAAATGGGATAGTCGCCGTAAACGAACGGTTGGTGGCGGGTCGCCAGGTACGTGTGGGCGCTGTGTCCCAGCTCGTGCGCGAGCGTGAAGGTGTCCGAGAGCTGGTCCGACCAGTTGAGCAGGATGTACGGCTGTGTGTCGTAGACGCCGCTCGAGTAAGCGCCGCTGCGCTTGCCGAGGCTCTCGTGCACGTCGATCCAGCCCTCGCGGTAGGCCGTCCGCAGGATGTCCAAGTATTCCGGGCCCAGCGGCGCGAGCGCGGCCAGCAGAAGTTCGCATGCCTCGTCGTAGCTGAACTTGAACTCCGCCTCGCGGAAGAGCGGCACGGAGAGGTCGTACTCGCAAAGCTCGCTCAGACCCAGGACGCGGCGCCGCAGGTCGGTGTAGCGGTGAATCAAGCCCAAGTTGGCGCGGACCTCGGCGATCAGGTTGTCGTACACCGCAACCGGTACCGCGTCGGGATACAACGAAGCCTGCCGACAGCTCGGGTACCGGCGGCTCTCGGCTCGGAAAACATGGTTCTTGACGTTGGCGTCCATGGTCGCGGCCAAGGTGTTGGCGACCGCACCGTAGGTATCCAGATAGGCGGCGAACGCACGGCGGCGGACCTCGCGGTCGCGCGAGCGCAGGAGCTTGCTGTAGCGCGCGTGCGTCAGTTCGACCTCGTTGCCGGTTTCGTCGCGGACGATCGGAAAACGCAGGTCGGCGTCCGCAAGCGCGGAGAAGATGCGGCCGGCGCCGCGGGTGACGCTGGTCGCAGCCGCGAGCAGTTCCTCGCGCTCGGCGTCGAGGGTGTGCTCGCGCAGCCGGCGCAGGTTGTCGAGGTAGTGCGCATAGACGCGCAGGTCGGCGCTGGCCGCCACGAACCCCGCCAAACGGTCGTCGTCCAGCGCCAGCAGCTCGGGCTCGAACCAACTGACCGCCTCGGCGAAGCGCGTGTTCAGGCTGGCCGCGCGGCCGCGGCGGGCGGTGTTGGCCGCGTCGCGAGTGTCTTCGTCGCTACGCAGGTTCGCATAGACCGTGATCACCTCGAGCCGGCGCTGCACGTCCTCGATCGCGCGCAGGGTAGCCAGCAACGACTCGGCGTTCCGGTCGAGAGTCCCGCGCCGCGGCGCGAGGCCGCCGAGGTCGGACTCGGCGGCCGTGAACGCCGCTTCCCAGGCGTCCCAGTCCGCGAAGACACGCTCCAGCCGCCACTTGAAGCGGTCCTCGATCTCATGGCGCCGGCGGACGGCGACCGCGGACGCGTTCGATTCGGCGTCGGCCGCAGAGTCAGCGGAGTCGGCGATGCACAATGGAAGCTGGTGCCTACGCAGCATGCGGAATCCTTTCTCGCGGCGGTCCTTCATGAATAACCCGGGTTAGAACTTGATAACCAAGACTAATCACGGCGACTGCGCCTGCCAAGCAACGGGCGACGGATGCATCGGCGCGCCGAACGATCAAATACGCCGATAGGCCGCGGGCAAAACGTATTCAAAGAGTGCGTTGTCGCGAGTCAGCGTTTCGGAGTGACCGACGTAGAGGTAGCCGCCTTTGGCGGTGTAGCGATGGAACCGCGCAATCAGCGCGTCTCGCGTCGCCTTGTCGAAATAGATCATCACGTTGCGGCAGAAGATGGCGTCCAGCGGCTTGGTGAATGGGTATCGGCTATCCATCAAATTGTGGCGCCGGTAGACGACCTCCCGGCGAACATCGTCGACCACCTGCCAGGTGCCCGTTTCGGGACCGCGGCGGAAGTACTTGCCGCGCAGATGCGGCGGCATCTGCGCAAGGCGTTCGTTGCTGTAGACCCCGCGCATGGCGATGCGCAGCGCATTGGCCGAGAGGTCGGTCGCCAGAAGCAGCGGCTGGTAGGCGCGGTACTCGAGGCCGAAGGCCTCTTTCATCAGCATGACCAGCGTATACGGCTCTTCGCCGGTGGAACAACCGGCGCACCAGAAACGGAGATTGCCGCCGCTTCGGCGATGGCGCTCGACGAGTTCAGGCAGCGCCGTCGACGCGAAGTGGCTGAAATGACTGTTCTCGCGCCAGAAGAAGGTGTGATTGGTGGAGATCCGGTTGGCCAGTTCCTGCAGCGCTTCGCCGCTCTGATCGGCCCGCAGCCATTCCAGGTAGGACCGGAAATCCGGCAGCCGGCGCTGGCGCAGCACCTTCTGCAGGCGCCCGACCACGAGCGAGCGTTTCTGGTCGCTCAGGCTGATGCCGAAATGCTCGTAGACCAGTTGGCGAATCGCCTGGAACTCCGCTTCGCCGATGTCGCGCACATCGCTGACGCTGGGGGCCGACGCTGCAGCCATCGTTGACCTCATGCCGCCGCCGTTCGCATGCCGTTAGACGGCGACCGGCAAGCCTATCTCCTGTAGAGTTTCCAAAAACTTGCGCTTCTCGATGGGCTTGACCACGTAGCCATCGCACGCGTTGTTGAAGGCGGCCATGAGGTTGTCGTGGTCTTCGAGGGCGGTGGTCATGATCACCTTGGTCCGCGTTTCGTCGGCGACCCTGTGCTCCCGCTCGAGCGCGCGCAGGCGCTTGAGCGTTTCCTGACCGTCCATGCCTGGCATCATGATGTCCAGGCAGACCAGGTCGTAGCGTTGGCCGGCCTGCAGGACCTGCTTGAAGGCCCCGACGGCCTCGTTGCCGTTGACCGCGACATCGCACTCGGCAAATGCCTGCAAATAGCGGCAAAGCAGACGCCGGCTGATGAAGTCGTCCTCGACCACCAGAACTCGCATAACGACGTTCCTCTGTTTCCGTTGCGACCAGCCGCCGGCCGAGCGACGTGCGAACAAGGCCCGTGTCCGGCGCCACCAGTTCGTGTATCCTATCGGCCGGCGACGCAACAGCTTGACCTGGATTATTCACGGACACTCAGGGTTGACTCCAACAAGGATGGCGCCGTGCCGGAACTGCCCGAGGTCGAAAGCATCGCACGCGCGCTGCGCCGCGCTCTGGCGGGCCGGCGCTGCACCGGTCTGCGGGTACGGTTCACGGGCGTGCTCCAGCCGTCGCCGGCGGTGGTGCGCCGCACCATGGTCGGCAGAACCCTCGTTGCGGTCGAACGCCTCGGTAAGTACCTGATCCTCACCTTTGACGGGCGGCAGCCCGGCCACGTCCTGCTGCACCTGCGTATGACCGGGCAGATCTTCCTGCAGGAGGGATACCGCCCTGACCGTCACGTGCATCTGTCGCTCAAATTCGGCGACTGTACCGTGCACTACCGCGACATCCGCAAGTTCGGCCGCTGGACGGCGGTCGGACCCGACTGGCGTGAGCGGGAACTGGCCCATATCGGCCCGGACATGCTCGCCGTACGCTTCGCGTCGTGGCTGGCGCGGGTCGCGCGGCGGCGGGCACCGTTGAAATCGGTCCTGCTGGACCAGCAAGTGGCGGCCGGACTCGGCAACATCTACGCCGACGAGGCCCTCTTCCGCGCGGGCGTGCACCCGCTGACCGAACCCGCCGCATGCGACGCGGCGACGCTGCAGCGCGTGTTGCGCGAGGCCAAGGCGGTGCTGCGCCTTGCGCTGCGGCACGGCGGCACCACATTCCTGAACTTCACCGACTTCAACGGCAAGCCGGGCAATTTCCGGCAGCGGCTGCAGGTCTACGGCCGAGCCGGACAACCGTGCCGGCGTTGCAAGACGCCGATCGAGCGCCTCGTGATCGGCGGCCGTTCAACTTGCTTCTGCCGCGCGTGCCAGCCGGACCTCCATGAATCATCCGGGTCAGTCCGCCAGGTCCAGTAATCCGCGCAGATGCCGCGGCGGCGGCGCGCCGTAGGACAGCAGGCGATCGTGGAAATCGCGATGCCGGTATTGCGCGCCTGCTTTGCGCAGCCAGTCCCGGCGGATGGCGTTGATCTCCAGGTTGCCGACGTAATAGGTCGACAGCTGCGTCGAGGTCAGACAGGCGCGAATCCATTTGCCCGCCGCTTCGCCCTCTTCCTGGAAGCCGCGCTCCATCATCAACGTCATCGCCTTGCCCTCGGTCATGCCCACCGTGTGGATCAACTGGTCGATGATCGCGTTGATGATCAGCCGCAAGCGCATCTTGAGCTGTTGCATCTCGAACTCCGGGCCTCCCCAACCCGACTCGACCATGAGCTGTTCAGCGTACGTAGCCCAGCCCTCGACGAAGGTGCCGCTGCTGAAGACCGCTCGCACCGGCGTCGAGCCGCGGAAACGGTTGGCGTGGTTGATCTGCAAATAGTGACCGGGCATGGCCTCGTGCACGGTGAGGTCCTGCAGCATGTAGTCGTTGTACTCGCGGTAGAACGACTCCGCGCGTTCGGGCGTCCAGTCCGCCGGCGTCGGCGCGATCGCGTAAAACGTGGGCAGATGAGGCTCCAGCGGCCCGGGCGAATCGCAGTAGGCGATCCACATGCCGCGCTGGTGCTCGGGCATGACGATGATCTCGATCGGCTCGTCCGGCACGCGCACCAGATCGTGCTCGCGCACGAAGGCGGTGATGCGCTCGAGATCGCGCCGCGCCTGGTCGACGATGGTCTCACTGGTGGGCCGATCTTCGGCAAGGTTGCGCAGGACGACGGCGATCAGCGTTTCGCGCGGAATCTGGGCGGGGACCGGCGAGCCGAGCCGCTGCGGGTACATGGTGCGTGCGAGATCGGCCATCCGCGCGGTGGTCGCCTCGAGATCACGCTCGGCGGAGGAGAGAATCGCCGTCGGCTCCAGATCGCTGTCCAGAGCGAACTGCAGTTTGCGGCGCCACCGTTCGGCGCCGAGGCGGAAGTCGCCGCGCGAACGCGGCAGCAGATCGTCGGCGAGCCAGACCCCGTACTCCGTCAGCGCGGCGATGGCCTCGGCGCGCGGACGCGCCAGCCGATCGCGCATGCCCGGCTCGTCGGTTAGATACCGGTCGAGTCCGTCCATCACGAGGTTGATCGTGCCCTGATTCTGGGTGATGGCCGTGCGGGTGAAGACGGCGGGCGGATTTTCGAGATTCGCCCGGGCGGTGGCTAGCAGGACGGGAATCTGCTCGAGTCGCGCGGCCACGCTCTGCAAGCGCGCGGGCAACGGCGCGAACTCGCGCGCCAGGAGCGAGTAGATCGCGTCGCCGGGGTTGTAGAGCAGCGGATTCCAGCTCGGTTCGTCCAGTTCTTCATGCGCAAACAGCGTGTACGCGATGCGCCGCAGCAGAATTTCGCGGTCGATGCGATCCTGCTCGCCCAGTTGGTCGGGCGGAATCGCCCGCAGGCTGTCGCGGTAGGCTCGATTAAGGTCGGCCCAGGCGTCGCGGGCCGGTCTAGATAGATCGGGCAAGCGGTCGTCGTGGTCGTGATTGCCGAGTTGGGTGGCCCAGGCCGGTTGATGCGCATAGAGCGCCGCGAGATAACGGTTGGCCAGCCCGACGAACAATCGCTCTTCAGTGGTCGGGCCACGTCCGCATCCGGCGGACAGGACAAGGCCCACGATCACGGCAACGAACAGGACGCGGCGCATGAGGCACCTCTCGGTTCAAGGTCAGTCCGGATAAGACGGGAACGGCCGCCGCGAGAAAGCGGCAGACGTTTGCCCTGTCGCAGCCGGTCCGGCGCGCATCATCCGGGACAGAGCAACAAAGGGAAATCTAGCACACGACCGCCCGCGCGCACAATCCGCCGCCGTGCGCTCCGCCGCTCCGCGACGCCAGGCGTCGAATAACCGCTGTCGTTGGGTCAAGCTTGGGCTGCGCGCCGCCGTTTCAGCAGCGCCCGGGCCTCGTCCACCGTCGCCACTGAACTAAGCCCGGGCAGGCG
>Ga0334888_1002049_pt1 | contig 23372 bp, 17 predicted proteins | sample GraSluR1_MG_FD_207227 | JGI IMG/M metagenome (GOLD analysis project Ga0334888, IMG submission 207227) | Sludge microbial communities from methane-producing bioreactor in Wageningen University, Netherlands - Granular Sludge_3_08-R1 | ecosystem: Engineered > Bioreactor > Anaerobic > Unclassified ...
CCCTATCGGGTATTTCATCCGCAACGCACCAACCAACCACCCCGTAAACGTCTTCACATTCCCTCAATTGCACACTGAATTTTGGTGCGTTTCAAACGCATCCTACACATACATGATCCCCCAAAAGTAGGGTGCGTTCGCAGCTGAACGCACCAGCACCCACCCCTGAACCTTTCTTCCTCCAGTCCTAAATCCCCCACCCGTAGGGTGCGTTCGCGTGCTTTACCCTATCGGGTATTTCATCCGCAACGCACCAACCAGCCACCTCGTAAACGCCTTCACATTCCCTCAATTGCACACTGAATTTTGGTGCGTTTCAAACGCATCCTACACATACATGATCCCCCAAAAGTAGGGTGCGTTCGCAGTTGAACGCACCAGTAACCACCCCTGAACCCTCCTCCCTCCAGTCCTAAATCCCCCACCCGTAGGGTGCGTTAGCGTGCTTTACCCTATCGGGTATTTCATCCGCAACGCACCAACCAGCCACCCCTGAATAAGAGCGACACCAATATTTTGGGCCTGGCTGATGGGTGCCGCATCCGCACGCCTGCCGCGAACGCATCGGGCCCCTCCTCTATTTTGCACTCACCGCAAAATGGGGCTGGGAGGGGGTGTCGTCAAACTCACCGGCTGCACAGCCCGATTGTCAGCACCACCAATCCCCAAAGATGAAATGTGTAAAATCAACCTTGAAAAAGGTGGGGTCGCAAGCCATTAAATCTTGCGGGCGACGGAATTTGGCGAGCAAAATGCTGAGTGCACAACCTTTCCAAGGGAATGTTGTCTTGGCGTATGCCTATGGAACGCACCCCACCCGTCATCGTTTTGCTACTCCCCTGACCTTAATTTCCTGATTCCTAATTCCCCAATCCCTCTCCTTTGCGGTATAAATAACCCATGCCGTCCCGCTCCCCCATTCTCAACTGGCTCATCGCCACCCTCCTCCTCCTCGCCGCCGCCGGCGGCATCTTCTACACCGCCGCCGCCAGCCGCCTGCCCGACCTCGTCTGCCGTCAAAACCAGACCGACCTCTACCTGCCCCTCGATGATCAGGCCCCCCTCATCCAGACCATCCAGCCCGCCCGCGACGGCTTTGCCGCCCTCACCCTCTACCCCCAAACCGCCCCGGACAGTCCGCACAGCATCACCCTGCGTCTCTACGACCCCGCCGACCTTACCGCCCCGCGGGCTGTCATGCGCCGTCCTTTGAATGCCATCCGCAGCGGCAAACTCACCTTCCGCTTCAAACCCCTCCCCGCCGGGCGCACCTGGCAGCTTCACCTCACCACCGACGCCCCGCCTGAAACCCTCTATCTCGCCGCCTCTGCAGGAGACCGCTATTCACATGGCGGGCTGTCCACCGGCGAAGGGCAATTCCTGCCTAACGACCTCGCTTTCAATGCCTATTACCGTCCCGCACCCGCCGTATGGCTGGGTCTGCTCACCTCATCGCTGCCCCTCATCTTCCGCTGGCTGATCTGGAGTCTCCTCATCACCCTGATCGGCCTCGCCCTCCATTTCGTCATCCGCCCGGCGAATGCCCTCGCCGCATCGCTCTCCAGCCTCGTGCTACAATCCGCCGGTCTCGGCCTCGCCCTGCTCCTCTTCATTGGCTACACGCAGTCCTTACTCAAAATTCCGCTCACCTCCCGCAGTTTCCGGGTCTGGGCTGCCCTCCTCCTGCTTGCTATCCTCCTCCGGCACATTCATGACCGCCGTAAAAAGGCCGGCTCCTGCGCCCTGCCCACCCCCACCGGGGAGGACGCTGCCCTTCTGCTCCTCTTTCTGGCCGTCTGCGCCAGCCGCGCCATCCAGACCATCGGCCTGGAACCCGTCCCGCTCTGGGTAGATGGGTTCAACCATGCCGCCAAACTCTCCCTGCTTGCCCAGGACGGCATCCTGCCCCTGAACATCAACTACCCCTACGGCTACCATCTGCTCACCTGGTGCGCCCACCTCCTCACCGGCCTGGATCTGCCCGCTGCTGCCTTTACCACCGGCTTCTGGATCAGCACCCTCGCCATCCCTGCCGCCTGGCCCCTGGCGCGCCGCATCACCTCGCAGCGCTGGACCGCCTTCCTGGCCGTCATCCTGTATGGCTTCTTCACCCCCTTCCCCGCCTATCTCGCCACCTGGAGCCGCTTCCCCTTCCTGCTGGGCCTCACCCTGCTGCCTCTGGCGCTCAACGCCGCCCTGGACTGGCTGCAAAGCCCGCGCAAGAGCCTGCCGGAAGAACTCCTGCGCGCCCTGCCCGCTGCCATCCTCGCCGCCGGACTGGTGCTGTCCCATTATGGCACCATCGTCCACTACGCCGCCTTCCTGCCCGTTCTCCTCCTCACCTGGCGCATCTGGCCGGACAGCGAAACCCGCCCAGCCCTCCGTCTTCAATGCATCCGCCTTGCCAGTATCGCTGCACCAGCCGCTGTCATCCTGCTGGCGAAGATCCTCTCCGTTATCCAGCGCGGCCAGTGGAGCCGCACGCTCACTTCCCACCATATTGACAACCAGTTCATTGATCTGCGCTATTCGCTCACCCTGACCACCCTCCACGGTGGCTGGCTGGTATGGGGTCTTGCCGCAGCCGGTCTGCTGACCGCCCTCCTCTGGAAAGATCACCGGAAAACCGCCCTGCTCGCGGTGGGCTGGCTGTTCACCCTCTTCCTCCTCAATATTCTCCAAATCATCCTGCTCGGCACCACCGTTTCCAGCTGGATGAATTACATCATCGCCCTGTCCCTGCCCCTCTCCTGGCTGGCCGCCTCTGCTCTGGAAGGTGCGACAAAAAAGCTGAGAACCTTCCTTGCCGCCGGAAGACTGCCCCACTGGCTGCCAGCCGTCTTCCTCACCGGTCTGCTGCTGGCCGGCTTTACCGGCATCAGCGGCATCATCAACCCCGTCACCATCCTCTTCACCGCACAAGACCGCGAAGCCATGCAATGGATCAGCGCGCAAACCCCGCAGGAGGCCGTCTTCTATATTGACAGCTTCCAGTGGGGCGGCACCATCACCCCCTCCAACGGCGGCGGCTGGATCCCCGCCCTCACCGCCCGCGGCGCCGTTCACCCCTACATCAACGAGCAAAGAAATACCTTGCAAGATTTTCTCGTCCAGCGCCACGTTAACTATATTTACACCCAATCCCCCCAACCGCTGGCGGACATTCCCCTTTTCACCGGCGCTGTGCCCGTTTTCCAGAACGAAACCATCACCATCTACAGCCTCCCCGCTGCGCCATAATCCTAACATCCTCCACCCCATCTTCTCCCGCTTGCCGGGAGGAAGAAATCCTGCGCAGCAGGCATTTCAGGTAAGGGCACGTCCGCTTTGCTCCTCTTCCCGTGTTATCGGACTTAGTGGTAGAATCTTTCATGCTCCACCTGCCATCCCGGCAGGAACAGGCCAACCGGCCTCGGACCTATTACGGAGGTTAATAACCATGAAAAAAACAAATACAATCACCCTGATTTTGGGAATCCTGCTCATCACTGCCCTGTTGGCTGGCTGCACACCCGCCGCTCCCGCTCCTGCTGAATCCCAGCCCACGTTAGACGTCGCTGCCCTCAAGGCAGAGATCGCCAGCACCGTGATTGCCGAAATTACCCAGCAAACCCCAACCCAGCCTGCGCCTGCTGCAGAGCAACCCACCCAGACCCCCTGGGTGATCACTGCCACTGCCGACCCTGCCCAGCAGCAAACCAGCCAGGTTGTCGTTCCGCCTCTCCCCACGGCTACCAAAAAACCCGCCGGCGGCGGCGCAGTCTGGCCGACCATCACCCCCACCTACTACACCGATGTCGCCCGCACGAGCGATCTTCAGCCCCGCAGCTACTCAGTCTTTCCCCCTAGATACGACTTTGATACCGTCTGGACCATCGAAAATACCGGCCACCGTCAGTGGAATGGAAATTTCTATTACAAAATGCGCCGCTTTGACGGCACAGAGTTTGGCCCTGTCTTTGTAGGCGCCCTCAAGGTCGGCGAGACCTTCACCGCCATTATGGACACCGTCGCCCCCGCAACCCCCGGCAATTACACCAATACCCTCTACCTGACCAATGATGATGGGGTCAACTTCTTTACGTCTGTATTTGTTTTCACCGTCAAATAACAGCATTCTGGCTGGCCGGGAACCCCTTATGATCGATAAAACAGCATTAAAAGCCGAGGCATTCCGCCTCGGCTTTTGGTTATGCGGCGTTACGACCCCCGACCCTCCCCCTCACCTGGACACCTATCACGCCTGGATCAACGCCGGCCGCCATGCGGACATGGCCTATCTTGCCTCCCCGCGGGCATTGACCGCCCGCGCCAGTCCGGCCAGCCTGCTCCCCGGCTGCCAGACCATCCTGGCCCTCGCCGCGCCCTATCCGGCCCCGCTCAGTCACCCATCCAAAGACAACGGCCGCATCGCTGCCTATGCGCAATCCAGCGACTACCACAACGTCTTCCCCCCTCGTCTGGAAGCCCTTGCCGCCTGGATCGCCCGCCAGGCCGGTCAACCCATCCAGTGGCGCAGCTTCACCGATACCGCCCCCATCCTCGAAAAAGAACTGGCCCAGCGCGCCGGCCTGGGCTGGATTGGCAAGAACACCAATCTGATCAACCCCCAAATCGGCTCGTACTTCCTGCTGGCTGAACTCTTTCTTGATAGGGTCATTGAACCCGACCCGCCCTTCACCGCTGACCGCTGCGGCACCTGCACCCGCTGCATCGAGGCCTGTCCCACAGGCTGCATCCTGTCTGACCGCACCCTTGACGCCGCGCGCTGCCTCTCCTACCTGACCATCGAAAACAAAGGCCCCATCCCTCCCGACTTGCGCCCCCAAATCGGCACGCGCATCTTTGGCTGTGACCTTTGCCAGCAAGTCTGCCCGTGGAACCAGAAAGCGTCCATCCAGCCAGAACAAACCCTCTTTCCCCCGCTGGAAAGCCTCGCACCCCGACGGCTTGCCGCTGAAATGCAGCTGGACGATGCCGCCTTCCGCGAGCGCTTCCGCCATACCCCTCTCCTGCGCGCCAAACGGCGCGGCTACCTGCGCAACGTGGCGGTTGCCCTCGGTAATCTCGCCCAGCCAGAGACCGTCCCCGCCCTCGCCGCCAGCCTGCGCCGCGACCCCGAACCTCTCATCCGTGCCCACGCCGCCTGGGCATTGGGCCAGATTCCTCAACCGGAAGCCCGCACCGCCCTGCAATCCGCCCTCCAGAGCGAACCCGATCCCGTCGTCCAGTCTGAAATCCAGCAAGCCCTGAATAATTTTTCCTGAATCAGGAACCCCTTCACCCCCCCATGTGCGTCAGCGCGGAAGGGGTAGTTTAGCCACAGTTCCATAGGGGAGTACCAACTGGGAGGGATGATCGTTAAAATACAAAAAGGCTGTCCGACCTGGACAGCCTTTCGTGTTCGCAATCTCTGGAAACTACGGTACGGACGTCGCCGTCGGCGCCACAACCGCCGAAGTAGACGTCGCCGGAACCGTGATCGTCGGCGTGACGATATAGGCCTTAATGATCAAAATCTGGCCGGCAAAAATCTCATTGGCATCTTCAATTTTGTTCTCCTCGAGGATCGATTCCACAGTCGTATTGAATCGGGAAGCAATCAGGTCAATATTGTCACCAATCTTGACCGTATATTCGATCTTCGTCCCGGGCACAAAATCGGTGGGCAATGGTGTCTCGGTCGGCAATTGCTGATCCTTGGTCGGGATCAAAATTTTGTCGCCTGGCTTGATCGGGCAAGTGCCGCCAAAATTGTTCAATGCCAGCAGCACGTTTAAATCCACTTCAAATTGCACGGCAATACCCCAGCAGTTGTCGTCTTCCTGCACCGTATACTCAAATGGCCCGGTGGGCGTTGATGTCATCGTCGGTTCGGGGGTCAGTGTCACCGTCGGGGTCAGTGTAGCGGTTGCCGTTGGCGGCACCATCGTTGGGGTAAAGGTTAATGTCGGGGTCGGCGTATTCGTCTTGAACAGGGAAATCTTAAAACCGCCGGATTCCCCTCCAGCCAAAGACGTAACCAGGAAGATAATCCCAGCCACTACCAGCACCGCCACCAATCCCCAAATCACGAAAGGCATCACCTTCTGTTTTTTCTTGTAATTTTCGATTAAGTCTTGTGGATCATTTTTAGCCATAAGCGTACCTGTTGGGTTCCTTTCAATGCGCCGCTCATCACCCTGCATGGATGTACACCACCCGTGCAAAAAACTGGTTATTGAAGGCATTCATTGGATTCAATTCTACCTGATTATAAGAAATTTGGCAAAAAGTTGATTTTCATGTTTTTTTGATTATTCAAGACGGCCATGAGGGTCAACAACCCATCACAGCTTACGCAGCACATCCCTCAATATCGTGGTTTTCTACCAGATACTGTCGTAAATACTCGCCGGTATACGACTGTGGAACCTGGCAAATCTCCTCCGGCGTCCCCGCCGCCAGCACCTCGCCGCCCGCGTCTCCGCCCTCCGGCCCCAGATCAATCAGATAATCTGCCACCTTGATAATGTCCAGGTTATGCTCAATGATGATCACCGAATTCCCCGCGTCGACCAGTCGTTGTAATACCTCGATCAGTTTATGCACATCCGCTGCGTGCAGGCCGACCGAAGGCTCGTCCAGCACATACACGGTCTTGCCTGTAGCCCGCCGTGAAAGCTCTTTGGCCAGCTTCACGCGCTGTGCTTCACCTCCTGATAATGTCGGCGCGGGCTGCCCGATGCGCACATATCCCAGGCCCACCTCATTCAAAGTCTGCAATTTTGAAACGATCCGCGGAAAAGCCTCAAAAAATTCCAGCCCGGTTTCCACCGTCATGTCCAGTACTTCGGCGATATTCTTGCCCTTAAAGCGCATTTGCAGTGTCTCGCGGTTGAAGCGTGCCCCGTGGCACACATCACACGGTACATACACGTCCGGCAGGAACTGCATTTCAATCCGCAATTGTCCCTGACCCTGGCAGGCTTCACATCGTCCCCCGCGCACATTGAATGAAAACCGTCCGGGTTTATACCCGCGGATCTTGCTCTCCGGGATTTCAGTAAACAGCTTGCGAATTTCATCAAACACGCCCGTATATGTGCCCGGATTGGAACGCGGTGTCCGCCCAATCGGTGACTGGTCGATATTGATCACCTTATCGACAAATTTCAACCCTTCAATCCGGTCATGCTCGCCTGGCGAAGTTCTGGCCCCGTTCAATTCTTTCGCCAGTGCCTGGTAAAGAATATCGACCATCAGCGTAGATTTGCCAGAACCAGAAACACCCGTGATGCATACCAGCTTACCCAGCGGAATTTCAACATCAATATTTTTGAGGTTATTCGCCCGTGCGCCAATCACCCGCAGCGATTTATTATTTCCATTCCTGCGCACCTCCGGAACCGGCACCTGCAAACGCCGATCGAGATAAGCGCCGGTCAGTGATTCGGGCGCAGCCAAAATCTTTTCCAGCGGGCCTTCTGCCACCACTTCGCCGCCATGCTCGCCCGCACCCGGACCGAGGTCTACAATCCAGTCTGCCGAGCGGATGGTTTCTTCATCATGCTCCACCACCAGCACCGAGTTGCCCAGGTCGCGCAGTCCTTTCAAAGTCGTCAGCAAGCGTGCATTATCCCGCGGGTGCAGCCCGATCGATGGTTCATCCAGCACATACAGCACGCCCATCAATCGCGAGCCAATCTGCGTCGCCAAACGGATGCGCTGCGCTTCACCGCCCGAAAGCGTCGCCGCCGGGCGGCGCAGGGTCAAATAATCCAGCCCCACGTTCACCAGAAAACCCAGCCGCGAATCAATTTCCTTGAATACCCGGTCGGCAATTGCCAGATCGCGTTTGTTCAGCGGGGTATCCTCGCTGTACAGTTTCCGCACCCATTCCAGCGTACGCGCCACCGGCCAGTCAGTCACTTCTATGATATTCCTGTCATCAACCGTCACGGCAATCGACTCCGGCCGCAAGCGTGCCCCCTTGCAGGTCGGGCAGGGTTTATCACTCATGTATTCCTGGATGCGCGAGCGCACATAATCCGATGAGGTTTCGCGGAAGCGCCGCTCCAGATTATTGACCACACCCTCAAAAGCCATCTTGACCGTCGAGCGCCTGTCATTCTGGCTCTTGAACTTGACCGTGATCTCCTTGCCCCTGGTGCCATACAAGACGATGTCCAGCTTCTCCTGGGGCAAGGTTTTCACGGGCGCATCCATATCAATATTAAATTCCTTGCAGGCTGCGGTCAGCATCTGCCAGTAATACCCGCCTTCTTCACGGTTGCGGGTGCTGCTCCATTCCATCGCGGTGATCGCCCCATTATTCAGGGAACGATTCGCTTTGGGCATCAGCAAATCCGGGTCAATCTCCAGCCGGCTGCCCAGCCCCTGGCAGTCGGGGCAGGCCCCGTGCGGCGTATTGAAGGAAAAACTGCGCGGCTCAATCTCATGCAGACTGACCCCGTGTTCCGGGCAGGACAAATACTCCGAATAAAACATTTCTACCGGCTCATCATCGGTCACATCCAGCACCGTCAGGTAGCCTTCGCCGACCTTCAAAGCAGTTTCCACTGAGTCGGTCAACCGGGAGCGCTGTGCCAACAGGTCTTCTTCGCTTTCCGGGGCCTGGCGCACCAGACGATCAACGACTGCTTCAATCGTATGGATCTTGTATCGATCGAGACTGATCTCATCATCCAGGTTATACAATACCCCGTCTGCGCGCACACGCACGAAACCCGCCTTGCGGATCTCGTCAAATACCGCCTGATACGTCCCCTTGCGGCTGCGTACTACCGGCGCCAGAATCATCAACCGCCGCCCCTCCGGCAAACTTTCAATCCGGTCGACAATCTCTTCTGCCGACTGGCGGGAAACCACCCGTCCGCATACCGGGCAATGCGGCACCCCCACCCGCGCAAACAGCAGGCGGAAATAATCATACACTTCGGTCACCGTACCCACCGTAGAGCGCGGATTACGGGAAGTCGCCTTCTGGTCAATCGACACGGCCGGGGATAACCCTTCGATCGAATCGACATCCGGCTTGTCCATTTGACCCAAAAACTGACGCGCATACGCCGACAGCGACTCCACATACCGGCGCTGCCCCTCCGCAAAGATGGTATCAAAAGCCAGCGATGATTTGCCCGAACCCGATAGACCGGTGATCACCACCAGTTCATCCCGGGGAATTTCAACATTAATATTTTTTAGATTGTGCTGTCTTGCCCCCAAAACACGGATCACATTTTTACTCATCCTACCTGTCCTCACCAGACCATTAAATCAAGTCTACATTCATATTTTCAGGATCAACTTAACTGCATGCAATCTGTAATTATACCAGAACATACGTCCAACTAATTCATTTTTTCTTGGAATATCCCCCTGTTTATCCTCTTTCTTGACGACTTCATCTTGACGAACCTTTCATTGGCGGCCCATTTTTCCCTGATCCCCGGTCGCGCGGACCCCAGTCCCTGTTTCCCTGATGAACGGATTGTCTAATCCCGTCTTTTCAACCATTCATAAACCAAATTCTCCCCCTTCACTGTATAATGTCAATAGTCTTATTCAATCCATCCACAGCAATTATTCATACGGGAGGAACAGCATGGCAGAAAACATAATCACACATCAGAATTCGGAGAAATTGCATAAAAAAAGGATCAATAGCTGGGTGATGTACGACTGGGCAAACTCGGCCTTCGCCACCACCATCATGGCCGCCGTCCTGCCTGTCTATTACTCATCCGTGGCCAGCGCCAACCTCACCCGCGCCGACGCCACCGCCAACTGGGCCTTCACCACCACCATCGCCCTGATTATCGTCGCCATCATGTCCCCCATCCTGGGCGCAATGGCCGATTTCAGCGGCGCGAAGAAAAAATACCTGACCATCTTCGTGATCATTGGCGTCACCGGCACAGCCCTGCTCTATCTGGTGCAGACCGGCGACTGGATAAAAGCCTCTATCTTCTATATCATTGCCAGCATCGGCTTCTCCGGCGGGATCGTGTTTTACGATTCCCTCCTCCCGCATGTTGCCCGGCCGGATGAGATCGACCAGGTCTCCTCCAAAGGCTATGCCATCGGCTACCTCGGCGGCGGATTATTGCTGGCCGTCAATCTGGCAATGATTATGATTACCCCCGAACAATTGAATGGCATATTTCAGAATACCGGTTTGGTAACAACGATCACCATGTCGGCAGGAGAATGGGCAGGCCTTATGTCTCGCCTCTCGTTTGTATCCGTCGCCATCTGGTGGCTCGTCTTCACCATTCCACTGTGGCGCAACGTTCCCGAACCGCCCCGCCGTGTCAAGGAAGGCGAAGAAGGCTTCAACCCTGTCCAGGCCAGCTTCTCTCGCCTGGCCCACACCTTCGGCGAAATCTCAAAATACAAGCAGCTGCTCAAGTTCATCATTGCTTTCTGGCTGTACAATAACGGCATCGGCACGATCATCTACATGGCAACCATCTACGGCACCGAACTGGGCTTCAGCAGCATCACCACCATCGGCACCCTGCTTATGGTGCAGTTCGTCGCCTTTCCCTTTGCCTTCCTGTTTGGCTGGCTTGCCAAAAAACTGGGCACCAAACGCGCCATCCTGCTCAGTCTGGTGATTTACTCCATCATCGCGATTATGGGATATTTCCTCTATCAGGAATGGCAGTTCTGGATGCTGGGCTTCCTCGTTGCCACCGTGCAGGGCGGCAGCCAGGCCCTCAGCCGCTCCCTGTGCGGGCGGATGATGCCCAAGAGCAAATCCGCAGAATTCTACGGTTTCTTCTCGGTCAGCGAAAAGATCGCCGGCACGGCCGGCCCGCTGCTATTTGGCCTGGTCAGTAAACTGATGGGCGGCAGCCGCCTGAGCATCGTCTCGTTGATCCTCTTCTTCATCTCTGGTGCCCTCGTCTTGCTCTCGGTGGACGAAAAAGAGGGCATCCGCGTGGCCGAAGCCGAAGAACAGGAATTCCTTAACGCATCCTCAAACCTGTCTGCTGTATAAGTACCACAAAGAAATGCAATCTCCCGAAGGTTTCATCCTTCGGGAGATTTTTTATCTCAAGTGCACGACATGTATCTGGTCTTGTCTTTCCTGCAACACATCTCCCTCCCAAAAAACGGGAGAGGGATTGAGGGTGAGGGCATTCCCACTCAAAACAACATTCCCGGCAGCGGCTGTGCATATACATGCGTAAATCCGCCATGGGTAAATCGAAGCAGTTTTCGCTGTCTTCGACAGCATTCACCATCCATCACGAAAAATACTGCAAAGCCAGCCGCAGTTTTTCTTCCACTTCCTGCGGTGCATCCTTCGGGATCGCCTGCAGGGCCGACTGCGCCTCTACAATACTATATCCCAGACTGGTCAGCGCCTCAATCACCTCAGCGTCCACATCCGTAACCGTATACCCTTCCAGCTGATCAACCTCGCCCACCCGGCCCTGCAAATGCAGCAAAATACGCTGGGCCGATTTCTTGCCAATCCCGGGCACACGGGTGAACACTTCCGCCTGTTCGCTGACCACCGCCCGTCGAATGGCATCCACCGTCAACACAGACATGGTTGCCAGAGCGATCCGCGGACCAACCCCATTTACAGCCAATAACAGCTCAAAAAATTCGCGTTCGTTTTCACGGTCAAATCCGTACAATCCCCAGGCATTTTCGCGAATGGCGAGATAGGTGTGCAAAAATACGGCTTCGCCCACATGCACATCATCGCTGACGCGTACCGGCACAAACACCCGCACGCCAAAGCCACCCACTTGCACGACAATTTCTTCTTTTTTTACAGCAACCACTTCACCCTGAATATTGGCAATCATTTTTCACCCTTGCAAGTGTTCGTTTTATCTGTGCCGCCGTTGATTGAAGATTTCATACAACATCACCCCGGTCGCCACCGCCAAATTGAGCGAATCATTCTGCCCAACCATGGGAATGCGCACCATTTCGTCACATACAGCCATCTGCACTGCATCCAGCCCCTGGCGCTCACTGCCCATCAATAGCAGCACCGGATCGGGATAAACTACGTCCTGGAAATCCATGGCCGCCTCATCGGACGTTCCGACTACCGGATACCCCCTTTGCCGTTTCCAGTCCGCAAATTCGGCAAAGCTGGCCCTGACCAGCTTCTGCGTGAAAATTGCCCCCATGCTGCCGCGCATTGCCGCCGGGTCATACGGGTCTGTCGAGTGATCCAGCAGGATCAATCCCGGTGCGCCAACCGCATCCTGGGTGCGCATGATCGTGCCCAGATTGCCGGGATTCTGGATTGACTCCAGCGCCGTCCAGTTTTCACCCCTTGTCAGGCGCACCGCATCCAGCTCCAGCCAATGCTGGCGGACAACTGCTGCCATTCCCTGAGGGCCATCCTTCAACGACAGGCTGTGAAACACATCATCGCTGACTTCAACGACCTCTACCCCGCTCTGCCGCACCATTTCAGCCAACTCCTGCCCAAACTCACTCACCAGCAGATCCGGCGAAACGAGCAGCATCTCCATCTCTGCCTTTTGTTCGACCGCTTCGGCGACAATGCGCAGGCCCTCAATCGTAAACAGCCCGGTCTGCTGGCGCTCTTTGCGGTCATTCAGTTTCCGAAACTGTTTGATTTTAGAATTCGCTCGACTGGTGATGATCATCTTCTCAACTGTCCAGAAGCTGGTTGTACGCCCGGCTGTGACTATGACAAATCGCCACGGCCAGCGCATCGGCGGCATCATCCGGTTTGGGAACTTCCTCCAGCTCCAGCAAGGCACGCACCATCTCCTGCACCTGCGGCTTCTGTGCTCCGCCCCAGCCGGTGACCGCCTGTTTGATCTGCATTGGCGTATATTCTTTCACTTGCACGCCGTTCTGCACCATTGCCAACAGAATCACGCCCCGTGCCTGCCCCACTGAAATGGCCGTGGTTACATTCCGGCGAAAAAAAAGCTTCTCCACCGCCCCGCTCTGGGGATGGTGAAGAAGGATCAGTTTGGTAAGTTCTTCGTGCAGCAGCAATAAACGCTCTTCCATGGGCATCTTGGCCGGTGTTTCAATGACCCCGTGTGCAATGCGGCACAATTGCCCACGTTCATTCTCTTCCACAAACCCGTAGCCAGTAATCGCCGTACCGGGATCAATGCCGAGAATTATCATAGACGCTTATGCGGATTCCAGCGCTGCCATTGCCTCATCAGAAATACCAAGATTGGAATACACGCTCTGGGTATCATCCATCTCTTCCAGGGCATCAATCGTTTTCATCACCTGCAAGGTTGCGTCCACAGCCAGTTCCATTTCCTGATTAGGAACCATGCGAATCTCGGCGTCTTCTGGAGAAATGCCAGCTTTCAATAACGCATCACTGATGATTTTATAGGATTCGGCCGGGGCTGTGATCTCGAAAACACCATCGTCTTCTTCCACATCATCGCCGCCATTTTCCAAAGCCAGCTCAAAAATGTCGTCGAAAGTCTTGCCGGGGGCCTCGAAACTGAAATACGCCTGCCGTGAAAACTGCCAGGCAACCGACCCGGTCTCACCCAAAGAACCGCCCGCCCGCGTCAGGATATGGCGCAATTCGGCAACGGTGCGGTTACGATTTTCGGTAACCGTTTCAATCATCAACGCCACGCCGTGTTGTGCATAACCTTCATAAGTGATCTGCTCAAAAGTTTCGCCGTCTTTTCCCTCGCCGGTACCGCGCGAGATCGCTCTGTCAATACTGTCTTTGGGCATGTTATTGCTTTTGGCTTTGTCAATTGCCAACCGCAGGCGCACATTCATCCCCGGGTCGCCGCCGCCTTCGCGGGCCGACATCGCAATTTCCCGAGCCAGGCGGGTGAAAATTTTGCCGCGTTTTGCATCTGCAGCACCCTTTTTACGCTTGATCGTAGACCACTTTGAATGACCAGACATATAAATTCTCCTCAAAATCAACCAATGGATTGCTAATTTTTAGCATTCAGATTATACCATGCAACCGGTTTTCGCTTTCTTTTTGTTCGCCCGTGGGAGCAAAGATAAAGAGAAATTGGGGCAATTTTGGTGCAATTGCAGGAACCCTGCGGTCAGTCGTTACAGCTTGCGGGGTGAACCGCCAAAAGGTCCGGCGTGCGGTTGGCATGAAATGATTTTTTCTCTACGAATTCGCGCGGCGGCCTCTGCGTGATCCATGCCTCTCTTTGTTGACAAAACCGGATTGCGCAAAGCACAGCAATGAAATCCTAATCCGCTGAATTCAACCGGTATCCCAGCCGATCCACATTCAGGATCAACTCCTCGTGCGGCAGTACTTCACTAAACTTGCGTCGCAGCAGATAGACCAGATACTTGGCCCGCTTGCGCGCTTCACTGGAATCTGCGCCCCATACCGATTCCGAAATCGTCTGATAATTGACAATCTGCGGAGCATGTTTTGCCAACACCGCCAGCACGGCAAACTCTTTCGCTGTCAAATGAATATTTTCGTCGGCAAGCTGTACCTGCTGGCCTTTTATATCCACCACCATCTTGATTTTGGGAAATACAAAGCGCGTTACTTCTTTCGCCCGCCCGGCACGGCGCAGCACCGCCCGCACCCGTTCCACCACCTCCTCATTATGGAAAGGCTTGGTGATGTAATCATCCACACCTGCCCGCAGTCCCTTGATGATATGTTCCTTGGAACTCAACGCGGAAATGAAAATAACCGGGGCTTTCGTCATCTTCTGAATATATTCAAAAGCCTGCCAGCCATCCATCTCAGGCATCATCACGTCCAGCAGAATCAAATCGGGTTCATGCAGACCAATCTTTTGCAGCGCCTCCTCCCCACCTGAAGCGCTCATTACATTATATCCAGCCATCCGCAGGATATTTTTCAACAAAAATATGGTGTCTGCTTCATCCTCAACCACCATGATCCGCTGTCGGCCCATTGCCCCGGCATCGTCCAGATCAATTCCCGCTCCAGCGATTTGGCTCATATTTTTAACCCCTTTAATAAAAATTTTGCTTATTCGATTTTTTTCTGAAGATTTTATTACCGGAAAGTTTGTGACAAATGGATTAAAAGTAATATAATGTTTAAAAATTGGTTTGTCAACACCAGATTAGCACACAATTTCAAACAAACCTGATAATATCCCCGTTTTGAGTATTATAATAACCTTATCCAAATAAACGGGCAGGCATTTTAAAGAACGATCGATCTGGGCCTTACCCAAAGTTTTATTATTCCAAACAATTTCTTGCAAGGAGATAATACGGAAATGGCAAAAGATAAAGTACGAGTAGCAATCATCGGGGTAGGCAACTGTGCCTCTGCCCTGGTCCAAGGAGTCCATTATTACCAGAACGCAAAAGATACCGATCGTGTACCCGGCTTGATGCATGTCAACCTTGGCGGCTATCACATTCGCGATATTGAGTTTACCGCGGCATTTGACGTCGTCAGCACCAAAGTCGGCAAAGACCTTTCAGAAGCCATCTTCAGCTTCCCCAATAACACGGTCAAATTTTCTGAAGTGCCCACAATGAATATTCCCGTTTCCCGCGGCATGACCCATGACGGGTTGGGCAAATACTTGAGCGAAATTCTCGAAAAAGCCCCCGGACCGACCGATGATATTGTGGGGATCCTCAAAAAAACAAAAACGGATGTCGTCGTCAACTTCCTCCCCGTTGGCTCCGAAATGGCAACCAAATGGTACGCCGAACAGATTCTGGAAGCTGGCTGCGCCATGGTCAACGCCATGCCGGTCTTCATCTCCAGCTCGGAATACTGGTCAAAACGATTTATTGACGCCGGATTACCCATCATTGGCGATGATATCAAGAGTCAAGTCGGCGCAACCATCACTCACCGCGTTCTTACCAGCATGTTCGTTGACCGCGGCGTGCGCCTTGACAACACCTACCAATTGAACTTCGGCGGCAACACCGACTTCCTCAACATGCTCGAACGTGACCGCCTTGAATCCAAGAAAATTTCCAAAACCCAGGCGGTTACCTCCATGCTGCCCTATGACATGGGCACGGAACACATCCACGTCGGCCCCAGCGACCATGTGCCGTGGCTGACCGACCGCAAATGGTGCTATATCCGCATGGAAGGCACTACCTTCGGTGATGTGCCCCTCAACGTTGAAGTCAAGCTGGAAGTATGGGACTCGCCCAACTCCGCCGGGGTGATCATTGACGCCGTGCGCTGCGCCAAGCTCGCCCTGGATCGCGGCATCAGCGGCCCGCTCTACGCCCCTTCCTCCTACTTCATGAAATCCCCGCCCCGTCAGTACAAAGATGACATCGCCCACGCCAAAACCGAAGCCTTCATCCAGGGCGAAGAAGTAGAATAGCAAAATATATCGTTTAAACAAAAGAGTGGCGGAAGAAGTTCCCGCCACTCTCTGTTTATTCAGGCAGGGTGCGTTCGCTTTTGAACGCACCAAAAACCAGCCGGGAAGGGAGTATGTCAAATCCTGTTTACTCCCCCAGTCCTTCCGCATCCGCTTCCAGCAGGCTGCATGGCTGATTTCCACACTTCAAATATTCAATCCGCTTGATAACATCCTTCACCAGATGCCCCGGCTCAACCCATAGACCATACTGCGCGCCGGTGGCCTGGTTAACTTTATCGGGACGGGCCACGTTAAAACTGACAAAATTGGATAACACGACCAGAACAAGCATCACGATCAGCACTTTCTTCTTGTCCGAAAAAGCAACACCCATCAGGATCAACCAGAAAGGAATGGTCGGGATCATATACGCCGGCTCGGTGGGAATATACATGTAGAAAGCTTGGATCACCAGGATCATTGCCGCACTGGCAACCAGTACGCTCCTGTCCGGCAACTGTGTCCATTTCTCTCGTTTGGCAACCAGCCGGATCCCCCCCCATGCCAGGACAAGAATAACCGGCGGACTCCAGAAATAAATGGTCTTGTACACCCAGCGCCCTATTCGCAACATTGGCGTCCAAAATACTTCCGTCCCCACCGAAGGGCTGACATAAGCAAAATTCCATTCCGCAAAATCCAATGATGGCACATAAAACAAAACCGTGAGACATGCAGTGATCACTCCACCCAGAATGATTTTTCCGCGGTCTGCTTTTTTCGTGAAGAATACCCACAAGTAGAAAACCGCCACCACCAGCCCGGTCGTCAGACGGGAACCAATCCCCAGCGCCATCAACACCCCCGCCGCAAAGAATTTGCGCTCCCGGAATTTCATCAATCCCAGAAAGGCAAAGCCAAATGCAAACAGGTAATCCATCGTGCAAGTCGAGTTGACCAGATAATAAGGTTGTACCATCAAGATGAGCGTTAACAACCGGTAATGCGGCACCTGGTTTTCTTTACTGAACCGCATAAAATGCTTCAGGATCAGCAAAGACATCCCCACACTGGCAAGATTGGTCAGAATGCTGCCGCCGATCCAGTTAAAAAAGAAAGTGATCGATTCATAAATAAAGAAACCGGGCACACGGGAAGGGACATAATCCAGTGTTTCTGCGAAATTCTTGCCAGCCCACACGACATTATGCGAATCGTAATCGCTGCCATACCCTAAAAATATGAAGGGAAGATAAATACACAGGGCCAGGAGAAAAATTTTGTGATCTGTGTTTTTAAAATAATTTTTTATTTTTTCGATACCAACCATGAAAACTCCCCAATCATCATATGCTATGGAGGATCAGGAATGATCAGATCTTCTTCCCTCCGGTAAAAAACTATTATAACCGTTCTCTTTCTTTGTTATACTTGTAACTTAAACAGAGAGCTGTCAAGTTTTGTAGAATCGCCCTCACTATTTTTTCAAATGAACTGCGAAGCGTAGGCTGAGCTTGTCGAAGCCGAAGCGGTGGGTACGGACGCTCTGCGGCCAAGTTCACACTGCATTAAAACGATAATTTGTAACTGCTCAGCGCTGTCTAGGGAGCAAAGACTCGATAGGGTAAAGCATATCCTCACCCTGCATTCCCAAAGTAGTAGCTTTTGCCTACGAACCCGTCACGCGTAGGGTGCGTTAGCGTGCTGTCCGCAACGCACCAATCGTCAAACTCCAATTCAGAACCATTCAAAACCAAAGGTGAGTTTTGGTGCGTTCAACTGCGAACGCACCCTACAACACCTGCCTGAGCAGTTACGATAATTTCTACATCTTTTGACTGCTCCTTTTATTTCCAATTATTTCGCCCCCCTTTCTTTGTTATACTTATCCCCTGATACAAAATGATCGCCATCTACATCCGAATTCAACAAGTGAGATTTTCATTAATGATGAAACGTACAATCCAAAATACCAAACCGCTTATCAAAACCCTGGCACTCCTGCCCGTGTTGCTCATCCTTTTAACAGCCTGTACCCCTGCCGCCGCAGCACAGCCCGCCCTCGACGCAACCGCCATCTTCGAAAGCGCCCTGCTGACGGCCACCTACGCCATCACCGGCCCCACGGAAACTGCCACGCCACAACCGCCCACCGCTGTGCCCCCCACGCCGGAACCAACCGCCACAATCACCCCTGATCCCAACCGCACCCCGCCCGCCCTGCCGGCCGTCTACACCTCGCAGTACCTCAACCCGCTGGACGCTCCCCGCAGTTACATCAAAGACACCTGCACCTATCTCAAGATGCGCTGGGACCCCAACAATGCCAGCCCAGGAACCGTGGTTATGCCGATCATGTACCACTGGATCGTTGACGAAAACCCTGACCCTGTAAAAATGCAAATCTCCCGATCTACTTTGCTGGAGTTAGGTCGGAACTTGAAAGATCAGGGCTTTGAAGCGATTACCATTCAACAATTGAATGATTTTCTGACAACCAATGCAAAAATCCCTGAACGCTCTGTGATTCTTATCGTTGATGACCGCCATTCGGCAAACTCCTTTGAAAATACCTTCAAAACTTATTATGATGATTATGGCTGGACCTTCGTCAATGGCTGGATCAGCACAACAGAATCCTCCCAGGATTTGATCGATGGCAACGTACGTTTGCAAAACGAAGGCTGGATCGACCACCAGGCTCACGGCGTTATCCATAATATCCCCATCAGCGACAACTCGTCAGAAGAATATATGTATTCCGAACTGGCTGGTTCTATTTCTACCATTCAAAACGTGTATGGCAAAGCGCCCATTGCCTACGTTTGGCCTGGCGGCGGCTTTACCCCCCGCGCCGTCGAGATCGCCCAGGAAGTCGGCTACCAGCTCGGCTTCACCGTTAACCCGCGCGGCCCGCTCATGTTCAACTGGATCCCCCAGGCAGACGAGTATGACGCCGCCCGCCCCTCTTACATCCCCGAAGGGCAGGTTAACAACCCCCTGCTTACCCTGCCCCGCTACTGGGATCAGGACGCCAGCATCCACATCGACACCGTCCGAACCATCGGCAAGGAAGCCCGCGCCTACGCGGAACAGACCCGCGCTACCGAATTGGAATACTACGACATCGTCTGCAAGCCCATCACCGGAGAGATCCCGCCCCTGGCCGAATAGCCTCGGCGGCACACCCCTTGCAACCTGTAAAATATAATGGAACAAAACTGTCCTTTCTGTCAAATCATTGCCGGTGAAAGACCCGGCCGCATCGTCCACCGCGATGACCTTGTCACCGCCTTCTGGGATCGCGCGCCGATTACCCCCATCCATATCCTGATTGTCCCCAATCAGCACATCGACTCCCTCAATGAGGCCAATCACGAGCATCAGGCCCTCCTCGGCCACCTGCTGCTGACCGCCCAACACATCGCCCGCGACCAGGGCATCTTTGACCGCGGCTACCGTGTGCTGATCAACACCGGTCGCGATGGCGGACAAACCGTCCACCATCTCCACGTGCACCTCATTGGCGGCAAATCTCTCCCCATCGGTCTGGCAACCGCATGAAACATATCCCTATCCTCCTCACCGCGTTCCTCCTCGCCTCTTGTCAAAAACCCATCACCACTGACCCGGCCTCGCTTGCCATTCAGTCCCAACCCCAGGCAGCCAAGGCCACTGCACACCAGTCCGTTGACAACCGCCCGCCAGATTGGTGCCTGCCGCCCACCCGCGAACCAGGTACACCCATTACCGAACCCACCCCCAGCGCCCCGCGGACACTGCCCGCCTTGCGGACGGAACCCGAAACCTACGCGGTGCAGCCCGGCGACAGCCTCGCCGCCATCGCCAGCCAATTCGGCGTCCCGCTGACAGAAATCATCACCGAAAACACCTTGACCAACCCGGACAGACTCGAAATCGGGCAAACCCTTGCCATCCCTGCGCCGCAGCCCGCTCAGCCCGGCCCCGCTTTCAAAATCATTCCCGATTCAGAGCTGGTCAACGGCCCGGCCGCTGCCTGTTTCGACACTGCCCATTTTATCCAGCAATCCAATGGCTATCTTAACCAGTACACTGAAACCGTTGATGGACATCTCATGACGGGCGCCGGGATCGTGGACAGAATTGCCGCCGAATATTCGGTCAATCCCCGTCTGTTATTAGCCCTGCTGGAACACCAAGGCCAGTGGCTGACCGCGGCCAGCCCCGCCTCCCTGTCCCTGACCTATCCGATGCAATATCAGGACCTCTACCGCGAAGGCCTCTACCGTCAGCTGGCATGGGCGGCCAACCAGCTCAACCGCGGCTTCTATCTCTATCAGGTCAATGGCTTCGCCAATTGGGTCACAGCGGACGGCACTGTCATTCCCGTCAACAACACCCTCAACCCCGCCACCGCGGGCGTTCAGCATCTCTTCAGCCGCCTGCTGGATGAAAATACCTGGCGCGCCGCTGTCAGTGAGGGCGGATTCCGCCAGACCTACCAAAACCTCTTCGGTTATCCTTTTGATCTTGCCATCGAACCGCTGGTTCCATCACAACTTAACCAGCCCGTATTCCAGCTTCCCTTTGAGCCGCATACCACCTGGTCCTTCACCAGCGGCCCTCACGGCGGCTGGGGAGATGGCGCTGCCTGGGCTGCCCTGGACTTTGCCCCGCCGGGGAATGCCGAGGGCTGCGTCCAGAGCGATGAATGGGTCACCGCTTTGGCCGATGGGGTCATCCTGTACAGCGCAGATGCCATCGTCATTCAGGATGTAGACAACAATGGCAGTTATCAATCCGGATGGAGCCTGTTTTACGGTCATATCGAAACCCGTGACCGCATCCCCGCCGGTACCCCGGTCAAAGCCGGCGACCGCATCGGTCACCCCTCCTGCGAAGGCGGCGTTTCCAGCGGCACCCACGTTCACATCGCAAGAAGGTATAATGGGGAATGGATTTCCGCCGATGGTTCCCTGCCCTTCATCATGGATGGCTGGGTTTCTGCGGGCACCGGCGTCGTTTATAATGGTACATTACAGAAAGATGGACAGATTGTTGAAGCCTGGGATGAAAGAAAACCAGAAAACCAGATCCACCGTTAAGCGGCTATCGCTGTTCGCTCTCCTCGGCGGCCTGTTGTTTTTTTCGATTGCCTGCTCATTGAGTTCAGGCTACGCTGCCAGCCAGACCGCCACAGCCGTCTACTGGGATCCAACCCAGCCGCCTGAGCCAACCGCAGCATTAAACATCCCCCAGCCCGTTATGCAGGCCACGGTCACCGCCACCGAAGCCATCCCGACCAGAGAATGGACGGCTCTCCCCCCTACGCTGACGCCGACCGTCACGCTCACCGCCCCGCCGGCAGGTGCGCCCCCCGTAACGCCCGACCCGGTGAGCGAAGGGGTCACGCCCATCCTGTACTACGCCCAGGCCGGGGATACTTTATCGGCCCTCTCCGCCCGATTTGATGTTTGGCCGGAAGTGATCACCTCACCGCAAGACATTCCTCTCGTCTCTTTGATCAAGCCAGATCAATTGTTGATCATTCCCCAACGATTCAGCGAAGATCAGGTTACCTCCAAAGAAATCCTCCTGCCCGACAGCGAAATCGTCTTCTCTCCCTCGGCCATCGACTTTGATGTGGATGCCTACGTAAAGAAAGCCGGCGGGTATCTCAACGAATACCGTGAGTGGCGCGTTGGCGGCTGGTATACCGGCATTGAAATCATCGAAGCCGTAGCGATTGAAAACTCCATCAATCCCCGCCTGCTGCTTGCCATGCTGGAGTACGAAAGCAACTGGGTCAGCGGACAGCCTGCCAACCTGGCACAATCCGACTATCCAATGGGCTGGAACGATTTCCATGCCAAAGGGCTCTACCGGCAGTTAAGCTGGGCGGTTCAGCAGTTATCCATCGGCTATTATGGCTGGCGTGCGGGGCTGGTGACAGAACTGGAATTCACCAACCACAAAACCATTCGCATTGCCCCGGAATTGAACGCCGGCACTGTCGCCGTGCAATACATGATGTCCCAACTATACGATGACCGGGAATGGATTGGGGCACTGTACGATCCCAACAGCCTGCCCGCCCTGTACGAAGACATGTTCGGCAACCCGTGGACGCGTGCCCTTTCGGTCGAACCCTTATTGCCCACCTATCTCGTTCAGCCGGAAATGGAACTGCCCTTTGAACAAAACATCCGCTGGAGCTTGACCGGCGGTCCGCACTCAGCCTGGGGCCCTGATGGCGCCCTGGCCGCTCTCGATTTTGCCCCCGCCTCTCTGGAGCATGGCTGCGTTGAATCGTCCCGCTGGATTACGGCGGCTGCCTCAGGTCTCGTCGTCCGTTCCAGTCAAGGCGTCGTCATGGTTGACCTGGACGGCGACGGCCATGAGCAAACCGGCTGGGCACTGCTCTACATGCATGTCGCCACCAAAGACCGCGTCCCGGCCGGCACATGGCTCAGCACCAATGATAGAATTGGTCACCCATCCTGCGAAGGCGGCGTCTCAAACGGCACCCATCTTCATTTCGCCCGCAAGTATAACGGCGAATGGGTGCTGGCCGACGGCCCCCTGCCCTTTGTCCTCACCGGCTGGCAGGCGCATGCAGACAGTGTAGTACCGTATGCCGGCTTTCTCACGCGTGAGAACGAAGTAGTCATCGCCTCACAAGTCGGTTCATTTGAATCCTGTATTATTCGCGGTGATGACCTGGAAAGCTGTCTCTGCCGTTAATATGCCCCTTGTCGGTTCGACTTTTAGACAGTATAAATAGATTGTCTGCCAAAATAGAAATAGACACGGCATGGCATTCTTAATCCATCACTTACATAATCCCCTTCCGTGGTTCAGGTTAGATATAGGTATGAAACATAATTTCAGAAAAATAAATCATCAATACGCGCGCTTAAAGCCCGTTTTCTTGCTGCTCATTCTCGCCCTGCTCCTCGCCAGCTGCAACCTCCCCGCCCCGCAGGCTCAACCGCAGGGGGAAGAAATCGGCGAAGCGGCATCTGACCTCTTTCTGGGAGACAGCGGCCTGCCTGCCCCCACGCCCCTGCCCAC
>Ga0334888_1002055_pt1 | contig 23286 bp, 19 predicted proteins | sample GraSluR1_MG_FD_207227 | JGI IMG/M metagenome (GOLD analysis project Ga0334888, IMG submission 207227) | Sludge microbial communities from methane-producing bioreactor in Wageningen University, Netherlands - Granular Sludge_3_08-R1 | ecosystem: Engineered > Bioreactor > Anaerobic > Unclassified ...
CGACCGGCGCATGTTCCAGCCGTTCCCCCTGATGCTGCGGGACTGGGTTCGGGTGTTCATGCAGCTTGGGTCGCACTCCAGCTACATGAAGCACCGCCTCTGGGAGAGTCTCGATCTGGAAGTGCGTCAGGACGTGTATGACGACCTGCTGCCGGTGTTCGGCGTGATCTGCGAAGTCGAAGGCTGGGACATGGACAAGGCATTTCGCATTCCGCCCGGCATGGAGGAGGCCCGCCAGCGGCAGCCCAGGGCGCGTCAGCCCGTCCGCGACGTGGACTCCGAAGGCACGAAGGACTTCAGCCAATAAGCGGCCGCGGACTGACGCGGCGATGAAAGGTTCGGAGGGTCAGGGCCGCCCCGGCCCGCGATCGGGGCTCCGCCGCCGGGCGGCGGGCGTGCTGCGGCGGTAGGTCCCTTCGAACACCACACTCCTTGAAGCCTCCCGCAAGTCCCATCGTCCCGGACCGGCGCGTGGAGGCGGTCGGCCAGGACCGCGAGGCTCCATCGCCGGACGCCTTCCGTCTGCCGACGATGACCGAACGCGGCCTGGCGGCGGGCTCCGGCTCCCCTTTTCCATCCGCCGGGCGCGAGGGTCTTGCGTTTCATTCTCTCCATGCTATATTGTACCGGTGTAGTATAAGGACCCCTGCGGATGCCTTCCAACGCCCCTTTGTCCAACGCCGACACCGCCCTTCTCGGCCTGCTGTGCGAAGGGCCCATGCACCCCTGGCAGATTCAGGAGGTCGTGGAATACAGAGACATGCGATTTTGGACACACCTGTCCCAGTCCACCATCTACAAGCAACTCCGATCCCTCCAGAGGGACGGGCGGGTCCGTTGCCGCCCGATGGTCTGCGACGGCCGCCTGCGCAAGGTGTACTCGGTGACCCGGAAGGGACGGGAGGCGCTGCTCGCCAGGCTCCGCGAATGGCTGGCCGAGCCGGAGCACGTGAAGTGGCGGGTGGACCTGGCCACCTACAACCTCCACCTGTTGCCCCGCCGACAGGTCCTCGCGAGCCTGAAGACGTATCGCCGGAAACTGCAGGAGGGCATTGCCTGCTATCGGGAGCTTGACGCTTTCCTCGAATCGTGCGGATGTCCCGTCCACCACCGCGCCGTCGCCCGGCGTCCGGTCCACCTGCTGGAAGCGGAGATTCGCTGGCTGGACGAGTTTGTTGCCGAGTTGAAGCGACGGTGAACACGCGAAGCCACATCCACGTGCTGAACGCCCGTGCCCACAACCTCAAGGGCATTACGCTGGACATTCCGCGTGACCGGCTGGTGGTCTTCACCGGCGTTTCGGGGTCGGGCAAGTCTTCGCTGGTCTTCGACACGTTGCACACGGAGGCCCAGCGCCAGCTCATCGAGACGTTCAGCTCCTTTGCCCGCCGGCGTTTGCCCAAGCTCTCCCGTCCGGATGTTGATGCCATCCACAACCTCTCCACATCCATCGTGATCGATCAGAGGCGGATGGGCCGGACGCTCCGGTCCACGGTGGGGACGGCCACCGAGGTTTTCACGTATCTGCGCATGCTCTTCTCCCGGTGTGGGGACGTTCCGGGCCTGGCGTCGTTTCACTTCTCCTTCAATCATCCCGACGGCATGTGCCCGGCCTGCAAAGGTCTGGGCAAGTGCATCACCGTTGACACGCGCCTCCTGCTGGACATGCAGAAGACCCTGTATGACGGTGCGATCACCCACCCTGACTTCAAGGTCGGCGGCTGGAACTGGCGGGAGTTGGCGGCCATCGATCTCTTCGACGTTTACCGGCCGCTGCGCGATTTCTCCTCCGCCGAGCTGGACAAGCTGCTCTACGCGGAGGGCATCCCGATTAACAGGCCGCATGGTGCGGGCACGTATTCCAGGACGTGGGAAGGCGTCGCCCGCAGACTCGAGAGGCTCTACGTCAGCAGTGCGGAGGATGAGTTGCCCGAGGCGAAGCGGAATGCCTACCAACGCTTCTTCACCTATGGGGACTGCGGCGCGTGCCGGGGTTTGCGGCTGAATCCACGGGCGCTGTCCGTGCGGGTGGCCGGCCGGTCCATCGGGGAGCTCGTGCCGATCGAGTTGCCCGAGCTGGACGCCTGGCTGGCGACGGTGGCCGGCCCGGTGGCCGAGCCGCTCGTACGCAAGATGCGCGGCATCCTGTCGCACCTCATCGGCATCGGCGTGGGCTACCTGTCTCTCGGACGTGCGGTTTCCACCCTCTCCGGCGGGGAGAGCCAGCGTGTCAAGATGGCTCGCCAGCTCGATTGTGACCTTACGGGCCTGATGTACGTCCTGGACGAACCCTCCATCGGGCTCCACGCCCGCGACGTCGCCCAACTGATCCACATGCTCCACCGACTGCGGGACCAGGGCAACTCCGTGCTGGTCGTCGAGCACGAACCGGCCGTCATCTCGGCGGCGGACCACATCGTCGAGCTTGGGCCGGGCGCCGGACGTGACGGGGGCGAGGTCTGCTTCCAGGGGGGCCTCGAGGCGTTTTGCCAGTCGGGCTGCCGGACGGCTCGCCTGATGGACGGCGAACGTCGCGGGGTCGCACGGCCACGCCGTTGCGGTTCAGGCCGGTGGCGCATCCGCGATGCCCGGGTCCACAATCTTCAGGGGGTCGATGTTGACATTCCGCAGGGAGTGCTGGTCTGTATCACCGGTGTGGCCGGCAGCGGCAAGAGCAGCCTCGTGCATAAGGTGTTCGTGCGTCAGGTGCCGCAGGCGGTGGTCGTTGATCAGAATCCCATCGGGCGGAGCAGCCGTTCCAGCCCCGCCACGTTTCTGGGCGTTCTTGACGACATTCGGAAGGTTTTCGCGCGGGCCACGGGGCGCCCGGCCTCGTTGTTCAGCTTCAACTCCGCCGGTGCCTGTCCCACATGCAAGGGGCAGGGCGCCGTCTCCGTTGAGATGAACTTCCTGGACGATGTTCAGGCGGAGTGTGGCGATTGCCACGGCCGGCGTTTCACGGACGCGGTCCTCGACCTGCGCTGGCAGGGCCGCAGCATCCACGACGTGCTCACGACGACCGCCCGCGAGGCGACTGCGTTCTTCACGCAGGGCCGCATCCACGCGGCCCTGGAGTTGCTTTGTGAGGTCGGCCTGGACTACGTGACGCTCGGTCAGCCCGTCTCCACTCTGTCCGGCGGGGAATGCCAGCGGCTGAAGCTGGCGGCGGAGCTGGGCAGAACCGGCAATCTTTATGTTCTCGACGAGCCCACGACCGGCTTGCACCTGGCGGACATCGAACGGTTGATGGCCATCCTGGATCGCCTGGTGGAGGACGGCAATTCCGTGGTTGTGATTGAGCATAACCTCGAGGTCATCGCGCGGGCCGACTGGATCATCGATCTGGGGCCCGAGGGCGGCAGCCGCGGCGGCCGGCTGATGGTGGCCGGGACGCCGGAACAGGTGGCTCGGTGCAGGACCGGCCACACCGGCCGCTATCTGCGTGAGTTCCTCGCATCGCCGGCGGTTGCGGAGGATTGAGTCATGACCAGAACAAGACTGATCCGGCGCATTGGCGCGCATCTGGACCGTCTGTGCAACCGAATCACCGATCGCAGCACGGGAAGCCCCGGCAACCGGGCGGCGACGACCTATGTGCAAAAAACGCTTGAGTCCATGGGGTGGCAGGTCGAATGCCCGGCGTTTCGTTGCATGGATTGGGTGGGCGGTCGGGTCCGATTGAAGGCCGGCACCGCTGCGTTCCGCGCCTATGCCGGCCCCTACTCTCTGCCGTTCGACGGCGAGGCGCCGCTGACGCAAGCCACGCGTCTGAGCGATCTGCGGAGGAAGGCCCTGGCCGGGAAGATCGTACTGATCCACGGCGGCCTTGCCCGCGAGCCGCTGTTCCCCAAGGGGTTCGTGTTCTACAACCCCGCAAGGCACCAGCAGATCATTCGTCGTCTGGAAGAGAAGCGGCCGGTCGCGATCATCGCCGCTACCGGCCGGCGGCCGGATCTCGTCGGGGCCCTTTACCCCTTTCCCATGTTCGAGGATGGTGATTTCGACATTCCCTCCGTCTACGTGAAGGATACGACGGGGGTGAAGCTGCTCGGGCACGTTGGCAGGCCCGTTCGCCTGGCGTTTACGACCCGGCGCATACCGGCCCGGGGCCATAACGTGATTGCGACGAAACGGGGCTCCTGCCCGCAGCGCGTGGTTCTCACCGCCCACGTTGATGCCCGCAAGGGTACCCCCGGCGCCCTGGACGATGCCTCCGGCGTGGCGACCCTGCTGGCCGTCGGCGAGTTGCTGAGGGAGTACGCCGGGCAATTGACCGTGGAAATTGCCATCCTCAACGGTGAGGACTACTACGCGGCCTCCGGCCAGATGAACTACTGGGCGGCCAACCAGGGCCGCTGGTCGGACATCCGTATAGCCGTCAACCTGGACGATGTGGGCTACCGCGTGGGCAAGACCGCGTACTCATTCTACGAGTGCCCGGGACCGTTACGGTTTTTCTGGGAGCGGCGGCTTTCCGAGCATCGAGGGCTTGTGCCCGGCAAGCCCTGGGTTCAGGGAGATCATTCGCTGTTTGTCATGAACGGTGTGCCGGCTGTGGCCTTCACGTCGGACAGAGACGATCACCTCATGAAGTCCGTGATTCATACGGCAAGGGATCGCGTCGAACAGGTCAACCCTGCTGCTCTGGTCGAGCTCGCCGTGGCTGTGATGGAGTGCGTCACCGCCACGGGAGACGCCGTCTAAGCGTTCGGGCGCCACGCTGCGGGCTCCGACGTGCGACCTACTTCGCCGGAACGCCCAACTGCGTCATCAGGTACGCCCATGTGTCCACGGCTTCCTCGATTCGCTTGGAGAGCGGCTTGCCCTGGCCGTGGCCGGCCTTTTCCTCCACGCGCAGCAGGATCGGCCGTTTGCTGCCGGTGGCATGTTGCAGGGCGGCTGCCATTTTGAAGGCGTGCATCGGCTGTACCCGGCTGTCGGAGGCGCCGGTGGTCAGGAGCACGGACGGGTAGTCCACGCCGTCCTTCACGTGGTGGTAGGGCGAGGAGGCGTAGAGCCACCGGAACTGCTCCGGATCCTCGGCCGAGCCGTATTCCGGAATCCACAGCCGGGCGATGGCGAAGTGGTGATAGCGGACCATGTCGAGCAGCGGCACGGCGCAGACCACCGCCTGGAACAGCTCGGGACGCTGCACCAGGCACGCCCCGACGAGCAGTCCGCCGTTGCTGCCGCCCATGATCGCCAGTCTCTCGGGGCGGGTGTAGCCCAGCCGGATGAGTGTCTCCGCGGCCGCGATGAAGTCGTCGTAGACGTTCTGTTTCTTCTCCAGGCGGCCCGCCTCGTGCCATTCCTTGCCGAACTCACCGCCGCCGCGGATGTTTGCGATGACGTAGACGCCGCCGGCCTCCAGCCACGGAATCTGCCGCGTGGAGAACCCGGGCGTCATGCTCGCGTCGAACCCGCCGTACCCATAGAGGAGGGTCGGGTTGTCGCCGTTGCGCTCCAGGTCCTTCCGGCTGATGATGAACATGGGCACCTGCGTGCCGTCCCTGGAGGTGTACCACACCTGCTCCGTCTGGAACTGCGTGAAGTCTGCATTCACTTCGGCCTGCTCCAGCACGTCCAGCGTGTCGGTGCTGATCTGGTATCGGAAGTTCGTCGGAGGATACGCGAAGGACTGGAACGAGAAGAACATCTCGTCGCCGTCCGGTTCGCCGTTCACGCCGCCGGCAGTGCCCAGCGTGGGCAGGTCGAACTCCTTGAGGAGCCTCCCGTCCAGTGAGTACATGAGCAGCCGTGAATGCACGTCCTCCGACACCATCACGAACAACCTTCCGCCGATGATCGAAGAACTCTCGATCACGCCGCGCTGCTGCGGAATGACGTCAACCCAGTTGTCCGGGCCGGGCTCATCCACGGGCGCGCGGACGATGCGGTAGCGCGGCGCCTCCACGTTGGTTTTCAGGTAGAGCATGCCGTCGTACGTGTCGCCGCCGGTCAGGCCGTCCTGCCCCTCGACGATCGGCCGGAACGACTCACGGGACCCGGCCGGCCGGATGTACAGGTCGTTCTTTGCCCAATCAACCGTGCGGCCGAGCAGGACGTATCGGCGGTCCGAGGTGAGCGACACGCTCAACATTTCCTCCTTCGTTCGCAGGTCGCCGATGACCAGCGGATCGTTGCGCCAGTTGTCGCCCAGGCGGTGGTGGTAGAGCTTCTTGTAGTAGTTCTCGTCTCCTTCCGGCACCGTGCCCGGCTCGGGATAGCGGGTGTAGAGGAATCCCTTGTAGTCCGGGTCCCAGGCAATGCTGCTGTATCGCGTGTGCGGAATGACGTCGTCCAGGTGTCGCCCGGTGACCACGTCAAGCACGTAGAGCGTACTCTTTTCCGAGCCGCCCTCGCTCTTGCCGTATGCGATCAGGGACGCATCCGGCGTCGGCCGCATCCAGTCCAGGGCCACGGTGCCGTCTTCGCTCCACGTGTTGGGATCCAGGATCGGACGGGCGGGCGCGGTGTGGCTCCCGTCGCGGACAAAGACCACCGCCTGGTTCTGGTTGCCCTCTCGCTTGCGGAACAGGTATCGCGTCTGGTACACGGCGGGCCGGGAGATCTGCGTGTACGTCAGCAGCTCCGTCAGCCGCTTCTCCAGGTGCGGGCGGTGCGGGGCGGCGTCGAGGAACGTTCGGGCGTATCGGTGCTGGGCGGCCAGCCAGGCGTCGACCTCCGGGTCGTCTTCGTTTTCCAGCCATCGGTACGGGTCGGCAACCTGCACGCCGTGGATCGTCTCCACGACGTCCAGCCGCTTCGTCTGCGGGGCGGTCTGGCATCCCGCCGTAACGAGCCCCGTCACCAGCAGCACCGATATGCGATCGACTCTCCGCACGTTGCTACACATGGCAGCATCCTCGACAAAACCACCTACTGCAGCCGGCGCGTCCGGCCACCCGCAGCGCACTATGCGGCGCGAGCTTCCATCGGGCAAGACGGCACGTCGTAAGAACCACCGTATCCGCGAAAGATTTTGTCAGACGTCATGAGAGCGCGCACCGCCATGGCGGCACCGGCTTCTTTCCGCGTCGAGCGGTGTTGTGCTGGGGGGACGCCCGTACGCGGCGTGGCCGGAGCCTCGTTGTGCTTTGCCCGCGCGGGCTCGCTGTCGCGAGTTGCCGCCGGGCGGATCGCAGCAAGGGCCTGTTCTGGGCCGATTGCCCGCGGCCCGCTCCCAAGCGGCACGATGAGCCCACCGGCGCGCGTGGGCATCGGGGCCAGTGGATCGCGCTGGAGGGGTGTACGAATTCGCCCATTCATGCAATGCATAATGCACACATAAGATGCAGAACCCATATCTCACTGTATTCCATAAGGTTGCGGCATTTGTTGCACATAATGATGAGCATTGGTGTCCATATTTGGAGTAGAGTGTGAGGAATATTGGCAACCATATGGGTCTTGGACCGAAGAGATATGTTGCATTGACAAGCATAATAAGCTATAGTGTCCGTCACTATGATCAGCGCAGACAACAACTCCTTTTCCAAGCGGGATCGCCAGGCGGTCATTGCCAGCGCGGTGCGCAACGAGCGGGTCGCCACCCAGGGCCAGTTGCTCGATCGTCTCCGCGCCCATCGGATCGCGGTCAACCAGTCCACGCTCAGCCGTGACCTGGCCGAGCTGGGCATCCGAAAGGCCGGCGGTCAGTACGTCATGGCGGAGCCGGGTGACGCGTCCGCCCCGCAGCTCAGCTTCGCGGCGGCGGTACGTCGTTTCACAACCTGTGGGCCGCACATGGTCGTGATCACCACGGGGCAGGGGCAGGCCCAGCCCGTGGCGGTGGCGATTGATGCGGCGAAAGACTCCAGCATCGTCGGCACCCTGGCCGGCGACGACACCCTTTTCATTGCCACCAAGAACCGGCGGACACAGGCCGTGGCCCTGCGACGCCTCGAACAGTGGTTTGGAGACAAGCATGAGCGTTAAGAAATGCGTTCTGGCCTACTCCGGCGGGCTGGATACGTCCGCCATCATTCCCTGGCTGATTGACCGGGGGTATGAGGTCCACGCCGTTCTGGTCGACGTGGGCCAGGAAGAGGATCTGCCCGCCCTGTGCGGAAAGGCCCTGGCCATGGGCGCCAGGACGGCCCTCGTCTCGAACGCCCGGCCGCTGATGTTCAGCACGGTCATTCCGATGGCGATCGGATTGGCCGCTCGCTACGAAGGCACCTACCGCCTGGGCACCGCCCTGGCGCGTCCGTTTATTGCGCTGGCGCAGGTGGCCCGGGCGAAGGAACTGGGCGGCGCCACGCTCATTCACGGGGCGACGGGCAAGGGTAATGACCAGATCCGGTTTGAGTTCGCCTACCGAACGCTGGCTCCGGAGTGCCCCGTGCTCGCCCCCTGGAAGGTCTGGGAGTTCGGCGGGCGGGTCGACCTTGTCAACTATCTGCGAAGCAAGGGCTACGAGGATCACTACGACGTCGCCAAGGACTACAGCCTGGACGAGAACCTCTGGCACCTGAGCATCGAGGGCGGCCCGCTGGAGGACGCGACGGCGTTCGTGGATGCGGACGAGATCATGGCGAAGATGGCGGACCGCTTCGGCGGCGCCAAGTCCGGGGGGGCGGGCCCGTCTCAGGTGGACGTGACCTATGAACAGGGCGTGCCGGTGGCCCTCAACGGGGAGCGGCTGCCCTTGGCAGATATTGTTTCGCGGTTGAACACCACGTATCGTCACGCCTCGTGGGCCTGGGACGTGGTGATCGAAAACCGCTACACCGGCATCAAGTCCCGCGGCATCTACATCAACCCGGCGGCCACGCTGCTGCAGACCGGGGCCGACGACCTGGCCCGCACCTGCCTGAACAAGCCGTCGTATGACCGGTACGTCCAGCTTGGCGCCGAGTACGGCGCGATGCTCTACCGCGGCGAGTATTTCTCCGACCAACGGGAGATTCTGGAAACCACCGGTCGGGCCCTGATGGCCCACCTCAACGGGACCGTGACCCTGCACCTGAAGCCGCGTGTGTACTCTGCGCGGATCCTGGCCGAACGCCCGCTCTTCCGCAAGGATATTGCCACGTTCGAGAAGAGCCACGACTACTCACACGCGGACGCCGAGGGCTTCATCCGGCTGAGCTGGCTGCTGACCATCGGGCGAACGAGCAGGGAAAACGGCTATGCAGACGCTCTGGAAACAGGATTCGGCGTTGGATCCGGCCTTTGCGGAGATCAACCAGTGTCTGAAGGAGGACTGGTTTCTTCTTCCGCATGAGTTGAAGCTGCAGCGCGTCCATGCCCACGCCTTGTGGGGCACCGGGATCCTCACCGCCGACGAGCTGGCGGAACTCAACCGCGGGCTCGACGCCATCGCGGCGGAGTTTGAGTCTGTGCCGTGCCCGGACAGCGACGCCGAAGACCTCCACACCTGGGTGGAGGCCCTTCTGACGGAGAAAGCAGGACCGGCCGGCAAAAAGATTCACACGGCCCGGTCCCGCAACGACCAGGTCGCCACGCTGCTGAAGATGTACGTGATCGTCGCGGGCGAGGAATTGAGCGGCCGGTTGCGCCGCCTCATCGGGGTCACGTGTCAGCGAGCCCAGGACTGGGCGGACCTGGTCTTCCCGCTCCACACGCACACCCAGTTCGCGGCGCCCGGCAGCGTGGGGTTCTGGGTGCTGCGGTACGCGACGGCGTTTGACCGCATTCGACGGCACGTGGACTTTTGCGTACGCGAATGGCGCCGGCACTGCCCGCTGGGCGCCGGGGCGGTGGCGGGTTCGTCCATCCCCATCGATCGGCGGTTGCAGGCGGAGGGGCTGGGGTTCGACCGACCGTCGCCCAACGCCCTGGAGGCCACGTCAACCCGGGACGAGTGCGTCGAAATGCTGGCCTTGGCCGCCCAGGTGGCACTGCACCTGCAATCGCTCGCGGCCGACGTGATTCTGTTCAGCCAGACGCCGTTGGGGTGGACGCGGTACCCCGCGCCGTTCGGCACCGGGTCGTCCATGATGCCCAACAAGCAGAATCCGGACGCCATGGAACTGCTTCGCGGGCACGGGACCGCGGTCCTGAGCGCGCACGGACAGGCGTTGACGTTGCTCAAAGGGCTGTGCGGCGGGTACAACCGAGACCTGCAGTGCATCAAGCCGCTCGTCCGCCAGACGGTGGAAACGCTGTCCGTGCTTTGCCGCCTGGCGGAGGCGTTTCTGGAACAACTGGAGTTCGATCGGGAGCGGATCACCGCATCTCTGGCGGAAGGGGGGATCGGGGCCACGCTGCGCATGGAGCAGAAGGTGCTGGAAGGGCTGCCGCTGCGGGAGGCCCACCACGCGGTGGCGGCCGACGTGCGGACCGGAGGCGAAGCGGCCCTGGCCGGCGACGTCGGGTCCGCCGCCCGATACCAGACCATCGGCAGCGCATCCCCCGTGGAGACCCGCCGCGCGGCGGCGGAACTGCTTCGCGCTCTGGGCTGACAACGGATTGACGAACGTGATTTCGAACCATGCTCCTCCGGCGGGAGGCCGGGGGACCGTAATGAACGTCCGGCGGATCGTCGTGAAAGTCGGCAGCGCCGTCATCTCCGACAAGGGGCGGCTGCTGCCCGACGTCATCGCAGAAATGGCGCAGCAGGTTGTGGACCTGCGCCGCCGCGGATACGAGATCGTGATGGTCGTTTCCGGGGCGGTGGCCGCCGGGTACGAGCCCCTGGGCATGCCCAGGCCACCATTGGCCGTCGTGGAGCGCCAGGCGGCGGCGTCCGTGGGGCAGCATCGGCTGGTCACGATGTTCGCGGAGGGCTTCGCGAAGCACCACTTCCAGGTTGCCCAGTTGCTGATGTCGGCGGACGACATCGAGAACCGGCGGCGGTTTCTCTCCGCTCGGCACACGCTGCTGGAACTGCTGTGGCGCGGCGTGGTGCCCATCATCAACGAAAACGACGCCCTGTCCGACGACGAAGACAAGGTCGGTGACAACGACCATCTGGCGGCCCTTGTGACCAACGTGGTTTCCGCCGAACTGCTCGTCATTCTCAGCACGGTCGAGGGTCTCTGCGCCGACGGCGGGGCCGGACCGGTGATCCCGGAGGTGGAAGTCGGCTCGGAGATCGAGCATCACATCCGCGGCAAGCTTTCCAGCACGGGCGTCGGGGGCATGAAGGCGAAGGTCTCCGCCGCCCGGCTGGCGGCCTTCTGGGGCGTGCCCACCATCATTGTCGACGGCCGCCGACCGGGGCTCGTGGTTCGCCTTCTGGCCGGCGAGCGCATTGGCACCATGTTTGTTCCGCGGACGCACCGTATCACGCAGCGCAAGCGGTGGATCGCCTTCCGGAACCGCTCCATCGGAGCGGTGGTCGTCGACGCCGGCGCCCGCCGGGCAGTGGTCGGCAAGGGCGCCAGCCTGCTTCCCTCCGGCGTCACCGGCGTAGAAGGCAAGTTCCCCATGGGCGCCCGGGTCGACATCCGCGACGAAACAGGCGACGTGTTCGCGGTGGGCCTGGTGTCGTACTCCTCGGAGGACATCTTCCGCCTCCGCGGCCACAAGGCCAGTGAGATCAAGAACATTCTCGGCTATGAGTACGTGCAGGAGATCATCCACCGCGATGACCTCGTGCTCACCCGTCAGATGGAGCTGGAGGACGCCGGCCGGCCGCTGCCGGCTTCGCAGATTGCTGAGGCGCCCCGGCCGGGATCGGAAGGAGCAGACCCGTGACCCCCGACATGCGCGACATTGCCAGGCAATCGAAGGCGGCGGCCGCCGTGGTCGCCACCCTTTCCACGGATGCCAAGAACGCCTGTCTGCTGGATCTGGCGGATCGGCTGTCCCGCTCTGGTGACGCCATTCGTGCTGCCAATGGAAAGGATCTTGCCGTCGCCCGGGATGCCGGCCTGGGAGACGCCAAGCTTCGCCGCCTGGCCCTGACCGAGACGGCCATCCGCCAGATGGCCGACGGATTGCGGCAGGTTGCATCGTTGCCCGATCCCGTGGGGCAGGTCACGCGGAACTACACCGTTCCCAGCGGCCTGACGGTTCGGAAAGTGCGTTGCCCGATCGGTGTGATTCTTATGATCTACGAGGCCCGGCCAAACGTCACCGTGGATGCCTTTGCCCTGTGCTTCAAGGCCGGCAACGCCTGCATCCTCAAGGGGGGTCGGGAGGCCATCCATTCCAACGAAGTCCTGGCCCGCCTGGCCCACGATGCCCTTCAGGCGAAACGGGTCCCGACCGGCGCCCTGGCCCTGCTCACCACCTCGGATCGCGATGAGATCCGCGAGTTGCTCACGTACGAAGAGTACATCGATCTGGTGATTCCGCGCGGCGGCGCTTCGCTGATTCGTTTCGTGCATGAGCACTCCCGCATCCCCACCGTGCAGCACTTCCACGGCGTCTGCCATGTGTACGTGGATGAGGCCGCCGACCTGGGCAAGGCGCTGGAAATCTGCGCGACGGCCAAGACGTCCGCGCCGGCCACCTGCAACGCGGCCGAGTGCATTCTGATCCACGAGAACGTGGCGAAGACGTTTGTGCCGCGCCTCGTCGAACGCTATGTGCGCGACGGCGTGGAGGTTCGCGGCGACGAGACCGTATGCTCGCTGGCGGCCGGAAATGCCAGACCCGCCGCGGAGGACGACTGGGGCCGCGAGTTCCTCGACCTGATCGTGGCCGTCCGCGTCGTGCCGGACCTGGACGCCGCCGTCGGCCACATCCACCGCTACGGCTCGAACCATACCGATGCCATCGTCACGGAGGACGGGATCGTGGCCGGCCGGTTCCTGAACCGTGTGCAATCGTCCTGCACGCTGGTGAATGCCTCGACCCGCTTCAACGACGGCTTCCAACTCGGCCTTGGCGCGGAGATCGGCATCAGCACGTCGAAGATCCACGCCTACGGCCCGATGGGTCTCGAGGAACTGACCGCGCAGCGATACCTGGTCCGCGGCAGCGGGCAAACCCGCTGAGACGGCGACTGCGGGAGTCGGTAATCAGGAACCTGCATCCCGGGTGCGACGTCGCATCAGTTGCTCAGAGTCAGGAAGTTCTTCAGCAGGGTGTAGCCCTGCTCCGTGAGGAAGCTTTCCGGGTGGAACTGCACTCCCTCGATCGGCATCCGGGTGTGCCGGATGCCCATCAGTTCGCGCCGGTCGGTCCAGGCGCTGACCTCAAATTCCGCCGGTATCGAGTCCGGCTCGACGGTCAGCGAGTGATATCGTGTGGCCACGAAGGGGTTTGTCAGCCCCGTAAAAATCGTCTTGCCGTCGTGGAAGATCTCGCTCGTCTTGCCGTGCATCAGGCGCTCCGCCCGCACGATCGTTCCGCCGAACGCCTGCCCGATGCACTGGTGTCCCAGGCATACCCCCAAAATCGGCACCTTCCCCGCCAGACGCCGGATGATGTCCATGCTGTTGCCCGCCTGGTCCGGCGTACAGGGGCCCGGCGAGACGATCAGGTGGGTGGGGCGGAGGGCTTCCACCTCCACCGCCGTGAGGGCGTCATTCCGGCGGACCTCCATCCGCCGACCGGCGTCCAACTCGCCGATCCGCTGGACGAGGTTGTACGTAAAGGAATCGTAGTTATCGATGATCACGATCATGGGGGCAGAACGTATCACGGACGCTGTCCCCCGGCAACGGCGATGCATCGGGCGGCGCCAACCCACAATGGGGCGGGCGGTTAGGAGCAATGACGCGGGAACCGGCCGCCCCCGGATTCCTCGTGCAGTGAGTCTTTCAAGACACACTTTATCCTGGCGTGGGTTCGCGATCCGGTGGTTCTGTGGACAAAATGTATTGCTGACAGGTACGGGGGCGGGGTTGCGTCTCTATGGATGGTCATGACCATGCCGGCCACAGCCGAGTTTGATCCCGAGGTCTCGATCGTGGACGCCGTTCGTGACGGCGACCGTCGGGCGTTTGAGGACTTGGTGCGTGGCAACGACCGGTGGGTCCGCGGCGTCGTGTTTGGCGTCGTGGGCGATCCGGATGGGACGGATGATGTGGTTCAGCAGGTGTGGGCGACCGTCTGGAGTCGGATTCCCGAGCTGCGGGACACCCGCGCATGGCGCGTCTGGCTGTACCGGCTGGCCCGCAATGCGGCGATCGACGCCCAGCGGGACCGCCGCCGAGGTCCGCGAGTGCAAACGCCCGTGCCGGAGGCCTCCACGGACTCGTCGATGACGCCGGCCTACGCCTTGTCGCGCACCGAGCGGCATCAACGGGTGTTGGAGGCCATCCGGAACCTGCCGGCCCTGTATCGCGAGCCGTTTGTCTTGCGACACGTGCAGGACTGGTCGTACCGGAAGATTGCGGAAGCGATGGGCATTCCCGTGGATACGGTGGAAACGAGACTGGTCAGGGCGCGTCGCCAACTTCGGGTTGCCCTGGATGGAAAGGTGTAAGCCATGTTTCCATCAGACGAGCGTCTGGAAAGACAGATGAACCGAAGCCTCGACGGAGAGCTCAGCCCGGATGAGCAGATCGAGTTGGATCGTGCGCTCATCCGCTCGCCGGAGCAGCAGGAGGCGTACCGGCAGTTGCAGCGTTTGGATGACGCGGCCGCATCGGTCCTGCAGTCCCTGTTTCCCGAGGCCCAGCCGGTGCGAACGTTGCTCCTGCCGGAACGCCGGCCCGAGCGACGCATGCGACGACTCTGGTGGTCCGCGCCGATCGCCCTGGCGGCCGCCGCGGCGATCGCGGTGTTGGTCCTTCCCCGAACGCCCGCTCCGCAGGGTTCCGGCCTGCCGGGGGCCGTTGCCGAGCACGGCGAACGCCCTGTGCCGGTGCACGCGGGCGGCGACGCACAGGCGTCTGAGGCTCTTGCGAATTCCGACCTGAATCAACCGCTCAGGCGCGTGCAAAATCCACGGCTCGACCGCCGGATCGATCGCGACTGGATTGCCGTGCGGGGAGCGGACGGAAATATCTACTGGCTTGAAGTGGATCGCCAACGAACGTTTGAGGATCCCGAGACCCACGACGGCGCCATTCGGCTCGTCGGCGGAGGGCTCTGATCCTCCTTTCTTCCAAGGAGCAAGACCATGTTTCTTTCATCGAATCGAGTTTGCTCCGCGGCCGGCCTAGTGAGCCTGCTTGTGGCTCCGCTGGTGACGGCATCCGTCGCGCAGGCCGCCTGGCTGGGCGTCCAACTGCAACCGGTGCCCGCCCCGCTGGCCGCCCACGTCAACCTGACGGACGGGGGCCTGCTGGTGGAGAATATCATGCGTGACGGACCTGCCGATCGCGCCGGCCTGGACCGCTGGGACATCATCACGGCGGTGGACGGGCAGCCGGTGACCTCGGACCTGGCGGCGTTCACCGCGGTCATCCAGGGCAAATCCGCTGGCGATACGATCACCGTGTCGTACATTCATGCCGGACAACCGCAGGCGGCGACGGTCACGCTGGACGAGCGGCCGGACGCCTTCGGCGAGCCGGAATGGAAACACGCCCCGGAGCTGCACGACATCCTTCAGGAGCGCATTCGCGTGCGGGGCCACACGTTGACGAAGGACGACAAGGGAAACTGGATGCTGCAGAACATTCTCGACCTTCCCGAGGCGCTACCGCTTCCCGGCGACCTGAAGGAGTTCTTCCAGGACGTCACCATGCACGTGTCGGTCAGTGGTGACGAAGGGGGCCATCGCGTCAGCATCGCCAGAGAGGAGCCGGACGGGGAGAGGGTACAGGTGATAATCCAGGGTGATGAACCGATCCTCGTCCGTCGCACGAAGACCATCGGCGGGAAGGAATCGACGACCGAAGAAACGTACGCGGACCTGGACGCGTTGCGCCAGGCGGCTCCGGAAGTGTACGAAATGCTGAACGGCACCCGGCAGCGAGGGATGCTTCGGATGGGTCCTTTCGGTCCCGACATCGATCCGCGCGCCCTGAAACTGGAGAGCCTCAAGCGTATGGAGAGTCACCTGGACCAGTCCGGCCAGGCTCTGGCCGACTACCTGAGCACGCTGACCCGGACACTTGATTCCGGTACGATCGGCCTTGGAGGCAACAAGGCCATGACGGTCCTCCCTCATCCCTTCCGTTCCTCGGAGACGTCGAGTTTCGCGTTCCGCGTTCAGGCTGACGGACAGATCGAGGTCACGCGCCGGATCGGCGACTCCGATCTGACGGACGTGTATCGCGACGAAGAGGATCTGAAGACCCGCGATTCCGCCATGTACGAGCGGTACCGGAATCTGCGATCCCCCGTTGACGCAGGGGCGCAGCGCTGACCGGAGAGGCTGGCAGATATCGGACAATCGACTTCCGCGTCTGCGGCGTGCGGCCGGGCCGTCTCTGAGAATGGGATGCCCGGCCGTAACTCTTTTTTTTTGAATGTTTTGCGCAATAATTCGACGACTGGGATCCGGCGTCAAGTGTCTGTTTCGCGCATTAAATGCGCGAATCCGGACTTACCGCTTCCGCATAACGGAGTGCGCTCGTTACCGGACGATGATCGCTACCTGGGACCATCGAATCGTCGTTACAGTCGTACCTAATATGCCCCATTTTAACAGCGCAAACTGGCCTGAAACCCATGCCGAGGGCTGATCCAACTCCGCGTATCCACATTTCAACCGACTCCTCATGGAAGAATGGAAGTATATTTAAATAAAGCTATTAGCTGTTTGTCATCCATCTCCTGAAAAGTGGTACTTCAGGATTCGTCCACCGTCGATACACACCAAACTCTTCCCATATACATCAAAGTCCCCAGATTACCAAAGTCCTTTACATCGCCAGTTTATGTGGTATCTATGAGGATGTCAGATCACCGGACTCGGTAAGTTGTGACCCACGGACAGGGAGAATGTTGCATGAAGCAGACCAGCGATCCGATCGGGAAGGCGTGGAAGCGGTACTTGAAATCCCGCGACATTGAGATGCGCAATGAGATTGTGGTGCACTACAGTCACCTGGTCCACACGCATGCCGCAAGGCTATCGCGGAAGCTGCCGGCGCAGATTTCATACGATGAGATCGCCAGCGCCGCGTTCGATGGTCTGATCGAGGCCGTGGAAGCCTATGACCCCAAACACAAGGCCAAGTTCGAGACGTTCTGCCAGCAGCGAATATCCGGTGCGGTGATGGACTGGCTGCGGTCTCTGGATCCTCAGTCGCGCACGGTGCGGACGTTCGAGAAGCGCCAGATGCACGTCCGGGAGATGCTGGACGCCGAGTTCGGCCATGCCCCCAGCCATGCGGAGATCGCCAAGCGAATGGGGGTGTCCCAGGCCCGATACGACCACCTCTGCCGCCTTTCCCAGCTCGGCAAGGAAATCCACTTCAGTGCCATGGAACCCCAGAACGACCGCACCGCCCGCGGAAGCGGACGATCGTGGGACGTGGGGGATCCGAAGCAGGAGGACCCGACCTCGCCGGTCACGCGTGAGATGCTGACCGACTACATCACCCGCGGGCTGTCGCGGGAAGAACGGCTGGTTCTGGTCCTCTATTACTACGAGGACCTCACCATGGCGGAGATCGGGCTTGTCTTGAACCTGTCCGAATCGCGGGTCAGCCAGATCCATAAGGAAATCCTGGGTCGCCTCCGGCAGCGGTTCGGCACGACCCTGACCGAAGAACTCGTCGCCTGAAGCCGATCCGAACGGCCTGATCTTTTTTTGACCCGGCTTGTGAAATCGTTCTCCAGCGGTTCGATTCCGAGGGCCGATCTGGAGCCGAGGCCGCCCCAGCGTTCCTTGCTTGATCGGGCATTGAGCTGGACATACCATCGCCGCCATGGAGCGGAACGTCCGGCTTCTCATTGCGTACGACGGCAGCGGGTACCACGGCTGGCAGGTGCAGCAGGGGCTTCTCACCATCCAGGGACTGCTCGAGCAGGCGGCCCGGCGGGTGTGCCGGCACCAGGTGGCGATCGTGGGAAGCGGCCGGACGGACGCGGGCGTCCACGCGGCCGGGCAGGTGGCCCACCTCAAAACCACATGCACCATCCCGGCCAACAACCTGCGGCGAGCCATTGGCGCGCGGCTCCCCAAGGACATCTCGCTCGTTGACGTGAGCGACGTTTCCCCGGCCTTCCACGCCCGGCGCGACGTGGTTCGCAAGCTCTACCGCTACCGCATCCACGCCGCACCGGGGCGCCCGGTGAGCCGTACGGCGCAGCGCTATACCTACCATTTCTGGAACCCGCTGGACGTCGAGCGGATGCAGGCGGCGGCCCGGCACTTCGTGGGGTGCATGGACTACAGCGCGATGGCCACCAAGGGCTGCGAACGGGAAACCATGGTCCGCACCGTACTGCGGTGCGATGTCCATCGCGACCTGGACGAGATCATCGTCGACGTGCTCGGCAAGGGATTCCTCTACAACCAGGTCCGCAACATGGTCGGCACCCTGATTGAGATCGGTCGCGGACGGTGGGAACCGGATCACCTGCGATTGATCCTGGAGAGCCGCAACCGGAGCGAGGCCGGTCCGACGGCGCCGGCCCGCGGGCTGTCCCTCCAATGGGTCCAGTATCCGGCTGAACTGCTGGATCCGACGTACCTGCCCCCGGGCTGGCTGGACGCGGCGACAGAGGCGGCAACGAGACAGGGCCCGTCGCCTGCGGACCCCGGCGCGGAGGCGGAATGACCGGGCATGCACATCTGCCATGTCATCACGCGGCTGATCATCGGAGGGGCCCAGGAGAACACGCTGCTCACGTGCGAAGGGCTGGTCCGGCGCGGGCATGAGGTGACGCTGGTGGCCGGGCCGGATACCGGGGCGGAGGGGACGCTTTGGCCGTGGGCGCAGGATTGCTGCACCCGCGTAGTTCGCATCGCTTCGTTGCGCCGCAATATCCACCCGCTGGATGATCTGCGCTGCGTTGGGGACCTGGCGCGCTGCTTCCGCGAACTGGCCCCCCAGGTCGTGCATACGCACAGCAGCAAGGCGGGGATTGTCGGGCGGTGGGCGGCGGTCCGGGCGGGCGTGCCGGCCATCCTCCACACCATTCACGGAATGAGTTTCAACCGGACACAGCGCTGGTCCGTGCGGACGCTGTACCGATTGCTGGAACGTCACGCGGCCCGGCACACGCACGCCCTGGTGAGCGTGGCCGACGCGATGACGGAGCAGGCGGTCGCCGCCGGCATCGCCCCGCGAGAGAAGTTCACCACGGTCTATTCCGGAATGCGGACCGAGTGGTTCCGGCCGGATCCCGAGATGCGGTGCCAGGTTCGCGCGGAATGGGGCGTGTCGCCGCAGGACGTGGTCGTTGGCACGGTGGCCCGGCTCTTCAAGAACAAGGGATACGATGAACTGGCGCCGGCGGTGCCGCGGGTGCTTGAGAAAGCGCCGCAATGCTTCTTCGTCTGGGTCGGCGGGGGTCCCCAGCGGCGGCGGTACGAGATGATGCTGGAGGGCAGTGGCGTTCGGGATCGCGTCCGGTTCATCGGGCTGGTGGCGCCGGCCGGAATCCCGCGACTGCTGAACGGCTTTGACCTGCTGGTGCATACGTCGCGGTGGGAGGGGCTACCCCGCGCGGCCGTCCAGGCCCTGCTGACGGAGGTGCCGGTCGTCGCGTATCCGATCGACGGGACCCCGGAGGTGGTGATTCCGGACAAGACCGGGCTGCTGGTCAAGGCGTTTGACTTCGAGCCGTTGGCCGACGGCATCGTGGAGTTGGCCAACGCACCGACCCGTCGGCAGAACATGGGTCGGTATGGCCGGACGCTCTGCCTGAACCGGTTCGACCACGAGGCGATGGTGGAGAAAATCGAGTCACTGTACGAGACGGTTGTGGCGGGGAGGGATCGAGGGATCCAGGGATCGAGGGGCTGAGGGATCCAGGGATTGAGGGGCCGGGTTGGGGGGGTGGGGGGGAGCCTGTGGAATCTGCGGCGAGGGGTGGCAGCTTGGTTGGGCCGGAGACAACGGCGCGGGCCCTTGAGCGTCATCGGTGTGCGAAATGTGTTGCGTGTCGCCGCTTGCTCATGGCACCCGGCGCCACGACATCTGGGCTGCACGTGGGGCTCCGATGGTCGACGCGGGCGAACCTCCGGCCGCTCGACACCCTTGATCGATGTACCCCCAAAGGGTACGATTGCACCCGAAATGGGTACGCCGATGCCCAACGAGCCCGCCTTGGCAGCCTTGTTCGGAAAAACCCGACGGGCCGTCCTGGCACTTCTTCTCGGACGCCCGGACGAATCCTTCTATGTCCGACAGGTCGTTCGCGCGGCCGGTGTCGGCCAGGGCACGGTTCAGCGTGAGCTGGAGCAACTGGCGCGAGCCGGAATCGTTCGGCGGTTCACCCGGGGGCGCCAAGTCTACTTCCAGGCCAATGCCGACTGTCCGATCTTCCCCGAGCTCCGCGGAATCGTGTGGAAGACGGTCGGTCTGGTCGATGTCCTGCGCAACGCGCTCGACCCGCTCGTCAAGCGAATCACCCTGGCCTTCGTCTACGGCTCCGTCGCCCGCGGCGAGCAGCGGCCGGGAAGCGATATCGATCTTTGCGTCGTTGCGCAGATCAGCTTTGCTGAGCTTGTGGACGCCCTCGCACCGGCGCAGAAGACGTTGGCGCGTGAGATCAATCCTACGGTCTATCCGGCCAATGAGTTCCAGCAGAAGCTGGCCTCCCACCATCACTTCGTCTCGCGGATTGCAGAAGGCCCCAAGCTGTTCATCGTTGGAGATGAGCGTGAGCTTGCGAGACTGGGAGAGTAATGGCTGGCTTGTTTCTCACGCGCCCAGTCGCGAGGAAATCGCAGACTTGCTGGCGGTCGTCGATCGCGATCTGGGCGATGCGCAGACACCGGGCCTGAGCACGGATTGGCGGTTGAATATCGCGTACAATGCCGCGCTCCAGGCAGCGACCGCCGCCCTGGCCGGCGCCGGCTTTCGCGCCACCAGGGAATCTCACCACTACCGCGTCATTCAGTCGCTGGAACTCACGATCAAGGCGGATGCGGCCTTGGTCCTTCAACTCGATCGATTTCGCAAGAAGCGTAACATCGGCGGCTACGAACGGGCCGGCGCCGTGTCCGACCAGGAGGCCGCAGAAATGCTGGCGCTGGCGTTGCGGGTGCGCCACGACGTGGCCGCCTGGATCGAGAGGACCCACCCAGACCTGCTTTAGAGGATCGCCACCATCGAGAAGGTGCCGTTCGACGTTTTCATTGTTGGCTCTCCGATCGGGCAAGTCCGTGGTTGAGTACATCCGGCTACGGGTGGGTGAACACGAGCTGGAACACCGCGAAGTCGGTCAGGTCCACGTCGAAGTCAAGGTCGAAATCGAAGACTTCGAGGCACTCGTCGAAGGGCGGCAGCGCGTCCGGGCCGGAGAAACGGAGGCAGACCTCCAGCAGGGCGTAATCTTCCAGGTCCACGTCGCAATCACCGAAGAAGTCGCCGAACGGGCCCGGGTATTCGTGCGCCCCGATGTCCACGTTGCACCAGGCGATCCGCGGGAGGCCGTCCAGGTCGAAATCCCCGAAGGCGTAGGCGTTGTCGCCGGCGTCGATGCCGGGCGAGCCCGGCAGCAGATGAACGTCGCCGGGATCATCATCGGGCGTGCCCCACACGCCGTCCGGACCGGGGTCGGGCGTCTGCACGAAGCGCGGGTCGACGGAGATATTGCCGTCGGTGCCGGTGGGGTCGCTGTGGAAGCCGGAGTAGTTGTACTCGTCGTTTCCAAACACGCAGTTGTGACGCAGTGTCAGTGTCCCGTCGATGCGATGAACTCCCGAGGAGTTGAACGCCATAAGGTTGTCCACGGCCGCCGGCGCGGCTGAGTACGAGAAGCATCCACCGCCCTGAATCGCTCGGTTTCCCGTTACCGTGTTGTTCACAATGATGGCCGAAGAGTACTTGACGTACATGCCACCCCCGAATCTCGGCGCGCTGTTTCCCGTAAGGGTGTTGTTCGCGATTACCGCAGGCGACAGAACCAGGCAGAGTCCACCGCCATCGTTCTCATGAAACTGGTTGCCCAAAACCGCATTGTTGCTGATTCTACAATTCGCAATCGTCGGGGCGGACTCGACTGAGTATAGACCACCCCCCGCCACCAGGCCGCCAACGGGAGCCGTCGCGGCGGCCCTGTTGTCGGCGATCGTGGAGTCTGTAATCGTGCACGTTGAGTAACCTACGAACAGACCTCCGCCGCATTCCGCAAAATTTCCGGAGATACGGACTTTGTCCATCGTGGCTGATGCGGAATGCAGGTACATCCCACCGCCCTCGCGGAAGGCAAAATTGTTGGCCACCGTCGTGTTCACAACCGTGGGCGAAGAGTTGTGCAAATACACGCCACCGCCGACGTAGGAAGTGGCGTTCCCCGTGACCGTGTCGTTGGCGATCGTCGGAGACGAGGAGTCGCAGTGGATCCCGCCGCCGTACGGCCCGGATCCATTGCGGATGGTGAAGCCGTCGATGCGGGTATTGTTCGTCGCCCCCGAAGGCGACGTGACCACGCTGCCGTTCCGGTTGCCGTCCAGGATGGTCTGGTTGGCCGTCAGGTGGCGGTCGGCAAGGTTGAAGGTGGCCGGGTCCTCGGTGCCGGCGAAGCCGCCGTAGAGGCCCACGCCCAGGGCGAGGGTGATGTTCTCCACGTACGTGCCGGCCGCCACCCAGACCTGGTCGCCGGGCTGGGCGGCGTTCAGGGCCGGCTGGACGGCGGTGTAGGCGTCGGCCCAACTGCTTCCGCCGCCGGCCCCGGTGGCGGACGCGTCGACGAAGATCACCGTCTGCGCGGCGGCGGGGGTCAGACTTGCGCTGAACACGAGGACAGCGAGGACAGCGAGAACAGTCAAGAAGCTCGTTCCCTTTGGTGCTGCCATGCTCCTTCTCCTCATTGGTTGCTGTCAAGGATCGGGCGGGCAGACGGCTCGTCCGTGGCGTAACCCATTCACGCCATGATCGGATTGTACCTATTTACACAACCCGGAAGCAACGGGGCAGCCGCAGTCGGCGAGGGAGATTCTGCTCGGTGGTGAGCCAAAAGACGCGAGGACCCAAGGTTGCGGCACGGGAGTGCCCTGGATGGGCGGGTTGGTCAGGCGGTCGCCTTCAGCGCGTCCGGCGCAGGCCGGGCGTTCTGCTGCTTCGGCGAAGGCCTCAGCGAATCGGCAACGACACCGGTTCGTCGCGGCGGAGTTTGGGCCAGAAAAGCTGCGGGTTGCGGGCGAACAGCTCGCGGACGGCCGACCAGTCGGGCAGGTACACGACGTCGTTCACCCGTTTGGGCGAGTCGCGATCCAGCATGATCGTGAACAGCTTCTGTTTCGAGTACGCCTTGCGGTCGTGGCTGCGATCTCCGATGCCGATGTTCACCGCCTCGAAATCATCCTGCAGGTCATCGAGGCGCTCACGCTTGTAGTCGCGCGGG
>Ga0334888_1002056_pt1 | contig 23284 bp, 16 predicted proteins | sample GraSluR1_MG_FD_207227 | JGI IMG/M metagenome (GOLD analysis project Ga0334888, IMG submission 207227) | Sludge microbial communities from methane-producing bioreactor in Wageningen University, Netherlands - Granular Sludge_3_08-R1 | ecosystem: Engineered > Bioreactor > Anaerobic > Unclassified ...
CACCTTCGCCAATAAAACAGGGTTCGATGATGATGGCTTCGTCCAGATCGGCATTATCATGGATGAGTTTTTCGCTTTCGGCCACCAACTCAAGCACCCGCTGATTGGTTGCCACCATTGCATCCTTGTTGCCACAATCGAGCCATTCAGTAACTGTTTCGGTGTGAAAAGCCATGCCTGCTTTCATCATGTTTTGAAGCCCGTCGGTTATGCCATATTCACCACCGGTGGTAATTTTTTGATCCAGCAGATATTGTAGTTGCTCACGTAAATAAGCCCCATCTTTAAAATAATAAATGCCGATAATTGCCAGATCAGAAACAAATTCGGCAGGTTTTTCATAAAAACCTTCGATGCTTTGATCCGAATTTAATTTTACTACGCCAAACTGTTCAGGATTCTCAACCCGATTCACCCAGATAATGCCGTCTTTATTACTATCCAGCTTAAAATCAGCTTTAAAAAGCGTATCAGCGTAGGCTACAACCACCTTGCCCTGAAGTGCTTCGCTGGCGCGCAAAATAGCATGTGCAGTACCCAGTGCCTCCAGCTGATAATGGATGCTTCCTTTGGCTCCAACCGATTCGGCTATTTTGATTAATTCTGATTCTGTTTTCTTACCAAAATCACCGATTACAAATGCAATTTGTTCAATTTTTTCATCTACCACACGTGCAATATCTTCAACAAGACGCTGAACGATTGGCTTACCGGCAATCGGAATCATGGGCTTGGGAGTTGTGAGTGTATGCGGCCTCATGCGTTTTCCCATGCCGGCCATTGGGATGATAATATTCATAATTTCTCTAGTTGTTTGAGTGTGTTTTATTTTCCTGTATGTCCGAAACCGCCGCCTCCCCGACTGGTCTCATTGAGTTTATCAACCACTTTCCATTGCGCGGTTTCGTGTTGTGCGATCACCATTTGTGCAATGCGTTCGCCATCGTTGATCATAAATGGCAGATCGGAAAGGTTGACTAAAATAACTTTTATCTCGCCACGATAATCTGCATCAATCGTTCCGGGAGTGTTTAATAAGGTAAGTCCATGCTTGATGGCCAAGCCGCTTCGGGGTCTGATTTGGGCTTCAAAACCAACTGGCAATTCAATGAATAATCCAGTCGGTATCAGGGCTCGTTGCAGAGACGCCAGGGTAATGGGCTCGTCCAGATTGGCTCTTAAGTCCATTCCGGCAGAGGCTTCGGTTTCGTATGCCGGCAAAGGATGTTTGGAGTGATTTACAATTTGTATTTCCATAAAAATGTTTAAGCTTTTGTTGGGCAGCCGCAAAAATAAGGATTATTCAGGCGACGGCTTCCGTTAAAAAAGTAAAAATCAGGAAATTCTCTGCGCAGCACGAAAGCCTTTATACTCAGATAAAACAGCTACTGCTACAAAAACTGCCAGGAGCAGCGCGTTGAACAACAAACGAATAAGCAATTTGTCGGGATGTATGGCAACGGAGATAAAATAAAGACCAAGTGCTAAAATGAGGTACAAAAGGAATCGTTTCACTTTGTATGGAACTGGATAAACCTTTTTGCCCCAGAAATAAGAAATGATCATCATCGCAGAATAACAAGCCAGATGTGCCCATGCAGCTCCGGTATAACCCAGAACCGGAATCAGAAGAATATTGGCAAACAAGGTGATGGAAGCTCCGATAAGTGCTATTACTGCGCCATTTCGTGTACGATCGGTGAGTTTGTACCAGACCGACAAATTAAAGAATACCCCATAAAAAAGATTGGCAATCAATACAATCGGCACAATATTTAGTCCAGCCCTAAACTCTGGCCCCAGAAAATATTGAAACACATCAATAAACAAGGTGATACCAAGGAAAATCAATAATCCACTGATGACAAAATAGTTAAGTACGCGGGCAAACAATTCGGGGCTGTCTTTTTTTTCTGCCTCTGCAAAAAAGAATGGCTCTGCTGCAAAACGAAACATCTGGATAAAGAGCGTCATCAATACACCCAGCTTGTAGTTGGCCCCATAAATACCCAACTGAGCCATCGCCGTTTCCCGATCGGGCAATAAATATTTTAGCAGGATTTTATCAATTACTTCATTCACCATCCCCGCCAAACCCACAATCAACACAGGTAAAGCATAGCCAAGCATGGGTTTGAGAAGGCTGTTGTCCCAGCTAAACGAAAACCGTTTCAGCTGAGGCCATAATAGCACCAAGCTCAACAAACTGGCAATCAAATTTGCCACAAAAACCCAAAGCAATAAACTGGCATTATTTCCAAAAATCTCAGTTGCAAACTGCATGGCCCACTCCGGAATAAGCACTATAAAAAGCACATTCAATCCGATATTCAAACTCACGTTCAAAATACGGATGGTGGCAAAGCGACGGGCTTTATTCTGTTTGCGAAGCAAGGCAAAAGGAATGGCCGTGATCGCATCTAAAGCAACAATCAGTCCAACAAAAACGATGTATTCCGAATTACCGGCATATTGAATCAAACCGGCTACTGGTTCATAAAAGAAAAACAGCAACGCAATAAATATAGCTGAAGTAGTGAGTATGGCCGACAAAGCCGCATTAAAAACCCTGTTGGTATCAGCTTTTTGGGCAAATCTGAAAAATGCTGTTTCCATGCCATAGGTAAGCAAAACCAGAAAAAAAGCAACATAAGCATATAGCTCTGTCATCTGTCCGTAATGCTCATCAGAGAGGACGCGGGTATAAAATGGCACCAACATATAATTGAGCAGGCGTGGGATGATCGTTCCCATACCATACACTGCCGTTTGCCCTGCCAGGCTCTTTATTGGGTTTGTTGCCATTATGAGAAGCAAAGTTAGCTTATCTGGTCATGCAAGCAAATATTTTAAATTTGAGAAATTATAGCAACAGATTACAATAATTTATAAGTGGTTTAGCATCATTGACGCTGAATAAATTTTAACAGCATCTGAAATTCAAGAATCTTCAGGCTATTAAAAATTTTTGGCCAATCTTGTTGGTTTTATGCTGCCAAAAATGATTTCCAAAAATTCTTTAAATAAAAGTCTTCTTTTTAATTTCAAAACCAACATTAATATATTTGGCCAGGAAAATAAAAAACTGTAAAAAACCGAATTACTATGCGTTGTGAATAGGTTCATTTGATTAAAAAAACTCAATTCTTAACACTATGAACAAGGAAATTTGAGCAGGGAGCTTATCCGCCTCAAATGAAATGCAGCTTCGGCTTGTATTCACACAATTAAAATTGCTGAAATATCCAGAATAGGCCTTTCCAATCAATACAATCATTGATTTTGGACGTTTGCTCATTCTGGTGCATTACACTTTGATCAAATTCCGAATTCTTGATAAGCTATAACGACAATAAAGCAACTAAAAATCGCTTTATGCATTATGAGTTGGCTCCTGCCAAAGCGGGAAAAACAGGGTGAAGCTGGTGCCTCTGCCTATTTGTGATTCAAAACTGATGTAGCCGCCAGCCGAAACCACAATCTGATTAACGATCGAAAGACCAAGCCCCATTCCACTTGACTTGGTAGTGAAATTAGGTGTGAAGAGCTTGTCCTGTTCTTCAGTTGTCATCCCCTTGCCATTATCCTGCACAATCACTTTTACTTCGGTTTCATTGGCCGAAATTTGAATGCTGATCTTACCATCACCTTTGCTTCCAATGGCCTGAACAGCATTTTTGAATAAGTTTCCGAAAGCGCGACCAATATTTTTTTTGTCGGCATTAATTATAAAAACAGAGCCGTCTTTGGTTCGGATGTCGATATCAATATTTGATTTACCACTATAAAGCAATGCTGTCCGCTTAATAAGATCGGTCAGATCAAAAGGCTCCGGTTTATTAACTGGCATTCGTGCAAAATCAGAAAATGCCGAGGCGATGGACGACAAAGTATCAATCTGCTCAATTAAAGTTTTGGTGGTGCGTTCGATTTTCTGTTCAATTTCCGGATCATTATCATCCCACGAACGCTTCAGGTATTGCACACTCAGACGCATAGGCGTGAGTGGATTTTTTATCTCGTGAGCAACCTGTCGGGCCATTTCGCGCCAGGCAGTTTCACGTTCGGATCGCGCCAATAATTCAAGGCTTTTCTCAAGTTCAACAATCAGCTGATTGTATTGGTTTACAAGCTGCCCTATCTCGTCGCGACTCTTCCATTCGATGGGTTCATTCTTTTGGTCGAATCGAATCGCTTTCATCTTGGATTGCAACAGCAACAAGGGTTTGGTAAGTCTTCCTGAAAGATACAACACCACGAAAGCTGAAATGCCACTGAGCAAGATAAATATATTCATATAAGTGAGCACAAAAGTGGAAATTTCGGTTCGCAGCTCTGATTCGCGAGCAAAATAGGGCAAATTGACAAAGGCTGCAGTTTCGCCTGAGGCATCCTGAAAAGGCACATAAGAGGAATAATAGGAACCTCTTCCGATCTGCTCCTGATGCAGAAACAAAAATGATTTTCCACTTTCCAGCGCAGCGAAGGCATCAGGATTCATCTTTTCGGAAATTAACTTTCGCTGAAAAATCTCAGGACGCGAACTTGCCAGCAAATCACCTTCAAGGCTATACAAGTTTATATCCGAGAAAAAAACCTGGGAAAATTTATTCAAAATCTGATGTAAATAGTCGCTGAGATGCGTTGCATTAATGTCCTCCTGTTGAAGCTTATGTTCCAGCTCAATCAAAATAGATTGGGTTCTTTCAGATAAAAAATCATCCGACTTCTGTTGATAGATATCACGTATATAATAAGATGAAATAAAACCAATAATAAGAAATGAAAAAATTAAAGCACTCAAATTAAATATTTGAAGTTTACTTCTGAAATTCAAAGTTCTAAAATAGAAAAGTGGGTGCTGAAGAAGTTTCTTATTGTGGAACAAACTTAGCAGGCTAAGTACAATAATAAAATAAGAAAAGGGCGCAATAATATCAATCAGTCGTTTTTCTGATTTACTCACAACGAGGCCGGAACCATTTGCCATTTCCAGAAAATAATGCCTAAAACCATGAGTGCTGGTGAAGTTTGAATGCTTAACTGAAAGTTGTTCCATCTCTAATGGGTACAAGTACTTCCCAAATTTATAAGCTAGTCTTCCATTAGAATAGGTGGCAAAAGAATAAGTGGAAAACAAAGAAGCCAAACTATTATTTTGCTCGACCAACAACTCAGGATAGCCCAAGCCCTCGGGGTAATATTTAAAATAAAACTCCATGAAAATATAATAAGCCTGGCCATATTGGTTATGAAATATGGGCATCCTGGCTAAATAATAAGCACCAATAAGATTATCCTTGATATAATACAGTTGTTTATTTTGATCAGAAACAAAACCACTCTGCTCAATCAATTCTGAAAAATAAGTATTACAATTTGTAACATAATCCCCAGGCTGTATCAACAATTCGTCCCAGTCGTCGCACAAAGTAACACTGATGTTATATTTCGAAAAATAATCATGCGTATAATGATCAAGTATATAGCGATAAACGCTATCTGCATCCAGCTCTTCAAAATCGTGTCTGTAGATCAATTCTTTTATAATAGTATCGCTGGAAATTTGTTTAAAAACACTATTAAAAACAAACTCAAACATTGGATCAGATTCAACATTTAATTGCATCGCAACCAATTCCTGCTCATTCTTCGATTTACGAAGATTTTCAGCGTAAAACAACCAGGTAAGGATGATGGACAATAAAACAAAGACAACAAGCCTGAAATTTTTTCTGACCTCAAAATCAAATTGTCTGTTAACCAAAAGGACAATAAAAAAAAGCAAGGCAAAACCATCAGCAATCAAGCCCATATTCCCGTTTTCCGGAACAAGAATCAGTTTGCCGGCAAGAAAAATCATAACAAGCAAAATAGCAATCCAATACCGTTCATATTGAAAAATGCTATAAGAAACCATATTCATCAGCACCGAAAATACAAGCATTGCCAGTATGCTGATCATTAGAAGCAACAGATAACTTTGAATGTTCAGCTCATAAAATTCGTGAAATGAAAGTGGAATTTTGGATTGAAATATTAACTGACTTACAAGAAAATAGAAGGCATAAAAAACAAAGATATAAACCGTTACAAGTATAATCACTCTTAACAAAAACGGAGATTTAGTTAACCGAAATGGGAAATAATTCTTCAAAACCCAGCTGAACAATAACAACTGAATAATCCAGAAAACAGCTTCACCAAGACTGATTTCAGAAGAATAAATATTTAGATTCTTTAAACTATAAATTGAGCTTTCGGCCAATGAACTAACAGACAAAACGAATTGAAAAAACCAAAATCCAATATACAATAATAAAACAGCTATTACAAACTGTAAACCAGATCTATGCGTTATCCTCTCAATAAACTTGCCTGAAAATATATAATTAAACAACAATAAATATATACCCAGAAACAAAACGAATAGTATAATCGCCTGGGAAGTGCTTATTGCAAAAAATTTGTCAATCCGATAAACCAGATTTTCAAAAGAAAAATTAGTACTAATTTCCTCCTGAAGGAAAAGTGAAATTGAAACATTATCAGCAAAAATATTTCCTGCAACATGCGGTTGTAAAAACTGATTATGAATTGAATACTCCTTATAAACTGGCACCAGGAGAACAAACCATCTGCTCGTACTATCCTGCGTCAAAACCGGAAATGTCAAATACTGATATATACCATCCGAGAGCCTGGCAAAACCCAATTTATGTTCTCCGTTGAATGTGTTTCTAATTAGCTTGGGTTGTGACAAGTTGGTGGACCAATATAAAAGGCTGGTATCCTGATAAATAAATAATTCCAGCTCATCGAGTTCCCCCATCCTCTTATTCGAACAGTCAAAACATAATTCCTTATCCTGTATTTCATTCCAGGAACTAACTCTATCCTTTCCATTGATCAAATTATACTCATTCTGTTTAAGTCTTTTAAGTAAACGATCAGTCAAAACCTGCTCTTCATTCATCTGCTTGAATAACAAATCAAGACCGATAAAAGAGACAAGAAGGAAAAAAATCAAACTGATGAACAAAAAAGATTTTCTCATACAGATTTAACTATTCGTTCGAAGTTACAAAAACAGCACCAAAAGCTAAATTACAGAAAAAACCGACCTTTTAAACGCATTTTTAAAAGACTTTCTCATTAAAGTTGAACCCCTGTTCATTCCACTCAAAAACACGCTCTAAAGCTTTCAATTAGCCTGCAATGAAAGTCTTTTATGAAAACCAAGTAAGCACTTGATTTATTTAATTGATTTACAGATAATTAATCTTTCAAACGAATAAAATAAATCATAGTGTGCTGATATTTAATTATTTAGATTCTTTTTGAAAACATAAACCAAACTGGAATACTGTGAATTAAAAAGTGCTTTAAAATTTGATAAAAGACCCATAACAAATGCCCGGAGTAAGGCTAAACTACGTTTTTTGTATTGCTCGCTCAAAAGAGAAACATAAAATGCATCCCACCACATTGGGTATTGACTAAGTTTTTGCAATTGAAAATTCTGGCCAAGCAATGAGATACTTTCAGGATTGAAATGCCATAAATGACGGGGCACATCCCAACCTGCCCAAAACTGTTTGTAATAACGGGCATCAAATGAATCTTTATTTGGTAGAGCAATCACCAATCTGCCATCAGGTTTTAGGATACGTAACAGCTCAGGCAGTAATTTGTTAAATGAATAAACATGCTCTAATACATGAAAAAGTGTGATTAAATCAAAATGTGCATCAGGAAAATTCCTAAGCTGATTAACATCCAAAACCTGCGTGTCTAACTTCTGCGAAGCCATTTCTCTGGCACTCGAATTTGGCTCAACACCTTCGACCATCCATCCATTTTGCTTGGCATAATTCAGAAAATCACCAATACCACATCCATAATCCAACAACTTTCCGGGCTTCAATGCTTTCGTTACCTGACTGTACTTTGTACTGATATTAATGTTTTTGATTTGTCGGTATAAAAATGGAATCAGGCCTTTTTTGCCGTCATCATGACTTAAGTACTTTTCAGAAGCATAATATTTACCCAATTCTGTTTCTGCCGGAAAAGGATGTGTAAAAGAAATTTTACAATCATTGCATGTATATAAGCTGAATTCTTCCTGACTTAAAAAATAGTCTGTTAAGGCAAGTTCAAACTTGATATCTGAGGAATTACAATTCGGACAAATGATTGACATATAAAAAATTGTTTCACGTGAAACAAAACGCTATCTACCTAGAAAAATGGCGAGTACAGATATATCTGCTGGTGATACACCACTAATTCGGCTTGCCTGCCCAAGTGTTTCAGGTTTTATCAAGTTTAGCTTTTCCCTTGCTTCGTAAGAAAGTGATTTAAGCTGATGATAATCAAAGTCGGATTTTAAGCTTACGTGTTCGAGGCGCATTAATTTATCAGCCAATTCTTTTTCCTTTTCAATATAACCCTTGTATTTGACTAAAACCTCCACTGCTTCAATCTCTTCGATTGTGTAGTCGTTTCGGCTTAAAATCTCCTTAAATAAGTGTTTATTATTAGCAATCATGTCTTGCAATCCAAGCTGAGGCCTTAACAATACATTTGAAAGCTTAATTTTTTGTGATAGCGGACTTGTTCCTTTTTGCTCAAGTAAAGCATTAATCTGATCTGGTGCTACACCGGTTTTCTCCAAAAAACCAATTAACTCAGAAATTTTACGCTCTTTCTCCTTATAACGTTCATATCGCTCGGCTGAAGCAAGTCCCATCTTGTAACTTCTCTCTGTTAATCTGGCATCGGCATTATCTTGCCGAAGTAAAATTCTGTATTCAGCACGACTGGTAAACATGCGATAAGGCTCATCAACACCCTTAGTAATCAAATCATCAATCAACACCCCAATATATGCCTCAGAACGTTTCAATATCAATGGTTCACGATCAATGGTTCTATTATGGGCATTAATTCCTGCAATAATCCCTTGCGCTGCAGCTTCTTCGTAGCCAGTAGTTCCATTGATTTGCCCTGCAAAATATAATCCTTTAACTAGCTTTGTTTCCAGAGAATGTTGAAGCTGCTCGGGAGGGAAAAAATCATATTCTATCGCATAGCCGGGTCTGAAAATCTTAGCCCTTTCAAATCCTTCAATCTCTCTTAAGGCTTTAAACTGTACATCTTCGGGCAAGGACGAACTAAATCCGTTAATGTAATATTCAACCGTATTCCAACCTTCTGGCTCAACAAACAGTTGATGTGCATCCTTATCAGAAAAACGTTCAACCTTATCTTCAATACTGGGACAATAGCGCGGCCCTACTCCTTCGATACGTCCATTAAACATGGGGGAAAACTGAAACCCCGTTCGTAGCGTATCATGAACTTTCTTACTGGTATAAGCCATATAACAAGACCGCTGCCTGGCCAAATCAACCTCCTCGAGATAAGAAAAACCCGTTACTACTTCATCACCTTTTTGTTCTGATAACTTAGAAAAATCAATTGTACGTCCATCCACCCTAACCGGAGTTCCCGTTTTCATCCGATCCGCCCTAAATCCAAGCTCAATCAATTGCTCAGTCAATCCCTGACTTGCCCGGTCGCCCATACGTCCTCCTCCAAAGGATTTTTCACCAATATGAATTCTACCATTAAGGAAAGTGCCGTTGGTAAGAATCACATTATGGGCTTCAATTAAATGACCCATTGAGGTTTGTACACCCTTTATCTGATTATCTTTTACTACCAAACCAACTACCATATCCTGCCAAAAATCGAGCTTGGGGGTTTGCTCAAGCATACGTCTCCATTCCATTGAAAACAAAATTCTGTCGCTTTGGGCACGTGGACTCCACATGGCCGGGCCTTTTGATTTGTTGAGCATCCTGAATTGAATCATTGTACGATCTGTAATCAGGCCTGAATACCCACCCAATGCATCAATTTCTCTCACAATCTGTCCTTTGGCTATTCCACCCATTGCAGGATTGCAAGACATTTGAGCGATGGTTTGCATATTCATCGTAACAAGCAAAACCTTGCTGCCCATATTAGCTGCTGCTGCTGCAGCTTCGGAACCGGCATGACCTGCACCCACAACAATCACATCATATTTCTCAAAAAGCATATTTTAGTCAATTAGCAGTATGTTTCACGTGAAACATCCAGATAAGTCATTATTATTTAAGTATTAAGGCGCAAATTTAAGCATTTCTGTTCCAGCATTCTCATTTGTTGCTTTTCTTCCAAACTTGAATCGTTAAAACCGATCAGATGCAACATACCGTGAATAATTACCCGATGAAGCTCCTGAACATAACTTTCCTCCAGAATACCCGCATTTTCCATCACCCTTTCAACACTTATATAACACTCACCTGAAATAATGTCAACGTTCAGGCTTTTGTTAAAAGTTATGATATCCGTGTAAAAATCGTGATCCAGAAACTGCTTGTTAATTCTAAGAAGAGATTCGTCTGAACAGAACAGAAAACTGATCAAACCGATTCTCTTATGAAATACGCTCAATACTTCCTCAATCCATCTTTTGGTGTTGGTATTAAGAAAAACAGGAACCTCATAATCATACTTTTCAAACTGAATCATGAAGATTATGTACAGTTATATTGTTTGTTTTCAAATATTTACGTAACACATGAACCCTGTCAGTACTCAATTGCTTGTTTAGGCTTTTCGTATCAAAATAACAGCAAAATATAAGGTTCTTCTGATCGATAAGGAAGTTGTCGCAAAAATACTCAAGCTTGCTCCTAAAATACCCGGCTTCGGCAACGGCGGTTTGAATCAAAGCAAAAGTTTCTTCATCAAAATGAAAAGATAGCTCAGTGCCCATATCACCAATTTCAATATCAACCTCTAATAAAGCAGGGTTTCTTTCTTCAAAAGAGTGTTTAATAATCTCATATCCAATAACTTGACATGTGGCTTCCAACTTATCATCAGCAAGGCTCACAATTTTCCTGTTTACAAATGTATCGTAGGTGCGAATGGCTGCATAAAAATCCATCGACATAAGTGAAACACCTTTATCAGGGCTGTTCTCTTTTCTTAAAGAAATATTCATTGCTCTTCTTTTTATAAAATGGTTTAAGCTCGATTGACTGCAATCTCATTAATTCCAGCTGCTCTTTCAACATTCTTTTATACGTCAGTTCTTCAATAAAGTTGCTAAAATTTTTATTTTTAAACTCATTCGATTCACGTTTTTCCTCTTTCTCCCTTTTCTCTTCACTTTTCTCTGATTCCAACATTCGACTCACGATTTCTCTTTGTCTATCAATTATTCTTCTATCCAACTGTTTGTTAACAAGTTGTTCTTCCAGTTTTTCCATCTCCTCAATCATCTTATTAACACCTTCCTCGTCCAGACGTCCTTCAGATTTCAATCCGTTCAAATAATCTTGCATTTGTTTGCGTATGGCCTCTTGTTCGGCAGCCATTCTGGCGAGTTTTTCACTCATACTCTGTTTCTGTTCGCCTTCACCGCCTTCCTGCTGTTTTCCTTGTTGTTGCTTTCTCATCTCTTCCAAAGCCTTACCAAGTGCCTCCTGCATCTGCCGCATTTGTTGCATCTGTTGTTTGCCGGAAGACTGCTCTCCAGGTTTTGGCTGACCCTGTGCATTCATCGGACTGGGCATCCCCATGCTATTTTGCATGTTTTCGAGTGATTCGGCAAGCATCAATGCCAAATTATTCATGGCCATAAAGGCATATTGTTGTTCGCTAACACCTTGACTAATTCTGCCATTCGTAAGTAAATTCAAAGCTTCATCTATTCTGAATTGAACACTTTTCAATTCATCAAAAATAAAAGTCTCTATCATTGGCTGTCGCAAGGCAAGGGCTTTTAATGAATCCTCTACAACTTTAAAATTGGCCGTTAATTCATTTTGCTTGCGGATAAGTGTTGATCGTGAAGGATCATCAATTCTCAACTCGGTAAAGCGTTTCATCAAATCTTCCTGATCTAAAGAACTTTTCACAACGTTCTCAAGCAAAATACGCATGGTATGTGCATCTTCCATTTGTTGCTGCATCATAGCAGCCTGCATCGAAAGCTGAAGCATATTAGCCATTTCCTTCATTTTTTCGCCAGCTGACTTTTGCTTCTGCCTGCTTTGATCCATTTGCTGTTGTTGTTCCTGTTCAATACTTTCGTTCAGATCCTGCTCAATATCTTCTTCAATATGCTCTGTATCTTCAATTTGTAGAGGCTTCTCAAGCTTTTGATTCATCTCCTGAATCGAATCCAATTCTTGCTGTAGCTTTTCAAAACGCTCTTTTGACTGCTCGGCAGAATCTATCCCGGTTGAATCCCGAGTATTATTATTTTCTGACAATTCCCCACCTAGCTTTTCCAACGACTCAATCAAATCTTTCATTTCCTTCTCCACCTTCAATTGCTGCAAAAGATTCAGATTCCTGTCGAGCATATCCTCCATTTTCTGGCTGTCTTTCATCAAATCCTGAATCATCTTCATCATCTGATCTTTGTTGAGCTCATCCATCAACTTCTGAATTTCCTCCATCAAGGCTTTCATCTCATCATTAAAAACCTCATCAAACAGCTTTTGAATATCTTCCTGCTTCTTCAGCAGTTTTTCGTCCGTTAATTCATTCTCCTTCTCAAATTTTACTTGCTCTTTCTGTGCTTCCTGTAGCTCTGTAAACTTTTCTTCCAACTGTTTCTGCCTTTCGAACAAGTCTTCCAGCTTTTGCTTATCCGACCAATCGGGTTGTTGTTTGGTTGCCAAATCCCGAAGCAATTTATCCAATTCTTCCCTTATTTGCTCCGATTCGGCAAGGGTTTTATCCATCTCATTTAAAATATTCTTTTCACGGCTGTCTGCTATCGAATCGAGTACTTCAACACCAGGAACCTGTAGGTTAAAAGTAGTTGTTTTTCTTGATTTCGAACCGTTTACAGCGTCATTATCCCAAACCTGAAAATAAGCTTCAACAAGATCACCGGCTGACAGATTAAAACTATCTGCTTCAAACAAATAATAAAAATCCTGACGGGAATTTCGTTGAAGTGGCAAATCAATAAAAAACCGTTTCGATTCCTCCTTAGTTTGTTGATCGATGATCTTATAAACCATGGCAAGCCGGCTAAAACCATAATCATCAGCAACAGCACCAGAAAAATAAAATTGCCTGCCCATCTCGTCTTCAATCATCTCGCATACAATATCTGGATAGGCATCAGGAATCATCTGAATTTTTAGCGGAAAACGATCTCCATTACTGGCAAATGCATTTGACGATCTTACAACTAAATTATACGACTCATTCATACTAAAGCTGTAGTTCCATTGATTACCTCTAACTTCAACGGTACTAAACAAAGTATCCTGAACCATCAAAAACAAACTATCAGTATCGCGGGTAAAAAAACTCAAAAATACCTTACTACCCTCTGGCACAAAAAAATCAGTTTTCTCACTTACGCTAAAATCAGTAAGCCCTGTATATTTTGGTGGCTCAATCCTGGCATCATACGAAAGGATCACAGGTTTTGGATGCACCTTCAACTCGAGCAGCTGACTCTGATAATTACCTGCAACAATGCTAAACTGGATATTTTTGCCAGGTTTCTTAAAAAGAAATGTAAAGCTGTTGTTACCAGTCTTTTTCATTGTCTGAAGGCCACCCTGTATGTCAACAAAAAACTCTGCCGGAACCTCCTCACCTGTAGCTTGTATCACCATTTCATAATCCTCGTTATGAAGTGTTTTCAAGTCGTCTGACTCCGGAAGGGAAACGACAAAAGGCAAAGGCTTCACAAAGGTTTGGTTATACCTTACGATTCTATTCCCGGAATCATTAAAAATAGCCGGATTCCAAATCAGAACAAAAAGAAAAACCAGCAATAATGCTGCACTGGAAAACAAAACATTTCGGGAAGGACGTAACGAAATTGCATTGCTAAACTGATAAATACTTAAACGTTCGGTTCTCTGGTCAATCGCAGCTTCGAGCAGAGGGTCACTTCCGCTTTGAGCTGCACTTTCCTGTAATTGCAATGTATTCAGTAGTCTGTCCTCAATCTCTGCAAAGTGTTTCCCAATCAGGCGTGCCGCTTCTGCTGCTGACATCTGCCTATGGTAGGTGAATAAATGGTAAAGCGGCAGAAAAATGTATTTGATACTGATAAAACCAGTGCCAACAATATAAATCCAGAAAAGCAGCATCCTTCCTGTCGAAGGCAACCAAAGCAAAAACTCCAGTCCGTGAACGCCAAACATCAGCAAAATGAGCAATACAATGCCAAGCAATAGTCCTTTCAACAGCCGATTAAGATAAAATCGCCTGATAAATGCCTGAATCTTTTCGACCAACTGCCTGTTTGCAACACTCATTCCTAAAATTATTTATACCTAGTAAAACAGATTCAATAAATGATGTTTAATTTAGCAGGCAAATATACATATAACCAAACGGTAAGCATTTACCATTTATTCCCGTTCTTATGAAACAGATTCTACTTTCCGTATTTCTCATCTTTGTTATTACAATTGCTAGTGCCCAAACTAACGAACACCACCAACACGACAGATATTGTCGTCATTATCCTCAAATGCAGGAAACGCCTTCCTATGCCTATCGTAACGACTGGCAAAGCGATCTTGTTCACGATTATGATGTTTCTTTCTATTTTTTGGATCTGGAAGTATCGAGCACTTCCATTCAGGTAGGCGGAACAGTTGAAATTCACGGAACTGTTGTAGCCAGCGAAATGAACATTTTCGCTTTTGAATTAAATGCGGAGTTATCACTCGAAGAAGTGGTTTTTAATGGTGTTACCGCTGAAAACATCAACTGGGAAGGTGATAATGTGTTGGTTGAAATTCCTACATTACAGCAAGGAGATACCTTTGTTGCCTCAATAGCTTATGGTGGCACACCACCCACCGGAGGTTTTTTTGCCGGTATTACCAATGCCTATTCGAGCACCTGGCAAAAAAATGTTACCTGGACACTTTCAGAACCCTTTGCAGCCAAAGATTGGTGGCCTAACAAACAAGTTTTAACAGACAAAGCAGATTCTGTTTGGGTTTACCTTACCACCACTTCCAACGAAATGGCCGGCTCACAAGGCTTACTTACAAATGTTACCGATTTGGGTAACAACCAGTTGCGCTACGAATGGAAATCAAAGTATCCAATTGCTTATTATCTCATTTCCTTTGCCGTTTCTGACTATCAGGAATATAACATTTACGCAAAACCGGAGACCCTCGAAAATGATAGTATTTTAGTGCAAAATTTCGTTTACAATCACCCAAATTACCTGCCAAGTCAGCAATCCAATATTGATGCAGTTGTTCCGATGATCGAACTCTTTTCTGATTTGTATATCCTCTATCCTTTCCATGAAGAAAAATACGGTCATTGTATCACCCAGCTTGGAGGTGGCATGGAGCACCAAACCATGACTACGATAGGAGGTTTTTCATTCGATCTGGTTGCCCACGAACTGGGACATATGTGGTTTGGCGATAACGTAACATGCGCCACCTGGAGCGATATATGGATCAATGAAGGATTCGCTACTTATAGCAATTATCTGGCACAGGAGATGCTGAACGGATGGACCGCTGGTCAAAACTTTATGATTGGTACCCAAAACAATGTGATGTCATCACCTGGCGGAAGCGTGTACATTCCACCTTCAGAAATTACGCCTGATAACATTTGGCGTATTTTCAACGGGCGACTGTCATACGACAAAGGAGCGGCTATCATTCATGTGCTGCGACACGAAATCAATGATGATGAAAAGTTTTTTGATATCATGCATAGCTTTCAAATTGCCTTTAAAGACAGCACTGCAACCGGCGAAGATTTTCGTATGATTGCCGAAGAGGTAACCGGCATGGATCTGGAACAGTTTTTCGCTCAATGGTACTATGGCGAGGGCTATCCCAAATACGATATCGAATGGTATATGTTTAACGATATGTTCAATATGTATGTTACGCAATCCGGTTCCTCCTCTACTCCACTTTTTCAAATGACTATGGACTATAAACTCACTTTTTCGGATGACAGCGATACCACCATCAGGCTTTATCAGGAAAATAATCTGGAGCAATACGCCATCGATTTTGGTAAACAGGTTGTTAACATTGAAGTAGATCCGGTTAACTGGACGTTCGAACGCGTGAATACCCTTATTGTCGGAAGCCCCGAAAAATCAATTCACAATTACTTTAGTTTGTATCCTAATCCCGCCATAGATCAGGTAAATTTGGCTTTCGGTAAGGATCAACCACGCGAAATCAGAATCTCAGACGCATCCGGTAAATTACTTGTTTCAAATAAAGTAAGTGGCTTAAACTACCAGATGGATATTTCCGGTTTACCGGCCGGTATTTATTTTATTTCGGTTACCAGCAACTCAGGAAGTATGGTTAAAAAACTGATTAAATAAGCATATAATCACAGTTATTAATCGGCTTTCAAACAGTAAAATAGTCGGGCAAATCTTCAGTACCTGTTCTTAAAATTCAGTGCAAAATCAAACACTTGATTTTTGGTATCTTTGCAGCCCAAAACTCAATTGATTATGCCAGAAAATATCAGGGTGCGATTTGCACCCAGTCCCACAGGCCCGCTTCATATGGGAGGTGTTCGCACCGCCTTGTACAACTATCTTTTTGCTAAAAAAAATGGCGGCAAAATGATTCTGCGTATCGAAGATACCGATCAAACCCGTTTTGTTCCCGGTGCCGAGCAGTACATCATGGAATCGCTGGCATGGTGCGGTATTCAATTCGATGAAGGATTGATTGAAGGTGGTTCGTTTGGGCCTTATCGTCAAAGCGAGCGTAAAAGCATTTATGCTGTTTATTCCGACCAGCTGATACAATCAGGTAATGCCTATTATGCCTTTGATACAGCCGGTGAACTTGAAGAATTAAGAAAACAGGCTGAAGCCGACAATAAAACCTTTATCTATAATGCCGAAAAACGTAAAATATTGCGCAACAGCCTCAATATGACTAAAGATGAAGTACAAAATCATCTTGTAAAAGGCACTCCTTATGTGGTTCGTTTTCTTATTCCGGAAAATACCAGCATCAGCATGATTGATCTCATTCGTGGCGAGGTGAAGGTGAAATCGGAAACCCTGGATGATAAGGTACTTTTCAAATCAGATGGTATGCCTACCTATCACCTGGCTAATATCGTGGATGATCATCTGATGAAAATCAGCCATGTGATCCGTGGCGAGGAATGGCTGCCTTCGCTTCCGCTTCATGTGCTTTTGTACGAAGCATTTGGATGGGAAAAACCGCAATTTGCACATCTGCCACTTCTGCTAAAACCCGATGGCAATGGCAAGCTGAGTAAGCGCGATGGCGATCGGCTTGGATTTCCTGTTTTCCCTTTGCAGTGGAAAGATCCCAAAAATGGCGAAATATCATCCGGCTATCGCGAAAATGGCTATTATCCTGAAGCTTTTGTAAATATGCTTGCCCTGCTGGGCTGGAATCCTGGAAGTGATCAGGAATTGTTTAGCATGAATGAGCTGATTGAAGCTTTCTCATTGGATCGTGTTGGTAAATCAGGTTCAAAATTTGATCCCAAAAAAACCAAATGGTTTAATCATCAATACCTTATGCGTCAAACAGACGAAGCCCTGGCTCAGGAATGGATGAAATGGCTTAAGGCAGAGAAAAATCTGGAACCAGAGAATAAAAATGTAGAAAAAATTGTTTCGCTAATCAAAGAACGGGTCAACTTTGTTCAGGAACTATGGGACGAAGCCTATTTCTTTTTCGAGGCACCAGAAAGCTACGACGAAAAAGTGGTTAAAAAACGTTGGAAGACAGATAGCCCGCAGCAAATGGAAACCCTGGCTTCATTACTGGACACTTTGGAAGATTTTTCTGCTGACAAGATTGATGAAAAAATCAAAAACTGGATCACCGAAAATGAACTTTCGATGGGTGGAATTATGAATGCGCTGCGTTTGCTACTTGTCGGAGCTGCAAAAGGTCCACACCTGAGTGACATCATGGAAGTACTCGGAAAATCAGAAAGTATCAAACGTATTAGTAGTGGAATAAAAGCTTTATCAAACTAAAAACCATACAAATGGCGGTGATTTCAATAGAAGGAATGGAGTTCTTTGCCTATCATGGCTGCTTCACCGAAGAACAATTAATTGGTACCTGGTTTGTTGTAGATCTTTTTCTTGAAGTGGATACTGCTTCGGCTGAAGCTTCTGATAAGCTGGAAGATACAGTGAATTATCTTTCTGTTTATCAGGTAGTGAAACGCGAAATGATGATCAATTCCAATTTACTCGAACATGTGGGGCACAGAATTTTAAAGGCAGTACGAAATGAATTTTCAACTGTTGAAAAAGCCAGTGTCAAAGTGCGCAAAATGAATCCACCACTAGGTGGAAAAATGGACTTTGTAAGCCTTACATTGGAAGGATGAAACCTAAAATACAACTTATTGAACCAGAGATTTGTCCGCGCTGTGGCACAAGTTTTAAATGCGGCAAGTCAGGCAAATGCTGGTGCTATGAAGTCGATACAAAGCCTTTTGTGTTGGAGCTTATCAACCAAAAATACGACCATTGCCTCTGTCGCTCCTGCCTGGAAGAAGTAAACAGGCTCGAAAAAGTTTGATCTTGCCAAAAAAAGAAATAATCGTATCTTTGCAATCCCAAAAATAATGGTCTCGTGGCCGAGTGGCTAGGCAGCGGTCTGCAAAACCGTGTACAGCGGTTCGAATCCGCTCGAGACCTCGAAAAAAAGAGCTTTTAAAGCTCTTTTTTCTTTTAACCCAATCACGAGCCTTCCACGGGACTCGAACCCGCGACCTGCTCATTACGAGTGAGCTGCTCTACCAACTGAGCTAAGAAGGCTGATAAGTTTGCAAAATTACACTTTTCTTTTCCTGCTATTGCGCTGCCATACATTTTTATTGCCGGTTCAACACATCTTCCTATTTTTGTAAAACTTAACCAACAATCTATGAAAATCCTCTTTGTTTGTTTGGGCAATATCTGTCGCTCTCCCGCTGCCGAAGGCATTTTTAGTAAAAAAGCATACGAAGCTGGTTTAACGGTTACTGTCGATTCGGCGGGAACTTCGGCCTGGCATGCCGGCGAAAAAGCCGACCGAAGGATGCGTCAAACAGCCAAAAACAGAGGATATGAACTAACAAGCATATCCCGTCCGGTAATCTCTTCTGATTTTGATGACTTCGACTACCTCATCGCCATGGACGATCATAATTACGAAGATCTGCGTATGCGCGATTTCTTTTCTGATAAACACTACGATCATGTGCCAGACCCCTATTACGGTGGTGATCAGGGATTTGAAATGGTGATCGACCTGCTTGAAGATGCTTCTGACAACCTGATCAAATTCATTCAAAAACAATAAGTTGGAATTAATTCTCCAATATCTTTCCATAATGTTATTGGCAAGTGTTCGCTTGCTGATGACAGCTCCAATAGCATTTCTGGCAGGTTTCTCATTTACCGAAACCCTGCTAAGCGTAAACAGTGGTGGTATTGCAGGTTTTCTTTTCTTCTATTATACTTCCGATTGGATAATCCTGAAAAACCCTCACAAACAACCCAGGCATCCCGGAAAACGATTTAAACGTCTGCGACGTATCCTCAGATACCGTAATCGCGTAGGACCCTGGCCTTTTATTCTTACTTCACCTTTTCTTTCAGTTCCCGTAAGCGCATTTATCATCCGCAAACTGTATCGCCGCTCGGTTTGGATCCTAATGATTTCGCTATTAGTCTTGTTGTTTTGGGGCACACTTTCATGTTTACTCTTTTCGCCCTTCAGCATAGACCAATGACTTCATTTTATCGATCAAAATACGTGATCTTGCCTTAACTCCGCCTTCTGCATATTGATGTATCATTTCAAAAAATGGAAGAAGTTCATGCGATAATCCAGGCTCAAAACCAGCCAGAGCAGTCATAAATTCCATCGCATTGAATCGTACAGCAATGGCGTATTGTTGCGAATTGCTCCAATCCAAACATTTTACATACAATCTGGCTACCAGTCCGTCATTTTCGATATAGTCTTTTGATAAAAGTGATGATACGACAGGCAACAGATTACGGCGAATACTATCCGAATTCGTTTCAATCACCCAATGAAACAATTCATCCTGAAAAGCTACTAACAATAAGGAATCTTTGTCGAACAATTTTCTGATCACCCAGGAAGCATGGTTCGAGGCCTTTCCACCCTGTTTTTGGCCTGCTTCAATGGTGAGCTCAACTAATTATACATCAACGGCAATACGATCAGCAACAAGTGATACGTGCTGCCGCGAAGGTGTCTTTATCAACAATTCTACAAGGTTATCATACGACAACGGGAAAGTTGCCATTGGGATTGGATTATGATTTCATCGATACGAAACTACATATTTCGTGTTCAGAGAACAAAATCGACCCGACAAAAAGCTTACTTTTGAAAAAATAAACCCTAGCAAATGGATTCAGATAACTTTAAAATAATAATACAAGTCCGTGATTACGAATGCGATATGCAGGGTGTTGTAAATAATGCTAACTACCAACATTACCTGGAACATGCCCGCCATGAATTTTTAAAAAGCATCGGGCTTGATTTTGCAAAACTCAATGAAGAAGGCATCTTGCTGGTAGTGAAACGGATCGAAATGGATTATCATTTCCCGCTCAGAAGTGGAGACGAATGTGAAGTGAGCTGCCAAATGGAACGTATATCGCAATTGCGCTTTGGCTTCGTGCAACAAATCATCCGGGCGAGCGATCAAAAACCAATTATTTCGGCACGAATTATCGGAACTTCTATCAACCGCCAGGGAAGGCCTTTCCTGCCCGAAGTATTGGACAAACATTTTTAAACAGTAAATACCTGTGGATCATGAAGTTATACAAACAGCTGTATGTATTTGTGTTACTGTTGTTTATGGCCTTCACTCCATTTTATTCCTACGCACAAACCTCAATTAATTGGCTTCCGAATTCCAGTTTGTTTCCTGATAAACCTCTCGACTACCGTGAAGCACAATTCAGTGGTTCGCTTTATGTGCTGCATATACCAAAAGGCTGGCCCAATCGCATGTTTGCCAATTACTCGGCAGGCATTAACCGCAGCATCTTAAGGTGGAAAGAACATTCAAAACCCAAAGAAATTGGTATTGAGATAGCCACTTTTACACAATTCATTTTCGAAGATCCGCTGGGATTGTTTCAGGTGAATCACTTCAATACCGAATATAAAGTTGGAATACATTACAATTGGAAAACTTCTGAAAACTGGTCGCTCAGGCTAAGGCTTTATCATATCTCGGCGCACCTGGGCGATGATTTTATTTATCGATTCCACATCAACACCTATCTCGACAATTTGCGAATTTATGAAGTTCTGGATTTTAGTGCAGCTTATACCAAAGAAAACTGGAAAGTATATGGAACCATTGGCTTTATCCCACACAGTGCCTACAAAAGAAAACGAATACTTGGTGATGCTGGTGCAAAATGGCAGAAGGCTGTCAACTCAAAAGACTGGTTGCGCTGGATGGGTGCCGTGCATATGCAGTTTGAACAAGAAACAAACTTTTATCCCGGAACCCGCATTGCTGCAGGCATTGAGTTAGGAAAGGAGGGAAAGGCACCATTTACAATAATGCTGGATGTTTTTCATGGCTACATTCCATACAGTATCTACGACAAAGCCCGTATCAGCTGGATTGGCGGAAGCATGAGTTTTCAGCCTTTCAATTGATTATTCCTGAATTTCGAACTTTCCCTTAAACCTGAGGTAATTATTTAAGGTATCAATCTGAGCATCCAACTCAAATTCACCAGAAAAGTAATGCTCCGAAACAGAATCAACAATAATATATCCAGCATAGCCCCTATATCTTACCAGACTATCCCTAAAAATCTCAGCACTAAAATAAGCGGTTTCATATTGATCAAACCGAAATAAACCAGAGCCGTCAAGCACCGGACGCTGAAAATTGCCAATACGAATGCTGAAAAACTGGGATGGATCAACCTCATCATTTTTCCAAATTGCGTATGCATAACCATCAGATAGCTGATAATACGTTAGTTGTGCCTGATAATCGTCAAAATAATCCAGATTCATGCGATAGGCGTTTGCACAAAAAGACTCTCCACAATCAGGTACCTCCATCTTTGGCTGATCATCCTGCTTGCATGAACCAATTGTGAGGATTAATACTAACAGCAAAAACACCTGAAACTTCATTGCTTTACACAATTAATTGTTTTTACTTAAAACTCCTGGCCTGATCGGTGTCTATTAGCGCAAAATCCATCTGTTTCTTTAACAGGTCAACTTTTTTTACCTTGATTTTCACCGGATCGCCCAGACGAAAAATTTTACCAAACTCCTGCCCGATCACACGGAAGTTTTCTTCATCCAGGTAATAAAAGTCGCCGGGCATCTCGTTGTATCGCACCAAACCTTCGCATTTGCTGGTTTTTAGCTCAACAAAAAGTCCCCATTTGCTCACGCCGGAAATCTGCCCATCAAAGACCTTTCCTATTTTATCCGAGAGGTATTCAGCCTGTTTGTATTTCACCGAATCGCGCTCCATCTCAGCAGCCCGGCGTTCCATCTCGCTGGCATGTTGACACATGGGTTCATATGTTTCAGGACTAACTGAAGGCTTGTTTTCAATCAGATAACGTTCCAATAGCCTGTGTACCAATAAATCAGGATAGCGCCGGATAGGAGAGGTGAAGTGGGTATAAAATGGAAAAGCCAAACCATAATGGCCAATATTTTCGGTGCTGTATTCGGCTTTGGCCATGGTGCGGATAGCCACTGTTTCGATCAGGGTTTTTTCACCTTTGCCTTCAACAGCTTCAAAAAGACTGTTGTAGGATTTCACCAGCTTTTGGCGGTTACTGATATCCATTTTATAGCCCAGGCGCGAAACCATTTGTGTGAAAGTATTCAGCTTTTCAGGATTGGGCTCATCATGGATGCGGTACACAAAGGTTTTGGCTTTGGCTCTGCCTTTTACCTTACCAATTTTTTCGGCTACACGCCTGTTGGCCAGCAACATAAAGTCTTCGATTAGCATATGGCTTTCCTGCTGTACTTTTACATAGGTATCAATCGGCTTGGCATTTTCGTCGAGAATAAACTTCACCTCTTCGGAATGGAAATTGATAGAGCCGTTAGCCATTCTTTTCGCCCGAAGTTTCTCAGCCAAACGGTGCAAAAGCATAATTTCCTGTTTGTAG
>Ga0334888_1002060_pt1 | contig 23252 bp, 20 predicted proteins | sample GraSluR1_MG_FD_207227 | JGI IMG/M metagenome (GOLD analysis project Ga0334888, IMG submission 207227) | Sludge microbial communities from methane-producing bioreactor in Wageningen University, Netherlands - Granular Sludge_3_08-R1 | ecosystem: Engineered > Bioreactor > Anaerobic > Unclassified ...
AGGTGGTATCCCCGGACGGGGGCGACGAAGGTCTGCTTTATGCTCTTGGACCAGAGGTCGAAGAGGAGTATGTAGGCGACGTCGATCTGGCTGATCTGGAGGATGCTGAGGGCTATCGCCCCCACCAGGACGAAGGCCACCATATCGTCGCCGAGCTCCAGGAAGCGGGTGAGAAGCCCTATGGAGAGCAGGCCAATGAAGGGCCAGAAGACCAGCTCGAAGAGGGTGAAGGCGTTCCGCTTCGATATGATCCAGTTCTTGTAGGTCGCGGATAGGACCTTGTGTAGCTCACCTTGCCAGCTCAAGGAAGACGTCCTCCAGATCGGGCTCTTCGATCCCTATATCCAGTATATCAGCTCCCTCGAAGGCCTTGATGATGCTGCTGACCGCCCTTCCGGAGTGATCGAAGACCATCTCCACCCTTCCGGAAAGCTCCTTCACCTCCATCACCCCCGGAATGATCCTAAGCTTCAGAGGATCGACCTCTCCATCGTACTCGACGAAGATCCGATGACCTATCTGCAGAGCCCTCTTCAGCTCTCCGGGGGTCCCAAGAGCGACGAGCCTTCCCTCTCGGAGGAAGGCGATCCTGTCACAGAGCTCCTCGGCCTCGGGCATGTAGTGGGTGGTGAGGACGACGGTTATCTCCTCCTCCTGGTAGATCTTCTTTATGAGATCCCTGGTCTTCATCGCCATCTCCGGATCGAGGCCCGAGGTCGGCTCGTCGAGGAAGAGGATCTGGGGGCGGTTGAGGATCGACTTTGCGAGGGATACCCTCTGCTTCTGGCCTGTAGAGAGGGTCTCGAACTTCGCGTCAGATTGAGGTCCGAGCTCGAAGGCCGATATCGCCTCCTCGACGGATCTGTGGAGGCTCCGGCCGGAGAGGCCGTAGAGCATAGCCGAGTGGCGCAGGTTCTCCCTCACGGTGAGAGACCAGGGAAAGTTGGGGTTTCCGCTGCTGATGTTGATCCTCTCCCTGATGGCGTGGGTATCCCGGAGGGCGTCTCTTCCCAGGACCTCGAGGCTGCCCCCATCGGGGCGGATGAGGGTGGAGAAGATCGACATGAGGGTAGTCTTCCCGGCGCCGTTGGGGCCGAGGATCCCGAAGATTTCACCTCTCTCGATGGAGAGGGATATATCGAAGAGGACCTTCTTCTCCTGGAAGAGCCTCTTAAAACTTTTGCAGATCTTCTCCGCCCTCAAAGCCGGCATAGCCTTTGGCAGGGCGGAGGTTGGAGATATCTATGACGGTGGGCGGGGATGGCTTTTGAAGGAGGCTTGCTGCCGGAGGCTATCTCTTGGGTAGGATGGGGCTGCGCCTCCGGGGAGATCGGCTCTTCTTCAGCCTGATGAGCCATAAGGCCGCCGCCCCTCCGCCGACCAGGAGGGCTCCCAGGATTAAGGTCCTGAAGGGGCCTGATCCCTCCTCCAGGACGACAGAGACGGGGATGGAGAGGGTGGTGGCCCCACCGTCGTGGCTTATCTCGCAGCCGATCCTGTACTCCTGGGCCCGGGCCGACCCCTCCACAAAGACGTCGAATCGGGCTACGGCGACGCCTTCCGGGGGTATATCTCCTAGACGGCTCCGATCCACCAGGGTGGAGAAGGGCGGCGCCGCCACCAGCCGGGCGGTGGAGTTCTGAGCCCGGCTCTCCCCGCCGTTTCTGATGATGAGGCTGATGGTGCCCCTCTCGCCGGGATGGAGGATCGATCTCGCCCCCATCACCCCTAGGGCGGGAGGTCGCCCCTCCACCGACAGGATCAGGTCGATGGTCCGGCTCGAGGGTAGGTAGAGGGGGGTGGCGGTGCCGCCGCTGAAGCTGACGTCGACCTGATGCTCGTAATCCAGGTCGAGGCTTATGGGGACGGGACCCTCCGCTCGTTCATCGATCTTGATATCGAAATGTAGCGCTCTCGTATCTCCGGGCCCGAGGATCTCTATGGTCGCGGGACCCGAGATTACCTCGACGGGTCCACCGGAACGGAGGGTCGCCATGAGGTTTGACGCATCGAGGCATCCGAACTCCGCCAGCATCTCCTGGGCAGCTTCGGCCTCTTTTCCCGGAGGGACGGCCCCCGGAACGAGCCGGTCGACAACCCCGTCGTTCGCGAGGATCAACCTGAGTGTACCGCTGGTTCCCGGGGAGAAGACGGGGTTGACGACAGATACGTCGATCCGAGGTCCTCCCTCCACCTTGTAGTAGTCTTCTGCGAACCGGACGCTTCCCGGGCCGGAGGCGGCCTCGCCTGCCGATACGGCCAGAAGGAGGAGTAATACGAGGACTTTGGGGCTGATATTATCCGGGTCCATCTCGATCTGCCCCTTTGTAACCCGCCGCGTATAAGTTTGTTGTACAAGTACCGTCGCTCACCTGAAGCTGTCGACTCCACCAAGGAGGATAGGATGCTGCTTGGCAAGAAGGTTCAAGGGCCGAAATCACCATCCAGGCCCCCATGACGACTCAACGGGATAGGATGGTGCTGAGAAAGAAGGTCGCCGCAGCGGCGAGGATGATCGTCGCCCCCGAAGGGGTATTGAGATGGTAGGAGGCGAGGAGGCCGACGGAGACGAAGGATATCCCAAGGAGGATGGAGAGGAGCATGATCCCCTTCAGGCTCTTTGCTCGCTGTCTTCCGATGGCTCCGGGTATGGTGAGGAGGGCTATGACGAGGATTATCCCTACTATCTTTATCAGGACCACTACGCTGAGGGCGACCATGGAGAGGAGGAGGAGGCGGAGCCGGAATACCGGAAGGCCGACCGCCTCGCCGTAGAGGGGATCGAAGGAGAGGATCAACAGCTCCTTGTAAAGGAGGGCGACGAGGAGGATCATCCCGAAGGTGAGGGAGGATATAATCATTATGTCGAAAGATGATACGGCGAGGATGTTTCCGAAGAGGTAGTCGAAGAGATCGGGGGCCCTTCCCGGGCTGAGGCTTATGAATACGATACCAAGGGACATCCCCACCGCCCAGAAGACCCCGATGGCGGTGTCCTCGGAGACCTTCGACCTCTCGCTCAGCGCCCCTATGCCGAGGGCGGTGGCCAGGGAGAATAATATGGCATAGACGAGGGGGTTGGCTCCCAGGAGGTAGCCGAGGCCGATGCCGCCGAAGGCCGAATGGGCGATCCCCCCGCCTATGAAGACGAGCCGGTTGAGGATGACGTATATGCCCACCACACCGCAGAGGACGGACGCGATCGCCCCCGCCAGGAGGGCGTTCTGCATGAATCCGTAATGGAATATCTCTATCATCTTCGGTCCTCCGCCTCCTTTCCCCCACCCTCAATCGTGGGATCTCAGGACCCTGTGGGGTACCCCGTGGGCTATCATCTCCACGGGGCAGTGGTAGGCCTCCTCGATATCCTCGGCCATCAGCTCCTTGGAGTCGTGGTAGTAGAGCCTCCTATTCACGCAGGCGACCTTCTTGACGTAGGCGGATACGGCGCTGATGTCATGAGAGACCATGATTATCGTCACCTTCTCGTTCAGCTCCCGGAGGAGGTCGTAGAACTCGATCTGCTTCGCCGAGTCGATCCCGGCGGCCGGCTCGTCGAGGAGGAGGAGGCGGGGGCTTGATACTATCGCCCTCGCGACGAAGACCCTCTGCTGCTCTCCCCCCGAGAGGCTCCCGATCTCTCTATCGGCGTAATCTGCCATCCCCACCAGGGATAAGGCCTCCCAGGAGGCGTCGACGTCCCGGCTGGTGTACCTGCTAAAAAGTCCCCTCGCCCCGTACATCCCCATCATCACCACCTCCAGGGCGGTGATGGGAAACCTCTGGTCGAAGAGGCTCTTCTGGGGGAGGTAGCCGATCTGCTTCCTCGCCGCCTCCGGGCTCTCTGCGAAGACCTCGATCCTCCCCCTCTCGGGCTTGACGAGGCCGAGGATCGCTCGCAGCAGGGTGGTCTTTCCGCCGCCGTTGGGGCCTATCACCCCCAGAAACTCCCCCTCTCTTATCCTGAGGTTGACCTTCTCGAGGACCCTGCGCCCATCGATCTTGACGGAGAGGTCCTCGATGTAGACCGCCGGATCGCCGGCCTGATAGCTATTCATAAGAGCCGCCCTGGCCTCTGATCCCCGACGATATCTCCCTTCCGACCTGGCGCATATTATCGACGTAATCCTCCGCCAGGGGGTCCAAGGCGACGACCCGCCCGTTTATCTCGGTGGCTATGATCTTGCCGGATTTGGGGTTGAAGCTCGGATCGACGTAGATCGTCCCGATCTCCTCCTTGCGGGCGAGGTCGACGATGGATCTTAGCTGCTTTGGTCCTGGCTCCTTATCCTCTTCGTGGATCGCCACCTGGACGAGGCCGTAATCCCTGGCGAAGTACCCCCAGGCGGGATGGAGGACGATGAACTTCCCCCCTTCAGCGCCGGAGAAGGCGGAGGCGAGTTCGAGGTCGAGGTCTTCAAGCTCCCTCTTGAAAGCCGCCAGGTTCTCCCTGTAGACGTCGCCGTTCTCGGGGTCGACCTCAATAAGCCCCCAGCAGATCTTCTCTGCCATGATGGCGGCGTTCCTAGCCGAGAGCCATATGTGGGGGTCGGCGGTCAGGATCGAAGGGTGGAGATCTTGGTGGGTGGGTCCGTGGTGGTGGTCCTCTCCCTCCATCTCGCCGCCTCCGTGATCGTGGTCGCATCGTCCCTCCAAGAGGTCTATCCCCGAAGAAGAATCGACGACCAGCATCCTCCTGTTCGCCCCGATGATCCTCTCCATCCAGATCTCCAGCCCAGCCCCGTTCTTGACGTAGAGGTCGGCCTCTGCCACCTTTGCTAGCTTCGACGGGGTCGGCTCGAAGGTGTGGAGGTTGGCCCCCGGCGGGACGAGGACGGAGACTTCGACGAGGTCCCCGCCGACGGCCTTGGTGAAGGCGGCGAGGGGGACGGTGGTGGCGACGACCTTGACCTTTCCATCGCCCTCGCCCTCCGGCAGACCTCCCTCCTCAGGGGATATGCAGCCGGAGAAGGGGGCGAGGGATAGGATGAGCGCCAGAATCAAAATGCTCCTCGACTTCAAAGGACTACCTCCTTGAGGACCTTCCCGATGTACCTGGTCCGGGTCTTGCCGTCCTCCTTCCAGTAGCAGTACCAGTAGGGTCCGTGGGGACAGCTTTTGCACTCCTTGCCGCAGCGGACCCACTCCTGCCGGTAGGTGACGGAGGCCCCCCGATCGGCGCATCCTGGGGACTTTGGGGCCGACCCGTAAGAAGACTCCTTTCGATCCGATATCAGTCGATCGAGGTAATCCCTAACCTCGATGAGGTGGGGCAGGTCCTCCTCGGCGAGCTCGTCCAGGATGTACTTGGGGATCACGTCTCCTTCTTATGTAACCAGGCCGGTTAAATCTTTTCCTCAGGTTACATAAGAACGCCCAAGAGAAGTAGGAGGAGGCGGGCAGATCAATTGGATTTGGATCGATGGATTAGTAGGCGATATACGTTTGAACGACCGACCGTAGATCCGATGAAAAGTAGATGGAAGGTAGGGGCATGAAGAGGGAGAGGCCCCTCTCCCCCTCAGGTTATCTCCGCGAACCTGCTGTAGCTCTCCCTCTCCTTCCTGCTGGGCAGGGCCTTTTTTAGCGCCTCCTCGAAATGCCTGCTCTCGATCCTGTACTTGGCGATCTCCTCCTCGTCCTGGGGCTTTCCGGCGAGGACGTACTCCCTTATCGCCAGCATCACCGCCTCGTTGCAGACGTTGGCGAGGTCGGCGCCGGAGTACCCGTCGGTCTTCTTCGATATCGCGGCAAGGTCCACGTCCCCGGCCAGCGGCCTCTTTTTGGTGTGGATCTTGAGGATCTCAAGCCTCGCCTCCTGGTCCGGCATCCCGATCTCGATCATCCGGTCGAATCGGCCGGGCCGCAGGAGCGCCGGGTCGATGATGTCGGGGCGGTTGGTGGCGGCTACGACGACGACGTTGTGGAGCGCCTCCAGACCGTCCATCTCCGAGAGGATCTGGCTTATCACCCTCTCGGTGACGTGGGAGTCGCTGGTGCCCCCGCCCCTGGCCGGGGCTATCGAGTCCATCTCGTCGAAGAAGAGGACTGTGGGGGCCGCCTGCCTCGCCTTCCGGAAGGTCTCCCTCACCGCCTTCTCCGACTCGCCGACCCACTTGGAGAGAAACTCCGGTCCCTTCACCGAGATGAAGTTCGCCTGGCTCTCGGTGGCGACGGCCTTGGCCATCAGGGTCTTTCCCGTCCCGGGGGGGCCGAAGAGCATTATCCCCTTGGGGGGCGTCGCCGCCATGTGGCTGAAGAGCTGGGGGTAGGCGAGGGGCCACTCCACCGCCTCCATCAGCTCCTGCTTGACGCTGGCGAGGCCGCCGATGTCGTCCCAGCGGACGTTCGGGGACTCGACGAGAACCTCCCTCATGGCGGATGGCTCCAGCTCCCGGAGGGCGTCGACGAAGTCCTCGTTGACGACCTGGATCTTGTTGAGGATCTCGACGGGTATGCTCTCCACCTCCAGGTCGAGCTCGGGGACGATCCTCCTCAGAGCCCTCATCCCCGCCTCTCTCGCCAGGGCGGCGATGTCGGCTCCGACGAAGCCGTGGGTTATATCGGCGAGCTTCTCCAGGTCGACGTCCTCGGCCAGGGGCATCCCCCGGGCGTGGATCTGGAGGACCTCGAGCCTAGACTCCCGGTTGGGGACTCCTATTTCGATCTCCCGGTCGAACCTCCCGGGGCGCCTCAGGGCCGGGTCGAGGGCGTCGGGCCTGTTGGTCGCTCCTATCACCACCACTTTTCCCCGGGACTCGAGGCCGTCCATCACCGCCAGGAGCTGGGCGACGATCCTCCGCTCCACCTCCCCGGTCACCTCCTCCCTCTTGGGGGCGATGGAGTCGATCTCGTCGATGAATATGATGGAGGGCGCCTCCTCTTCCGCCTCTTTGAAGATCCCCCGCAGCCTCTCTTCTGACTCGCCGTAGTACTTGGACATGATCTCCGGGCCGCTGAGGGTCTGGAAGTGGGAGTTGGTCTCCGAGGCGAGGGCCTTCGCCAGGAGCGTCTTTCCCGTCCCCGGCGGGCCGTGGAGGAGGACGCCTTTGGGGGCCTCGACCCCCAGCCTCTCGAAGAGCTCGGGATGCTTCATGGGAAGCTCGATCATCTCCCTGATCTTCTTGATCTCGGGGCCGAGGCCGCCGATATCCTCGTAGGTGATCCTGGGGGTCGCTATCTCCTCTTTTGCGGGCTTCTCGCTGATCTCGATCCCGGTCCTGTCCCCCATGATGACCGCCTCTGCGGAAGGGGAGATCTTCGTCGCCACAAGTTCGATCTTCCTTCCCATGACGGAGATCTCGATGACGTCTCCCCTGGTGAGGACCCTCCCGTCCAGGTACCTTCGCAGGTACTCCTCCCCTCCGGTGATCCTGAGGGGGACCGTGGGGGCGAAGACGACTTTGGCGGCGGCAGCCGACTTGATGATCGAAACAGGCACCCGGTCGTCTATGCTGACGCCGGCGTTCCGCCTGATATTTCCGTCGATGCGGACGACCCCCGTCCCGGTATCCTCCGGATAGCCGGGGAGGAGAAGGGCGGCCGTATTCTTCTTGCCCGTAATCGAAAGGACGTCTCCCGCCTGCCATCCGGCGTTGTAAAGGACGGCCTGATCGACCCTGGCGATACCTCTTCCGACATCTGAAGGGCGAGCTTCACCAACTTTGAGAGTGTACTCCTCTGCCATATCAATCCTCGTACAATATCAATATCTTTATATTTCAACCTATCCGCTTTCTCAGATCCGGATCTCGAATTGGGAGGTTTCAAGATCGATCTCGATACGCCATGACGGTCATCTCCATCTTTCCCCATCCCTGCGGATCATCTCTCCACCATCAAGAGATCAGGACATCTGCAGTTACTAACCTATGGTTAGTACTAAAAGGTTATCTCTTATATAAATCTTTTTCTACTCGGAAGGTCTCGCCCCCAGGCCGATCATGAGGGGCCCGGGGGAAGGATGGATCGTTGGATAAATGCGGATTATGCGGATTCGTAACCCTCTGAAGGACCGCTGCTTAGAGGAATATCAAGCCTCGGGTGGGATTTGAACCCACGGCCTCGTCCTTACCAAGGACGCGCTATGCCAGCTAAGCCACCGAGGCGCGAAAATGTGCGATTCCCCCCCACGCGCTACCTGTTTTTGAACCTTTCGGTCCATCCATCGGGGGCTCAGAAGCCTCGATCGTACCGGCGTTTCTACGGTGGAAGTCTGCGATCCGGCTGGGGTTCAACCCGGCGGTCTCAAATGCCCCACCCCTCTCGCCCACCGGCCGACATCCCGGGCCGGAAGGCCGATCAGCGGCCCCTTCTCCCCAAGAGAGAAGGGTTATTTAAGAGATCGGAGAAAAAGAGTGACCTTGTGTCACCGAAGCTGCAGAAGGGCGAAGAGCTGATCAGGGCCATGCGCCCCCACCCTCTCGCCTTCTACCGGCTTTACGCCATCTGGATCTACATAGCCCTGGTGGGGGTCTATTTCGCGTCCGGCCCCAGGATAGAGATCCTGGAGATGAGCTCTGAGAACTCAGTCAGGATCCTCTGGTGGCTCTCGATCCTGGTGCCGGCGGTCCTAATCGCCCTCTTTCGTATCAACTGGAGGTGGCTCTTCGCCCTGGCGATCCCCGCCCTCCTCGCCTTCTACCTCCCCGGAAGCCCCGAGTTCATCGCCTTCCTCGACGGCCTGGGGCTCGCCGGGTTTGCGGATCAGAATGTGATCCTCATGGCCTTCGGCATCATCGGGATCTTCGGGACGGAAGGGCACAGGAGGTCGCACCGATACTACATCACCAACTGGAGGCTGATCATGGAGTCGGGCCACCTGGGGGTCCACAGAAGAACCCTCCTCTACAAGAACATCAACGACCTGGTGGTGGAGCAGACCATGGCAGGAAAGATCCTCAACTTCGGGACGATCATCCCCATCACCGCCTCGGGCCTCGGCCTCGGGGACGACTTCAGCCTGGCGGGGGGTGCCGTCGGCACCAAAGTGATGGTCGGAGCCGGGGGCGGCAAGACGGTATCTACCCCCCGGGGGAGGTCCCACCACCTACTGGAGGGGGTCGGCCGTCCCGAAGAGGTCCACGACCTTATAATATCCCTGATGCACGCCCAGAGGTGAACCTGAGGTGAAAGGCGGTGGTCGGCAGAGGTCCGGGTTTCTGCAGAGCTATAAGTCGAGAACCCTCTCGTAAACCGCTTCCGTCTCCCGGGCGATCTCGTCCCAGGTGAACTCCCTTTCGAGCCGCTCTCTCCCCGCCCGGCCGAGCTTCGCCATCTCCTCGGGGTCGTCGAGGAGGCGGTTGATGCACCAGGCTATCGACTCCGGCTGTATGTAGGCGAGGAGGCCGTCCTGGAAGTTCTTGATGATGCTGATGGCGTCGGTGGCGACGACGGGCTTTCCCGCGTCCCAACCCTCCAGGACGACGATCCCGAAGGGCTCGTTCCTGCTGGGAAGGCATACCATATCGCAGGCGTTCATCCACTCCTCCTTGACGTGGCTGGGGGTGTATCCTAGAAATATGCATGATCCTGCCACCCCCAGCTCCCGGGCCTTCCGCTCGCATTCCATTCTCATGTCGCCGTCCCCGATGAAGACGAACCGAGCGTCCCAGTGGCGGGCGAGGACGTGAGGGGCGGCCTCGACGAGGATGCATGGACCCTTCTGGTAGTTCATCCTCCCGCAGTAGAGGATCACCGGGGCGAGGGGGTGGATCCCGTGCCTCTCTTTCACCCTCCCCGGGTCGACGGCCCGCCTGAAGGAGCCTATGATGAGGCCGTTGGGTATGATCTCGATCTTCTCGGGGGGTATCTGGTAGAGCATCATCAACTCGTCTTTCATCCTCTGGGTGGTGGTGATCACCGCCGCCGCCTCGTAGCCGCTCATCCATTCCCGGTGGGCGATCTCTCTCGGTATGTAATCTTGGCTATAGTTATTGCCGCATCTCCCCCATTCGGTGCTGTGGAGGGTGATGATGTAGGGGATGGAGTAGGCAGCCTTTATCCTGTTCAGGGCCGTCACCGGGTGCCAGTCGTGGCCGTGGACGAGGTCGAATTTCCCGAAGATCCTCTGGACGTGGCCGAACCGGTCAAAGATGGCCTTGGACATCTGGTCCATCTGGGCGATGATATCACCCGACTGGGAGAAGTCGACCCTCTGATAGTGGACCGCGTTGATCTCATCGTAGGAGCCGAACTCGCCCCGCCGGGTGAAGACGTGGACCTCGTGCCCCCTCCTCGCGAGAGCTTCAGATAGTTCCGAGACGTGGGGTGCGACGCCCCCGACTTTCTTGGAGTAGAGGCTCTCCCAGGATAGCATCCCTATTCTCATTTAATCCACCAATTCACGATACGATATAATTTTTTCGAGCCTTTAACCGCCGCATATCAGATATGCGGGCCGCGAATATGAAGGAAACGGAGATCGGGGCCCAAAGCCGATTGACCGGTCCGCCCTCGATCTCCTGCCCCGAAGATTTCGAACTGCCTAATTATGCGCTGATTTCTTATATTGTAGTCTCTTTAACCTTTCGGCTTTCGAAGCCCCCCACCTCTTCCGACGGATATGCGGTCCTGGGGGTTTCGAGCCACCTTCAAAATGGATGAAGGTATCGGTTATCGAAAATACCTCTCGAGGATCCAGAGATCCTTCAAAGGTCTCCTTCCTCATCACGCCCTGCGCAGCTGGAGGGCGGCCTCCTCCGGTGAGACGGGGTTGATGAAGATCCCGGTGTTCTTCTCAAAGCCCGCGATCGTCGATATCGCCGGCTGGATCCTGATGTTGAGGTGGTATCTATCGTCGGGGAGCTGCTGGACCGTGAGGTGGTATGGCGTAGAGGCGAGGAGCCGATCGAGCCTTCGATGCACCTCTCCCAGGACCTCGGCCAGGCCCTCGATATCCGTGGCTTCGAAGGCTTCCAGGTCTGATATATGTTCTTTCGGGAGGATCCAGGTCTCGTAGGGCGCCTCGGAGGAGAAGGGGGCGATGAGGATGAACCCCTCGTTCTCAAAGATCAGCCGGTTCGAGGAGGCCTCCCGTTCTGTGAGGCTGCAGTAAGGGCATCTTGCCGCCGCTCCGATCGCCTCCATCTCCCTTAAAAGGGCCGGGGGGACGACCGGCAGGGCGACGAGCTGGGAGTGGGTGTGGCTCAGGGAGGCCCCTGCCCTCCGCCCCCAGTTCTTGAAGATCGATACGTACTCTACGAAAGGTTCGCAGATCCGGCATATGTAACGGTCTCTGTAGACCCGGACCAGCCTCTCCAGCTCCATCTTGGTGAACCCGGACGGGTCGGCTTCGTGGCCGGGGTGCTCGACGATGACCTCGTGGAAGCCCCGGGCAAAGTCTGCGACCCACTCCCTCGAGGGCGGCCCCGGCTCTGCCGTCACCGCCGGGTAGAGGTTGAGAAAGGACCGGGCCCACCAGCCCTTCACCCTCTCCTCCCCGTCGGCAAAGACCCCTCTGTCGGTGTAGGCGGCGACCGCCGGAGGGGTCATCTCCTCGTTTCCGGGGCAGAAGGGGCAGGTCTTTGGGTCTGACCTCTCCTCCGTCCCCGCGGGCTTGAAGTCGGAGGGCCTCTTACCCCTCTCAGAGGCGATGATGGTGTACTCGTCGAGGAAGTAGTGGCGCCTCAGCTCCGGGATGAGATCACCCTCTCGTAGATCTCCAGGGTCTCCTTTGCCGCCCTCTCCCAGTTGAAGGTCTCCAGGCACTTTCTCCTGCCGTTCTTCCCCCACTCCCGCATCCTCCCGGGGTCTTCCAGGACCAGGTTTATCCCCCAGGCTATGTCCCCGGGGTCGGAGGGGTTTACGTGGACCCCCGTCGGATGCTCCGAAGTGGGGTCGTCGACGATCTCCCGCAGCCCCGAGACGCCGCTGGCGCCCACCACCGCCGGCCGTTCCATGGCGGCGGCCTCCACCCCCACGATCCCGAAGGGCTCGTAGAGGCTCGGAAAGACACAGAGGTCTGCCAGGGCGTAATGCTGGATCTTGGAGTCGAGGTCGAGAAAGTCGGTCACCACCTTGACAGAACCTTCCAGGGACTCGGCCATGGACCTCGCCCGCCCTTCCAGGGTCCCCTTCCCGACGACGAGGAGCTTAGCCCCCGGGTGCTCGGCCAGGACCTTCGGCATCGCCTCCAGGAGCTGGATCACCCCCTTCACCTCCTCGAGCCTCCCGACGAAGAGGATCACCTCGTCCTCCTCCCCTATGCCGTACCTCTCTCGCAGCTCCCCGAGCCTCTTCTCCTTCGCCGCCGAGGGGCTGAAGACCCCGGTATCGACGCCGTGGTGGGAGACGGATATCTTCTCTTTCGGGACCCCCAGGCCCGCCAGCTGCTCTCTCATGGCATTAGAGACGGTGATCACCCCGTCGGCCAACCTCCCGCCCCTCAGCTCCAGATCGACGATCTGGGGGTTTGGGGCCGTCTCCCTCCCCACCTCCAGGCTGTGGACGTGGTAGATGAGGGGGAGCCCTTCGCTCCTCTTCGCCGCCATCCCCCCGGGGAGGCCGAGCCAGTCGTGGGCTACGCAGAGGTCGAAGGGGCCGTTCTCCCTCAGGGATGCGGCAGCGAGCTGGTTGTAGCTCATCAGGTCGGAGAGGAAGGCCACCCCTTCCCCCCAGGCCAGGGTCCGGTCGGAGAGGAACGGCTCCCAGCCGTCTCTCATCGGCAGGGGCGTCTCCCGAAATACGGATATCCCGGACCTAGTCTGCCTCCGCTTCAGCTCTCCGTCCCCCATGGTGAAGACGGAGATCTTTTGGCCGAGGGATGCCATCTCCTTCGATATGCTGTCGGCGTAGACGCCGAGCCCCCCGAAGATCCGGGGGGGAAACTCCAGACAGAAGTAAGCTATCTTCATATCAATCGCCACCATCTTCGAACCCCACCTTCCCGGAGGGAGCGCACCTGTCCAGCTCCGAGCTGACCATCAGGTTCTTGTAGTACTCCAGGACCGGCTCGGTCCAGTTCATCAGCTTTGCCAGGGCGAAGGACTCCTCGCAGAGGAGGCGGTACTTCACCTGATCTTCGAGGTAGGTCCAGGTGAAGTAGTCGAGGACGAGGGCGTAGTCGAGGATCATCTCCTGGAATGTCGCATCGATGTTGTCTACGACGACGAACCCGCCCAGGCCGGTGACGAGCCGCTCCACCTTCTTCAGGGCGTCGCTGAAGCCGCAGGCCCGAGAGACGATCGACGGGGTCCCCTCCCGCCCCGTCTCGAGGCCGGTGAGGAGGAAGGGCTCGTACTGGGAGGGGAATATCCCGGCTACGCAGCCGGCCATGATCTCGTCGACCCTCATGTTGAGGCCGCCGTCGTCGAGCCCCACCCACTGGGGGTAGAGGACGGCGGAGGCGTGCCTCTTCCTCGATGCGAGCTTGGCGGCGTCGATCCCCCGTTCGTGGATCATATTGTTGAGCCTTATCTCCTCGCCGACGGGTATCTCCGAGGGCAGATTGATGGGAAAGCCCTCAGGGAGCTTCTCCTTCAGCTTCGGCCCGTGGGAGGTGATGAGAAGACATACCACCCTCATCTTCTCTGCGAACCTCTGCTCGAGCCGCCGGTGTTTTATCAGGTGGTCCTGGAGGAGGAGGGCGTCGAGGAGCTGGGGGTAGCCCTTATTCTCCAGCTCAGGCCGGGATATGGTGAATACCGGAAGGATATCCTCGGGGTCGATCACCTCCCCGCCGTAGACCTTGTGGATGTTCTCCGAGAGGTACTTCTGGATCTTCTTTCTGGATCTGTTCTTCTTATTCCAGTCGATGTAGCTTGCGCCCAGGTCTATCCCGTTTCTTATGACGATCCCGTCCAGCTTGTGAAATAGCATCGCCTCCCGCTTCGTCGAGTCCCCGACGAAGGAGACGACGTCGGCGTATCTGGCCAGGGATTCGAGGGTCGCCATCCCGATGGGGACGTGGGGGTCCCAGGTGGGGTCGTTCTTGGCGATCTTCTCAAGAGACCGATAGCCAGAAGACCTCCCCGGTACGGTGGCGTGGAGGGTGGCCATCGTCCTGACGGGGGTTCCGAGGGCCTTCAGCCTAGCCAGGGCGTAGAAGGTGGGAAATTCGTGGCAGTGGAGGGAGACCCGCATCTTCGGCATCACCGACATGGCGAACTCCGATATCGCCTCATCCCCGTACTTCTTCGCCTTATCCTCTCCGAGGGATACGAGATTGTTTACGAACTGGGAGACGGCGTAGGAGAGGCCGAGGTAGTGGGTGTACTCCGGGCCGTAAGGGGACCTCTCAAAGGCCATGGAGTCGAGCCCCGATATCCGCCACGCCTCCGTCTTGATGGCGTTGGCCAGGGTCATCTTCTGCCCTTCCCTGCTCGTTATGATGGAGTCGAAGTAGGCGGTGTTGAAGAGGAGGTAGCCGATCGAATGGCCTTCGACCTGCGTCTCGGCGGCCACCGTCTCGATACCCTCGGACTTGAGCCGGTCGACGGCAGCCGTCAGCTCTTCGTTCATTCTGAGAGGTTCAAGGCCGCTGATGTCGGTGACCCTGGATTTCCCCTTGTTCCAGTCCGACCCCTGGGTGGGGTAGTAAGGGCCGGCCACCAGAATATTCAGGTCGGACTCGATCTCTTTCTCTGCGGCGAGCTTCGCCAGGGTTCTGGCTTCGGCGTCGATGACGTCCCATATACCTCCCATCTTATTGCAGACGGGGCCGCCCTCTTCCCCCGCCAGAACTATCCAGCGCTTCATCATGATTGATCAGACCTCCAGATATCCTAAGGGTAGGGGGATAGGGTCGAGACGGCGAGGCCGTCGTCGGAGATGTCCAGCACCCGGATGCTGCTCGCGATCCTGGATCCCCTCATCTTCATGATGTAGATCGATCGGACCATGTTGTTTCCTATCCTCTCCCTCTTCAGTATGGTACATGAGTCGGCCCCGTACTCCATGATCTGGGTCATGCCGAAGGCCTCGCTGATGGTGATCAGGGCCGTGACCTCCAGGGACCTCAATATCCCGAAGAGGTCGTCGGCGAGAGACCTCATGACGAAGGGGGACTCTACGGCGGTGAAGAAGGCCATCAGGTCGTCGATTAGAATTCGCTGCGGCTTTTCGTCCCGGACCTTCTTCTCCACCAGCTTTCTAAAGTTAATGAGAAACTCCGTCGGGTCGGTCTCGATGCTCTTCTGGAGCCTCAGGACGGGGTCGGTGACGTCCACCATGGCGAGCTTCCCCTCATCCTCCAGCTTCCAGAAGTCCCATTTGAAGGAGGAGTACATCTCCCTCTTCAGGAACTCGGAGCTCTCGGAGGGCATGATGATCATCCCCTTCTCCCCGGCCTTGATCCCCTCGTATATGAACTGGGAGGCGAAGACGGTCTTGCCGCTCCCCGACGCCCCCGTGATCGTGTTGACCGTCCCTCGATGAAACCCACCGTTGACCAGGTCGTCGAAGCCCGGTATCCCGGAAGGGACCTTCTCGTAAGATTTTGACGATTCTTCCACTTTCTTCCCTCCAGACCGTCTATATCTGCCCCGGAGTAATTATTTTTATCGGTGAAGGGGAAAAGATTTTCGTCCCAACAGAGCCGAAGATCGCCATGGGGATATTCTCAGGTCGATCATCCGATTGTCATCTTCTCAAGCCGATCCCTCAGTACTGCTCATAGACCCACGACCTCTCGGCCGGGAAGAGGGCGTCGATGAGGCGGACGGTTTTATCCGGGGCCGAATCCACCCCCGGTCCGACGTAGATCATCGCCGGGAATATGTCTGGGCGCGTGTACTGCAGCTCTCGCCAGCTCCGATGGCCGAGGACGAGGGGAATGAAGAGGTCTTCTGGAATGAAGAAGGTCTTCTCGCATTCTCCTCCCCTCCCCTGGGTGACGGATTCGAGCCTACCCTCGGACCAGTTGAGATCGATCTGTTCGCAATAGATATCGAGCCGCAAGGTCCCGGTGAAACCCTTAAGGCTGCTCTCCTTCAGCCGCGCCTCCAGGACGGGGGCGATTTTGCCGAGGAACCTCGCTCGATCCGGGATCTTTATCTGCCAGGCGTAGGGCCTTCCCACCGACGCCCCGAACGAGATGGCGGTCTTCGCCGCGGTCGACTCTCCGGCGAGGTTCATCCTGATGTACGGCTTATTTCGCTCTGCGCATGCCTTCTTGCAGAAGGCGAAGAGGCTCGTCAGGGCGTCGTCGGATATCCCCTCGCTGATCTCGCTCACTATGAGCCCCGCTCCGAAGCCCTGCCGGGAGATCCGAAAGTAGAATCTCTCCTGCGTCTCTCGCCCTTCCATGATCCAGAACTGCGAGCTGCATCCTGGCCTTCGGCCGTAGGTCAGAAGGTACTTCCAGTGGGCTTCGTCCCTGAAGACGGAGATGAAGTTCGATCTTCGATACCCCTCGTCTTCCGCCAGGAGGAAGGGTATGTCGCCCTCCTCGGCGAGCCGGAAGTCGTAGCCTTTGCCTTCGCCGGTCGAATCGGGGACGAGATGGAGGGGGATGTCGATGTGGGGCTCTAGGGGGATCGAGTAATAATATCCGAAGCGGCGATAAAATCCCGGTATCCCCTGGACGACGGCGAGGTCGAACCCCTCCTCAGCGAGGGTTGCGTCGAACTCCCGATGAAGACGCCTCATCAGCCCTTTGTTCCGGTGTCCCTCTCCCGTTCCGACGATCCCCATCTCGGCGACTTTGAGCCGGATTCCCGCCATCTCCCAGGTCCAGGGGAGGAGGGCGAAGGCGGAGGCGATCTCTCCGGTCTCCTCCTCGACGGCGATGAACCAGCGTTCGTTCTTCATGCCGGGAAGGTGGGAGAATATCGTCTCGCAGAAGGCTCCCACCTCCTCGGGAAGGAAGATTCCGTCGTAATGGCGGCGGAGAAGTCCGGCGTCGTCGGGAGACTCCGCCCGTCTTATTCTATACTTTGAGTCCATGGAATCGATTACCTCGCTATTTTTATGTTCATCATCCACCTTGAACATTCTGCCTATCGCAAGCCGCCTTCGGAGCCGGGGTGTGCTCGGCTTCGTCGAACAAATATTTATTGAACTTGATGGCCAATATATAACCATGTCATCGATCCCACCCCTCAGGTCCCGCTCAGGTTTCCTCGATGCCGACGAAGACGCTGCCGGTCCCGGTGAGCCTTCATGACCGACGTCTGCCTCTGCTTCGAGGTCCACCAGCCCCTGAGGCTTCGAAAGGAGTTCTTCTGGGGCGGCTCTCCCATGAGGAGGATCGAGCCCGACCGCCTATCCGACTTCTACTTCGACGACCCGGAGAACCGGAGGATATTCGACCGGGTCGCCGAGAAGTGCTACCTTCCGGCAAACGAGGTGATCCTCGAGGAGATAAGGAGGCGGGAGGACTCCGAGAGGCCCTTCAAGGCCGCCTACAGCTTCTCGGGGGTCTTCCTCGACCAGTGCGACAGGTACAACCCGAAAGTCCTCGACTCCTTCGCCCGCCTCGTCGATACGGGGATGGTGGAGATCCTGGAGCAGACCTACCACCACTCCCTGGCGAGCCTCTACGAGGACGGCAAAGAGTTTGCCGAGCAGGTGAAGATGCACCGGGAGCGGGTCTGGGACGCCTTCGCCGTCAGGCCCCGGATCTTCGAGAATACAGAGCTACTATACGACGACCGGATAGCGGGGATCGTCGAGGGGATGGGGTACGACGGGATCTTCGCCGAGGGGATCGTAGCTCCTCCAAACCACCTCTACCGGCCGGAGGGGTGCGATAGGATCTCCCTTCTCTTGCGGGACTGGCAGATCACCGACGACATGGGGTTTCGCTTCTCCGCCCGGTGGTGGAGCGAGTACCCCCTCACCGCCGAGAAGTACGCCAGCTGGATAGCATCCAAGCCCGGCGAGGTTGTAAACATCTTCTGCGACTACGAGACCTTCGGGGAGCACCAGTGGGCCGACACCGGGATCTTCGAGTTCTTGAGGTACCTTCCGGAGAAGATCCTGAAGTGGGATCACCTCAGCTTCAAAACCCCCAGCGACCTCGTCCGGGACCATCCGCCCCTCCAGATCGTCAGCGTCCCGAAGACCACCTCTTGGGCAGACCTGGAGAGGGATACGAGCTGCTGGCTGGGAAACGCCCTCCAGTGGGCCTGCTATACCTACCACCGGAGGCTTGAGGGGCCGGTAAAGGAGGGGGGCGACCCCCGCCTCCTGGAGACCTGGAGGGTCCTGGGGCTCTCCGACCACCTCTACTACGCCTTCACCCACGGCGGCGGCCCCGGGGAGGTCCACAACTACTTCAGCCCCTACGGAAGCCCCTACGATGCGGCGGTCACCTTCTTTTCCGTCCTCGCCGACCTCCACCATCGGGTGAAGTCGTGGACCTCCGCAGCCGACGACCCCTTCCTCTTCTCGACGGGGATAGACGAGTTCACCGGCGACTCCGCCTGGGGAAGGAGGACCCTGAAGGAGGCGGTGGAGAGGGTGGAGGTTGAGTCCCTGGAGTACCACTCCCGGCGGGGGGACCTGGCCGCCTGGGCCCGGGGGAGCCTCGCCGATGAGAATTTGGCCGACGATCTCCAGCGGGCCGAAGGGCTCCGCGGAGAGGATCTGAGGGCAGCCCTCCTGGAGGCCCTGGCCGGGGCCGGGGGGGATGGGGATCTGGGAGGCAAACGAAGCGGAAAGAAGGCGAAAGCTTCCGGCGGGAGGGACAAGAGATGAGGACGGAGGAGATGGAGACCGGGAAGATGAGAGCCGGGGAGATGAGGGCCGGGATGGTGAGCAACGAGATAGATCCGCCGGACCTCCTCTTTCGTCCGAAGAGCTACGAGGAGGGGACGGCCCGAGAATGGCTCGTCACCAACGGCCTTGGAGGGTACGCATCTTCGACGATCATCGGGGCGAATACCAGGTCCTACCACGGCCTGCTGGTGGCGGCCACCGATCCCCCCGCGGAGAGGACCCTCCTCCTATCGTCCCTAGACGAGGAGCTGACGACGGAGTCGGTCCACTACGACCTAGCCTGCCACCAGTACCCGGGGACGATATACCCCCAGGGGTTCCGCCACCTCGCCGAGTTTCGGCGCGACCCCGTCCCCACCTTCGTCTACAAGACCGGCGAAGAAGCCGTCGTCGAGAAGAGGGTCTATATGATCTATGGAGAGAACACCACCGTCGTAAGATACGATCTCGACGGCCAGGGCCTCTTCAGGGTCGTCCCCCACCTCAACTGTCGAAGCTTCCACGTCGCCTCCCCCGCCCCCCGGATGGATCAGACGAGGATCGAGGTCGAGGGCGGATCCGGCGTCCGCCTCCGGTCGGCCTGCGACTTCTCCCTCGTCTCGGACGGAGCACGCTACGTACCCGAGGAGGTCTGGTACAAGAACATCGAGTACGATCTTGAGAGGAGGAGGGGGCTCGCCTGGAAGGAGGACTCCTTCTCCCCCGGCTGGTTCGAGGTCGATATCGACGGCCCCGCCTCCTTCTCCATAGTCGCCTCTCTGGATAGAGCTTCAGCGGCGGGGGTCGGAGAACTTCTGAGGCGGGAGGTGGAGAGGATCGGGGGGCTGAAGGGCAACAGGAGGCGGGATCCTCGGTTCAGGCTCCTCTCCGCCGCCGCCGACGCGTTCCTGGTCAAAAGGGGCGCCGGGATGAGCATCATCGCCGGATACCACTGGTTCAACGACTGGGGAAGGGACGCCATGATCTCCCTTCCCGGGCTCCTCCTGACGACCAGGAGGTTTTCTGAGGCGAGGGCGGTCCTCGCCACCTTCGCCGGGGCGATGAAAGACGGCCTCCTCCCCAACGACTTCGGTGCCCAGGGCTACAATACCATCGACGCCTCCCTCTGGTTCTTCTGGGCGGTCCAGAGGTACTGGGCTTACGCCGGGGATGAGGACTTCCTGAGGGAGATCTACCCCACCCTATCGGCGATAGCCAGCCGCTACGCCGGGGAGACGCCGGGGTCGCGATGCGACAGCGACGGCCTCATCTCATCGAAGCCGGGGCTCACCTGGATGGACGCGAAGGTGGGAGAGGCCTTCGTCACCCCCCGGGCCGGGAAGGCCTGCGAGATCAACGCCCTCTGGTACAACGCCCTTAAGGCGATGGAGGTCTTCTCCGAAGAGCTGGAAGAGGAGTGGGATCCCTCCCTGGCGGAGAAGGTGGCCGAGGGCTACCAGAGGTTCTGGAACCCCGAGAGGGGCTGCCTCTTCGACCTGATCGACGGGATGGACCCGGCGATAAGGCCAAACCAGGTGATAGCCGCTTGCCTCCCCTTCACCCCCCTCGACTCCCACCAGATCCCCGGGATCATCGGCGTGGCAACGGAGCATCTCCTCACCCCCTGGGGCCTGCGGACCCTCTCCCCGGAGGACCCCGCCTATAAGGGAAGGTACGAGGGGGGGCCTGCCGAGAGGGATGGGGCCTACCACCAGGGGACGGTCTGGCCGTGGTTGATGGGCCCCTACGTCACCGCCCTGGTGAAGGCGGGGGGCAGGACTAAAAAGGCGAGGGAGGAGGCGAGGAGGCTTCTTGGACCCCTCATGGACCTGGAGGGCCAGATCGGCGTCGGGACGATATGCGAGGTCTTCGACGGGGACGAGCCCCACCGCCCCGGAGGCTGCATATCCCAGGCCTGGTCCGTCGGGGAGATTATGAGGGCCTGGTCTGAGGACGCCATGGCCGGGTCGAAGCGGCTGAGGATCGGAGGGGGCTAGACCCCCTCCCCCTCCTGGCCACGCCTCAATACCGGAGGGTCCGACCTCCCGATCTCATCTTCATTCGGCGGGGACCGTCTCCGGAGGCTCCATCATCATCGCCATCAGCATATCGAGCCAGGAGGGGGCGGCGATGGCCTCATCCGGGATCTCGATGGAGACCGCCTCGTTGTAGCCGGAGTAGATCACCGTCGAGTCGGAGTCGACGATCATCTCCAGGTCGCCCATCTCTTCGACGGGGATGCCCATCATATCGGAGGTGAGGGTCAGCTTCATTTTGACCCGGTTCTTCAGAGGCAGCCCCGAATCCTTCGCGATCCAGGTCGTCGACTCCATCCTGCTATCCTTGAAGAGCTGCGTCATATTCATGGCGTAAAACGGCATCGACCCCATCTGCTGGCCGAGGATCATCGAGAAGGTCTCAGGGTCGGGGACGACCTTCACCTTGAAGGCGTCCTTCCCGTCGACCTTCTCGGAGCCGACGAGCTCTATCTTCGAGGCGTTGAGGATCTCCGCCTGGGTCTTAACCTGGTTCTGCTGCTCCCACATCTCCTCGGGCATCCCAGGCATCTTCATCCATTCGCCGTCGACGTTGGTGTACATGGTATCCCCCTCCATGTACATCTCCATCTCGGAGGTGACCTCTCCCATCTCGTCGGAGATGGAGGTGGTGGTCATCGTCATCCTCATCGCCCGGGCGGTGACGTTCAGGACCCCCTCCCCCGACGACCTCGTCGTTAAGGTCTCGGTCCGCAGGGACCTGTCCGTCTCCGAGAGGTTGACTATCTTTATCGTCTGTTCTAGGTCGACGGCGAAGGCCGCCGTCTGGACCTTCTCTACCGAATCGATCATCATCGCCTTCAGTTCCTCTGCGCTCGGCTTCTCCTCGACGCAACCGGAGAAGGCGACGGCGATCATCGCCAGTAACAGTAATAGTTTCTTCATCTGCTCGCCCCTCTCTCCGGGGGAGTATTTCACCCTGTCGTTCGGCATTTCGCCTCCTTTGCCCAGTGGCGGTCGTCATCTTTGGGCGGCCACGTCGCCTCGCCTCCCCGGCGCTTTTCGGCGCGGTCGCCCTCCCCCTCCGCTCCGCTCTGGGGCGGGAGGGCTCCTTTATCGTCCTCGGGATCGGGAGGGGGCTGGAGAGGCGGGTAGGTTTATCCGCTCGTCCTCTGGCCGGTGGGGTTTTTGGGGGCCTCGTCGGCCTGGTCGGCGCCTTCGGCCTGGGCGTCCTGGGGGTGAAGGCGGCAGAAGAACTCATACATTATTCATGTATCAAATAGTATATAATAATTTTAATATATTTAGCGTCTTTCAGGAGTCCTTGGACGATCACTTAAATATTGATGTCACCAGAAGGTAGCTTAAAGCCAAGGGATCGGATGTGATCAGAATGAGAACGGTCAGATGGTCGGTTATGATGCTCGCGTCGGCGCTCTTGATCTATCCTTGTGTCGGCCTGAGCGACGTTACTGGGACTTGGGAGTCTTCCTACAGTTTCGGCCCCGTAAAGGAGATGATGACGGCCAACATACAGCAGGTTGGAGATAGCATAATCGGGTCTTTTTCGGTGGAGGTGACCCCTTCCGGGAATATTTACGGCGGGATAATCTTCGGAACGATCGAAAGCGGCAAGGTTAAGGCTTACTACCTGGCGACCAGGGGCGCCGGGGGAGGCGACCCTCTGGTGACCGTATCCTTCACGGACGGCCGGATGATCGATGATAATACCATCAGGGGCGAGTTCTATTATAGAGACAGCGATTCGATGGAGCTGTCAGGACCCTACGAAGCTAAGAGAGTGAGATAGTGAGATAGCGCCGCCCGGGGTCCACGTCGCCCCGCCCCTGCTTTTTTTCGGCTGCTTTCGGCGCGGTTCCCCTCGCCGCCCTCCCCCACCGCTCCGCTCTGGGGGGAGAGGGCTCCTTTATCGTCCTCGGGGTCGGGGGGGTGGAGAGGCGGGTGGGCTTATCCGCTCGTCCTCTGGACGGTGGGAGTTGGGGGGGCGTCTGATGGGGTCGGCGGGAAGGATGGGGGCTGTCCGCTGCCAGGGACGCCTCAGCCCTCTCCTCGGGCGTAATGTCCGGAAGCCTCGTCACCTCATCGTCACGGAAGTTGGAGCGCATAGGCTCGAAGTCTTCTGGGACGTTGCGCCTGATGATGAGCTGTTCGGTCTCGATGGAGGGTGGGATTATCATGATCGGGATTCGGGCGCTGTGCGATAAAAGGGGTAGGGCGACGCAGGTAGAGGGGGATGCTGGAGAGCAGAAAGATAGCAGTAGCCCATTTAGTTAATTTATTTACGGAATTATATTTTTAAAAGTATCTCAACAGAGATTTAGACACTCTATTCATTGGTATTTAAGGCGCTTTTACATGTGTGACAACCTGGGATGATCATCAACAACGAAAAAAACCTTAAATAATCAATTGATTGTAACTCAGTAGGGTGGACTAAAATGGATAGAACCTATTGTTATGTATGCGACATGCTAGTGCTCTGTAACATAAGTTTTAAATCATATAACATGCCATACCTTTAGTATTGTGTCACGGAAAAAATTGTATTGTGTAAGACTTGAGGAAGGGGAACGAAAGGAACTAACCAGCTATCTT
>Ga0334888_1002082_pt1 | contig 23067 bp, 14 predicted proteins | sample GraSluR1_MG_FD_207227 | JGI IMG/M metagenome (GOLD analysis project Ga0334888, IMG submission 207227) | Sludge microbial communities from methane-producing bioreactor in Wageningen University, Netherlands - Granular Sludge_3_08-R1 | ecosystem: Engineered > Bioreactor > Anaerobic > Unclassified ...
GGACGCAGCGGCCCGTAGGCGAGTGCGTTGATGTCGCGGCCGGCGAGCGCTTCGACGGGCATGCAGCCTTCGAAGTAGCGCTCCAGCTCTTGTTCAAACTCCTTGAGCGGGATGCGCGGGGCCGCCAGCAGCGCGGCGACGAAGGCTTCGTACTCGTCTCGGTTGAGCGGGCAGTTAATGTAGTCGCCCTGTTCCTGGCCGGGTTCGCTGTTGCGGTCATAGCGGCTCTGGCGAAAGGCGATGGACATGTCAATGCTGTCTGCGGCGACGATGGGCGCCATAGCGTCGTAGAAATAGAGGTGCTGCTGTCCGGTCAACGTCTGGATGCGGTTCGTCAGCCGTTTGCTGGTGAGCGGGCCGGTGGCGATGATAACGGGGCCGTCGGGAATGTCTTCGACCTCGGTGCGCACGACCGTGATGTTGGGATGTTCGCCGATGGCCGCAGTGATCTCGGCGGCGAAGTCGTCGCGGCTGACGGCCAGGGCGCTGCCCGCGGGCAACGCATGGCGGAAGGCCGTGCGAATGATGAGGCTGCCCATGTCGAGCATCTCTTGCTTGAGAATGCCCAGGGCGCGGTCGGGCAGCGTGCTGCCCATTGAGTTGCTGCAGACCAGTTCGGCCAGACGGTCGGTGGTATGCGCCGGCGTCGGCTGATGGGGGCGCATCTCGAACAGGCGGACGGCATGGCCGCGCCCGGCAAGCTGCCAGGCGGCTTCTGAACCGGCGAGGCCGCCGCCGATCACGGTGACTGTCGTTGTCATACTCCAGCTCACTTTCTAGCGCATGGCGGTTTGGTCCGCCGCGCAAGTGAGGGATTGTACCAGAGCCGCACCGATCTTGCCAACGGCTTTGGCGCGCAGCCGCGGCATGTTATACTGAACATAACGACTCGGAGGCGGCCGGCAAGGTCCATGCGCCGCTTATTGAACCTTACCGATGGAACGGGCCCCAGCTATGAACCCAGTGGACATCATCATTAAGAAGCGCGATGGTCACGAGTTGACGCCGCATGAACTGCACTACTTCGTCAAGGGGATCGTATCCGGCCAAATTCCCGACTACCAGATCGCGGCATGGACGATGGCCGTCTACTTTCAGGGGATGACCGAGGCCGAGACGACTGACTTGACGATCGCAATGGCGGAGAGCGGCGATCAACTCGATCTGCACGATAGCGTCCCGCCCGGCGCCGTCATCGTCGATAAACACTCCAGCGGCGGCGTGGGCGACAAGACGACGTTGGTCGTGGGGCCGGTTGTGGCGGCTTGCGGGTTGTCCGTAGGTAAGATGAGCGGCCGCGGCCTGAGCTTTACGGGCGGCACCATCGACAAGCTAGAGAGCTTTACGGGGTGGACCGCGGAGTTGAGCGAAGATCGCTTCCGCCATCAACTGCGCGAAGTCGGCCTGGTGGTAGCAGCGCAGACGGCCGACCTGGCGCCCGCGGACAAGATTCTGTACGCGCTGCGCGATGTGACGGGGACAGTGCCCAGCTTACCGTTGATTGCCGCCAGCATTATGAGCAAGAAACTGGCCGCCGGCGCCGACGCCATCGTGCTGGACGTCAAGTGCGGCGCCGGCGCGTTTATGCGGACGCTGGACGAGGCGCACGCGCTGGCTCGCCTGATGGTCGCTATCGGTGAGCGCGCCGGACGCCGGATGACCGCGCTGATTACGCAGATGGAGCAGCCATTGGGCCGGGCGGTCGGCCATGCGTTGGAAGTGCGCGAGGCGATTGAGACGCTGCGCGGGGATGGGCCGGAGGATTTTCGCCTGCTGGCGGAGGCCGTGTCGAGCGAAATGGCGCTGTTGGGCGGCGATCTCTCGCGTGAGGAGGCCGCGGCAAAGGTGCGCGAGGCCGTGGCGAACGGAGCCGCGTTCGAGAAGTTTCGCGCCTTCATAGCGGCGCAAGGCGGGGATGTTCGCCAGGCGGATGATCCGGCCTTGCTGCCTGCCGCGCCCCTGCGGCTGGAGGCGCCCAGCGAGCGTGCCGGCTATGTGCAGGCGATCGACAGCCGGGCCCTCGGCTTGGCCGTCGTCGAGCTGGGCGGGGGGCGGCGCAAGAAAGGCGACGCCATCGACCATCGCGTCGGTGCGGTGTTGCATGCTAAGACGGGCGACCAAGTGGAACGCGGGATGCCGCTGTGTACTGTCTATGCTGCGGACGAGGAGGCCGGGCGAACTGCTGTGGAACAGATCAGATCTGCGTTTATAGTGGGGGATGAGCCTGTTGCGCCGTTGCCGGTGATATACGAACGCATCACCGTTGAGGAATGACCTACCAGTTGGTGACGAGCCTCTCTAGGGCGATGGTCTCAAAGACTTGGGCTGTCTGTTGGGCGATGCCAAGCCAGCTATAACGCTGCGCCACTTCCTCGCGTCCGGTCTTGCGGCGCTGCGCCGCGGCTGCCGGGTTCGAGAATAGTTCGCGCACGGCCCACGCGATGCTCTCCGCGTTATCCGGGAAGACGGTGAGGCCGTTGCGCATGTGGCGCACGACTTCGCCCAGACCGCCCACATCGCTGGCAATCACATTACAGCCGAGCGCCATAGCCTCTAGCGCTACGATGCCGAACGGCTCGTAGATGCTGGGGAAGACCGCCGCGTCCACTGCCTGGTAAAGCAGATCGCGTTGGCGGTTGGAAATAAAGCCGAGAAACTGCACAGCATGTTCGATGCCTAGGGCGTGCACCTGCGGCGCAAGGCTGCGTCCGTTCTTGCCGGCTACGAGCAGCCGAGTGTTGGGGAACTCGGCCAGAATGGCGGGCATGGCGTCGATGAGAACGTGGACGCCTTTTTCGTGTACGATGCGCCCGACATAAAAGAGCAGACGTTCGCCGTTGGGCGCGTAGCGGCGGCGCAGTTCGGCAACCTCATCTGCGGCGCCGAACGTGAGCGCTTCGATGTCGATGCCGTTGGGGATGACGACGATCTTGTCGGAAGGCGTGCCGAAATAGGCGCTTAGTTCCGAGGCCATGTAGGCGCTGCACACGATGACTTTCCATGCCTCATGACAGATGCGCCGTTCCAACTCGTCGATCTGGCGGCTGGCGGCGGTGACGGGGTAGCCCTGCTGGCGGCCGCGCTCGGTGGCATGGATGGTCACAGCCAACGGCAGCTTGAACTCGTTTTTGAGCGCGATGCCGGCCGCTCCCGGCAACCAATCATGGATGTGAATGATGTGAAGCGGCTCGCGACGGATCTGCTCGGCAGCGAACTCCAGCAAAGCGTCGTTGCTGGCGATGACGTGGTTGTAATGATTATGTGTGTCTAGGGGAGGCAGATCGATGCGGTGAACGGTCAGGTTATCGTTAACCTGCTCCAACGCGGGGCCATTGGCATAGCGTGTGGTGACGACTTCTACCTGAAGCTGGCCGAAGGCGGTTTGTCGTCCGCCGAGGTTGCGGATCAGGCCGGTTACGTGCTGGCCCATGCCGCCCACGATGTAGGGGGGGTATTCCCAGCTTAGTTCTAAGATGCGCATAGGCAATTGGTTGGAATTTCCGTCCTGAATTTTCTGCGTTCTGCGTTCGATGTCTGCAGGTGCAGCCATTGGGCCGGCGGGCGCAAGGCCCGGATAGCGCTTATGGGCCGCCGCTCTCAATGCCGAGCGGCACGCTTTCCCCATTCTGTGCGATGCGATACGCCTCTAGCCGTCGCGGTTGCGGCGGAGGTGATTCGCCGTCCATACCCTTTAGCGCGGCGCACGCGGCGTCGAACGTTAGCCGGGCGGCGGGCGAACTAAGGGCGGCGGGTTGTGAGACGGAATTATACTGCGCGCCGGCCCAAGTCGCCCAATAGACCGGCCCCTGTATGGCGGCGTGCGCCGTAAAGACAGGATCGCCGCCTTGCGGCCCCAGCCAGAAGGCCGCGTCGGGGCGCATGGCGCGCAGCTCGGCCAAGCGGTGTGCGCCGGTGTGCGCCTCGCCCAGCCACAGATACGCGCCGTGTGCGCCGGGATCAGAGAGCGCTCCTGCATCCGGGTCGAGCAGATGAACGGGAATCGGCGCCGGGCTGCCGGCTAGAAGAGCAGAGAGCGGCGCGAGCCACGCCGGAGGGAGGCCGGCGACGGCGATCTGTTGTGCGCCTTCATGTTGGGCGACTGCGGCGATGGCGGCGATCAAATCCGCCAGCCAGCCAAGGTCGCCGTCCGGGGCGGCGAAACGTCCATCCGCGCCGAGGATATAGGGCGCAAGCCAGTTGACGCGGCCTGCGGTGAGTTCCTGGCCCGCGGCGATTGCCGTGTCGAAGTTGTAGGGGCCGATAATCGCGGCCGTGGCCGGGTCGACCAAGAGCTTGGCCGCGGCGCGGCGGGCGTTGTCGGGCCGGTTGGAATCGTCAAGGGCAAGGGGCAGAACGTCTATCCCGGCAGGCGAGCACGTCTCGATGGCGGCGCGCAACGCCGCCAGGGCTTCGTAGCCTGTCTCGCGATACAACCCCTCGAAGGGGGCGATCAGGCCGATCTTGACGACGGGGCGCACAGGCGTACAGCCTGCGCCGGCGAGCAGAAGAACCAGCAGCGCCGTCGCGAACCGGCCCAGGCGGCGAGCGCGGGGCCGATCAATAGCCGTAAATGCGCAAATTCTGTTCATGCTCCGCCAAGGTGCGGGCAAAGACATGGCGGCCTTCGTCGCCGGTCGCCAGGAAGAAGCAGTAGTCGCTGGCGGCCGGATTGCGCGTGGCTTCGATGGCGCTGAGGCCCGGACTCGAGATCGGGCCGGGAGGCAGCCCCGGGTTCAGATAGGTGTTGTAAGGGCTTGTGACGGTGACGTACTCCTCGATGCGCTGCGGCTTCCACCACCAATTGCCGACCGTGCCGCGCGCATACTGCACCGTGGGGTCAGCCTGAAGGTAGTTGCCGCCGACCTCTACAACGCAAGCGCCGTTGAGCCGGTTCAGGTAGACGCCGGCGATGAGCGGCCGTTCGTCGGCCTGGACGGCCTCGCGCTCGACGATGCTGGCGAGCGTGATCAGGTTGCGTCCGCTCAGCCCGCTGCCGCCGCCGACGAGGCCATCGCGCCCAACCTTGTTCTCGAAGTTGTCGAGGAAGGAGGCCAGCACGATCTCCGGCTGTGCGGCGAAGACGGGGAAGCGATAGGTGTCTGGGAAGAGGTAGCCTTCCAGCCCGGCGTCGGGCGGCAGGTCTTGCAGGAAATCGTAGTCGTCAAAGATGCCAAGGCTGCGCGGCTGGCGTACTGCGGCTAGGAAGCGATCCGGCTCCATCACATTGTTCTCGGCCAGGCGTTCCGCGATTTCTTCGGCGCGGAATCCTTCGGGGATGGTGACGAGCACTTCTTCGAACAGGGCGGTCTGCAACGCCGTAGCAAGCTCGGGGATCGTCATGGTTTCGGCCAGCATGAAATTGCCGGCTTCGATGCGCCGTTCGAGGCCGGTGACGCGCAGATAGAGGTTGAAGAGGTCGGCGTCGCGGACCAGTCCCTCTGCGGCGAGGCGGGCGGCGATAAAGCGCGCCGGTTCGCCGGGGTTGATGACAAAGGGGCGTGGGCGCGGGTTATCGCCCGCCGGGATATTGAGTTCCTGTTCGCGCAGGCGCAGGCTGAAGGCCAAGATCTGCTGTTCGATGTTGTCGGGCGTGAGCGCGCCGCTGCCTGCATCCGGGTCGATTAGCCCGGCTGCTGCTTTGGGGGCGCCGAGGAATTGCTCGGTCAGGTGGGCGCTGGCGACGAGCCACGATCCCGCCAGCACGCCCACGACCATGAGCAGGAAGGCGAGGCGCAGCAGATTGCCGAGCAGGTTTTCAGGCCGCAAGAGATCGCCCAGCTTGGGTCTATGGCGCGTATGCGGCTGTGCGTGCCGGAACAGGTTGGTGCGAGCGTCGGTCCTCATTGGCGTTAATGACTCACTGTGCAGGCGTTTCTGCACCGGTTTGGTATGGCAGATCGATGCGCCCGAAGTCGGCGCGTTCGCCGGTGTTTTGGCTGTCCAGGTAGCTGCGCAAGATGACGGCGGCTGCGACTGCGTCCTCGCTGCTGCGAGATTCGCCGCTGGCCAACAGTTGTTGCGCCGCGTATGTGCTCAGTCGCTCGTCCCAGAAGATGATAGGGAGCGGCCGGCCAAGCAAGGTGCGCAGGGCATGGGCAAGACGCATGCCCCATTTGCGCACGGTGCGGGTCTGGTCGCTGTCGCTGCCGTCCATATTGAGAGGCAGGCCGCAGATGACGGCGACCGCTTCTTGCTCGGTTACGATGGCGGCCAGACGGGCGAAGTCCTGGCGACGGCTGCCGCGGGTGAGCGTCAGCAGCGGGTGAACCGAGAGACGCAGCGGATCGCATGCGGCTACGCCGATGCGCGATAGTCCCACGTCGAGGGCGACAAGCTTGCCGGCGATACCGGGGGCTTCTTCCCGGGTGCGGTCAGGCGCAGTATGGCTCATGGCAGCTCGGTCGGGCTGAGGTACTCCACGCGCACCTGGATGCGATTGGGAAACTGCGGCAGCGAACGCAGCCAGTCCGGGTCGCGATAGATGTCGGGCGAAACCTCCAACGGCCAGCGGGCGGCGATTGCCTGGGCCGCCTCTTCCGGCGGACGGCCGGCAATGAGCCGCTTCACTTCGACCGGGTCGATGGGGATAACGTAATCCGCAGATGCGGTCATCGTGAACGTCACGGCGCGCCCGATGGCGGTGACGCCGGGCGCGCGGCCGAAGCTGACGCTGTCCGCGACCAAGAGACCGCGTTGGGGAACGTTCTCGCGCAAGGCCGCCAGCATCACATCCTGGGTCTGCTCTTGATTGAGCGCTGTGCCCTGGATCAGGGAGCGCAGCGTAAGCCGCACTTCGTCGCCTTCGTCGTCGTTGAATCTATCGAAGGCCTGGGCGATGGTGAAGATCTGCATCGATTCCGGAGGCAGCCATTCACCGGGCTCTAGTTCGGCCTGTAACGTCGCATATGCTTCGGCTTCGACCTCGGCTTGAACCTGGGCGAGCAGGTTATCTTTGTCCTGCTGCGTGACGACGCGCACCAGGCTTGAACCGCCGCCAAAGGTCGCGCCGGGGTTGCTGACGCGCACGCGGAAGCGCAGCGCGCCGCTGACGGTGTTGATGGTGTTTGCCCGCACGTTGCCCGCCACGCCCGGCTCCAGCGCCTCGATAGGTACGGTAACGCGTGCGCCGATGCCGCCTTCCAGGCTGGCGGACTGCGTCGTGCGGAAGTTGACGGGCGTACCGGTGCTGGTGCTCACCACGGTGCCGGAAGGGATTTCGACCGGGGCTGCGCCCAGGTTGTTGAAGACGACCGAGCCGGTGGCATTGTCGACGGGCTTCTGCTGTGAGCCGGTCGTGTCGATGACGCCGGTTTTTTCGAGCGTGACCTCGATCAGCCTGCCGGGAACGGCCCTGGCTTCGATGTCTGAGGCGACAAGCGCCGGGTCAGCGGTGATTTGAACCGTGGTTGCGATCGCCTCTTGGCCCGGCGTCAGCGTGATGGTGGCTGCGGGTAAAATGTTGAGCGCAAAGACGGCAAGCAGGGCGACGATCAAGATGGCCATAAAGCCCTGGGCGATCAGGTGCAGCCACCACGGCAGGCCGCGGCGGAGCGCTTCTCCCTGTGCGATGCGCCGGCGGCGGGCTTGATGCGCGTTGGGGCGCACGGCGCGGCCGATGATCTGCTCGCGCCGCCAGGCGGGGGCTTCCGGCAGCGCAGGCAGCGGCCGGCGCGGGTTGACCAGCGGCGCGATGGGGCGCATGTGGTAATCGCCGGGAACATCTTGCCGCCGCGTATAGACGGGGATGCCGGCGACGGCCGCGCTCTTGCGCGCCGGCTGATGGCGGGTGACGAGGGCGAGAGGAGTCTGCTGCGCCTGGGCTTGGCGCAGCAAGATGCGCATACGCGCCGCACTGTCGATCTCCGTCCAGTCGGGCGGGAGTTCCAGGACGATGTGACGGCGGCGATGACGGCTAAGTTCCTGGCGGACGGCTTCGAACGTGGCGTCTGGCGGAATGGTCAGGAAAGTGGGCATGGCGACGTTAGAATCGGCGGCAGGCCGGCGACGCGGGCGTCAACCGGCCTGCTGTCCAATTCAGCGAAGATTCTCTTCCACCCAAGCGGGCACACGATGCAGGGCGTCGGGCAGGTTGGCGGCGTCCTTGCCGCCGGCCTGGGCCATGTGCGGCGCACCGCCGCCGCGCCCGCCAATGATCGGCGCGATGGTCTTGACGAGGTTGCCGGCGTGAATGCCGCGTGCGGTCAGGTCGTTGGTGACCGCGGCGACAAGTTGCGGACGTTCGCCGATGACGGCCCCAACGACGACTACGCTGCTGCCGAGCTTGTCGCGCAGCCAGTCCGTCATACGGCGCATGGCGTCAGCGTCGTCGGCGTCGATCTGTACAGCCAGCACGGCGACGCCGTTGACCCGCACGGCCTGATCGAGCAAGTTTTGCGTCTGGCGTAAGGCCAACTGCTGCTTGGCCTGGGCTAACTCGCGCTGGAGGCGCTGGTTTTGCGCCTGGAGCTGTTCGACGGCGCTGACGATCTCGTCCAGAGGAGCGTGCAGCAGTTCCGCCGCGCCGGCGACAGCGGCGAACCGGCGTTCGATCAGGTCTTCGGCGGCGCGGCCGGTGACGACCTCGACGCGACGGATGCCGGCGGCGACGCCGCCCTCGCTGATGATGCGGAAATTGCCGATCTCGGCGGTGGAGTCTACGTGCGTGCCGCCGCAAAGCTCCATGCTGACGCTTTCTTCTTCGCCAAAACTGACCACGCGCACTTCGTCGCCGTACTTCTCGCCAAACAGAGCCATAGCGCCTTCTTCCACCGCACGCGCATATGAAGTCCAGCGCGTCTTGACGGGGTAATTCGCCAGGACGATGGCATTGGAACGCTGCTCGATGCCGGCGAGTTCCTCTTTGCTGACCTGCTGCGGATGGGTGAAGTCAAAGCGCAGACGGTCCGGCGCGACGAGCGAGCCGGCCTGGTGCACATGGTCGCCGAGCTGCTCGCGCAGCGCGGCGTGCAAAATGTGGGTGGCTGTGTGATTGCGCATGATGTCCCAGCGCCGTTCGGTGTCGATGACGGCGACGGCGGGGTCATTGACGCAGACGGTGCCGGCGGTGACCTTGCCGATATGGACGATCAGTCCGGGGATGCGGCGGCGCGTGTCGGTCACCTCGACGCTCCACACGGGCGCGTCCATGTCGTCGGGGAAGTAGTAGATTTCGCCGCTGTCGCTCACCTGGCCGCCGCTTTCAACATAGAAGGGCGTTTCGGGCAGGACAATCTCGACCTCTGCGCCGGCATGAGCCTCCTGCACGCGCACGCCGTCCGCCAAGATGGCGGCGACGACGGTGTCGATTTCGGCCAGATTCTCGTAGATTCGGTGCTGCACGCCTTCCGGGCCGAGGACGCCCTCGCGCTGCAAGTCTGTGAGCAGCGCGCCGTAGACGGAGACGTCTGGGGCGACTTTCTCTTGGACGGTGGCGCGGCTGCGCTCCTTTTGTTCGGCAAGGGCGATGTTGAAGCCGGTCTCGTCCACGGTGAAGCCCTGCTCGCCGGCGACATCGCGCGTCAAGTCCAGCGGGAAGCCGTAGGTGTCCCACAGGTGGAAGGTGCGGTCGCCGGGGATGACGCTTATGCCCTCGGCGCGCAGTTGCTGCATGAGGTCGTCGAGGATGCCGAGGCCGGCGGTGAGCGTGCGCTGGAAGCGCTCTTCCTCGTCGGTGATGGCCTGCTGGATGAAGCCCTGCTTGGCGCGCAGGTCGGTGTAGTGGTCGCCCATCTGCTCGATGACCGCGGCGGCGACGTCGGCCAAGAAGGGCTTGTCGAAGCCGATCAGCTTGCCGAAGCGGGCGGCGCGGCGCAGGATCATGCGCAGGACGTAGCTGCGCCCCTCGTTGCCGGGCAGGACGCCGTCGCCGATGAGAAAGGTCATGGCGCGGGCATGGTCGGCGATGGCGCGGTAGCGGTAAAGGTGCTGGCGGCGGTGGGCGGCATCTTGCCGCAAAAGCTGCTGGATGCGGTCCATGATGGGGCTGAAGGCGTCGGTGTCGTAGTTGTTGTCCTTGCCCTGCATGATGCTGGCGAGGCGTTCGAGACCGGCGCCGGTATCTACGCCCGGCGCGGGCAGGGGTACGAGCTGCCCGTCGGCCTTTTGGTCGAACTGCATGAAGACGAGGTTCCAGATTTCCAGGTATTCGTCATCGTGGTTGACGCCGCCGGCGTGTTGCGTGGCAAGATCGCCCCAGTAGTAGTGGATCTCGGTGTTGGGGCCGCAGGGGCCGGTATCGCCCATCGTCCACCAGTTATCTTTTTTGCCGAAACGCAGGATGCGCTCCGGCGCCACACCCGCTTCGATCCAAAGCTGTTCGGATTCGTCGTCATTTTCGAAGACGGTGAACCAGAGTCGCTCGATGGGCAGTTCCCAGCGGTTGACGAGCAGATCCCAGGCGTATTGGATGGCTTCGCGCTTAAAATAGTCGCCGAAGGAGAAGTTGCCGAGCATCTCGAAGAAGGTGTGATGCCGCGGGCTTGGCCCTACGTTGTCGAGGTCGTTGTGCTTGCCGCTGACGCGCATACACTTCTGACTGGTGACGGCGCGCTTATAGGGGCGCTGTTCCACGCCCAGAAAGACGTCCTTGAACTGAACCATGCCGGCGTTGACGAGCAGCAGCGTCGGGTCGTTGTCGGGCACAAGGTTGCCGCTGTCTACGATGGCGTGACCTTGTGCGTGGAAATATTCCAGATATTCCTGACGGATCTGATTGGTCGATAAGCGTTTCATGCGTCGGCACTCTTCAGCGTTTGGCGCAGCAAGCGTTTTAGGTGTGAGCACGGACAACTCTATGCCGCGTCACGACCGTTGGGCCTGTTGGCAGGCGACAATACCAATTGGCGACGCCGGCAGGCAACGCCCGGCGCGCACTGTCTCCAGAGAGGTGATTTTAGGTCAATCTCAGGAGGGTGTCAAAAAGTCTGTCGCCGATGGGTGCGTCCGGTCGTCACCGGCGCGCCAACCGCCGGTGACCCCAGAAGGTTTGCCAGAATACGGCAAGCGTTCCATAATAGAACTTTGTACCTGACGGTCACCCGCCGCGCGGCGGGTTTGGCAGGGAAGCGCGAGTCTGTTGTGGCGCACCCACGCAGCACTTTGGCCGGGGGCGCGGACAGCGTTTCGAGAAGGAGCGATGCGGCATGACGACGCCCATGCGCCAACAATATCTGTCGTTGAAGAAGCAGTATGCGGACTGCATCCTGCTCTTTCGCCTGGGCGACTTTTACGAGACGTTTGACGACGACGCCAAGACCGTCGCCAAGGTGTGCGACGTGGTGTTGACCAGCCGCCCGGTGGGCAATGACCAGCGCGTGCCGTTGGCCGGCGTGCCCTATCACAGTGTAGACGGCTATATCGCGCGGCTGATTGAGGCCGGGTATCGGGTGGCGATTGCCGAGCAGGTCAGTGAGCCGGGGCAAGGGTTAGTCGAGCGCGAGGTGCGGCGTGTGGTGACCAAAGGCACCATCGTCGACCCGGGCATGTTGGACGAGAAGCGCAACAACTACCTGATGGCGGTAAGTTTTAATGCGCGTGGGACGGTTGTTGGCATATCGTATTGCGATATTACCACCGGCGAATTCGCAACGACGCAGATTGGCGCCGTCGCGGCCGAGGCCGAGCGTCGCGTGGGCGAGGAACTCAGCCGCTTACAGCCGAGCGAGTTGATCGTCATTGACTGGGAGCCGGCTGAGAGCGGGTTGGCTGGGTTGATCGACAACATGGGGCCGCTGATCTCCACCGTGGAGCCGTGGCAGGTAGAAGAGGAGACGGCGCGGCAAGCGCTGGAGCGGCATTTCGGGGTCGCTACGCTGGACGGCTTCGGCCTGCAACACCAGATCGAAGCCGTGCGCGCCGCCGCCGCCATCGTGGCCTATTTGGCGGAGATGCAGCCCTCTGCGCTGAACCAGCTTCGACGCCTGCGCAGCTACGCCGCGGGCAACTACATGACGCTCGACGAGTCGACCCGCCGCAACCTGGAACTCACGGAGACGATCCGGTCGGGCGATGTGAAGGGCAGCCTGTTGGACGTGCTTGACCGCACGTTGACGCCGATGGGGGGGCGTCTACTGCGCCGGCGACTCAACCAGCCGCTGCTGGACGTGGAGGCGATCCGCTGCCGGCACGATGCGCTCGAATTCTTCTTTCAGGAAACGCGAGCGCGGCTGGAACTGCGCCAACATCTGCGCGGGATGGGCGACCTGGAGCGATGGACGAACCGCGTGGTGCAAGGGGTGGCGCTGCCGCGTGACCTGTTGGGCATGCGCGAGGCGTTGCGCGGCCTACCCGCGATCCGTGAGAGCTATGCCGGCCCGCAAGACGGCGGTCCTGCCGGCCGCGAGGCCGCGCCGGGGCTGCTGCCGGACCTGCCGATGTGCGAGGATGTGTTGAACCTGCTGGAGAGGGCTATCAGCGACGAGCCGCCCGCTACGCTGTCCACGCCGGGCGTGATCCGCGACGGCTTCAGCGCGGAACTGGACGACCTGGTCGCCAAGAGCCGCGGGGCGAAGGACTGGATCGCCAATCTGCAGGTGACGGAGCGGGATCGGCTCGACATCAAGAGCCTCAAGGTCGGCTACAACAAGGTCTTCGGCTACTACATCGAGATCACGAACACGCACAGCGACAAGGTTCCCGATCACTACATCCGCAAGCAGACGTTGGCGAATGCGGAGCGCTACATCACTTCGGAGCTTAAGGAGTACGAGTCGCTTGTCCTTAACGCCGACGAGCGGCGACTGGAGATCGAGCAGCAGTTGTTCCGCGAGGTCTGCATACAGATCGCGGCGCAGACCAACCGTCTGCTCGAGTTGGCGGAGGGGCTGGCAAAACTGGACGTGACCAGCGCACTGGCCGAGACGGCCTTGATGCGGCGCTATGTGCGGCCGGAAGTGGACGAGGGGCCGGCCATCGAGATCGTGGCGGGCCGTCATCCTGTCGTCGAGTTGACGTTGACGGATGAGCCGTTCGTGCCCAACGACACCCGGTTGACGCCGGAGGGCTGCATCCATCTCTTGACCGGCCCCAACATGGCGGGCAAGAGCACCTTTTTGCGTCAGGTGGCGTTGATCACGCTGATGGCGCAGATCGGCAGCTTCGTGCCGGCGGACGCAGCGCACATCGGCGTGGTGGATCGCATCTTTACGCGCATCGGCGCCAGCGACGAGATTCACCGCGGCCAGTCCACCTTTATGGTAGAGATGGTGGAGACGGCCAACATTCTCAACCACGCCACCAGCCGCAGCTTGCTTATCTTGGATGAGATCGGGCGCGGGACGAGCACATACGACGGGCTGGCGATCGCCTGGGCTGTAGTGGAGTACATCCACAACCACCCGGAACTGCGCGCCAAGACGTTGTTCGCCACGCATTACCACGAACTGACGGACCTGGCGGAGCGGCTGCCGCATGTGGTGAACTACAATGTGGCGGTCGACGACAGCGGCAACGGGCGGGACGTGGTTTTTCTGCGGCGCATCATTCCGGGGCGTGCCGACCGCTCGTATGGCGTCCATGTAGCGCGCATGGCCGGCTTGCCGCCGGCGGCGGTCAATCGGGCCGAAGAAATCCTGGCCGATCTGGAGCGCAGCGGCGCGGCTGGGCCGAGGCGCTTGCATGAGGCGGAGACGGCGCGCGGCAAGGCCGCGCTGCAAGTGTCGCTCTTTGCCGATTCGCACCCGGCTGTGGAGGCGTTGCGCGCGCTGGACGTCAATGCGCTGACGCCGCTCGAAGCGTTGAACCGGCTCTACGAATTGCACCAACTGGCCGACCGGACCTGACCGCACCGGACGACGTTTTCGCCAAACAAGTCGCCCTTCGCCAGGATGCAAGCCTGTCAAAGGGCGGCTCAAAGAACGTGATTTTGAGACATGTCAACCGTCGCCGCTGTATCTGAAGACGCTCAGCCCGCTCCGCCAACCACGGTCGAGAAACTGCGGGGATTGCCCTGGAGCTACCTCGCCAATTCCGCCAACACGGTGTTCGCCCAGTTCACCTGGTTCGGTTCGACCTTTGTGCTGATGCTCAGCGCCTTGGGCATGAGCAAGGGGCAGATCGGCCTATTGCTGTCCCTGGTCCCGTTCGGCGGGTTGATCGCGCTCTTCATCGGCACTGCAGTGGCGCGCGCCGGCTATAAGCGCACGTTTATCATTTTTTATGCGCTGCGCAAGACATCGACCGCGGCGTTGTTGCTGACGCCGTGGGTGTTGGCTGCCTTCGGCCAGCAGGCGATGGTGATCTTCGTGATCGGTGTGACGACCGCTTTCGCCCTGACCAAGTCTGTGGCCGAAACCGGCTATTTTCCCTGGTATCAGGAGTTCATCCCTCGCTCCATGCTGGGTCGCTATTCCGCGACCAACAGCGTGTACACAGTGATCGTCGGCCTTATTTCCGTGACCGCGGCCGGCTACGTGCTGGACCGGTCGAGCGAGTTGTCCTCGTACATGCTGTTGATCGGCGTGGGCGTCGTCTTCGGTTTTGTGGCCGTCTATTCCTATACGCATATACCGGGCGGGGCGCCGGTCCGGGTGCTCGAAAAAGATGCCGGTCTGTGGCGGGGGATGGCGGAGGCGGCCCGTGACGGCAACTTTACGCGCTATTTGCTTGGCGCCGCGCTGATCATCCTGGGCACGGCGCCGGTCGTTTCGTTCGTACCGCTGTTTATGCAGGAACAGGTCGGCCTAAGTTCCGGCCATGTGGTGCTGCTACAGTCCGGCGGTTTGATCGGCACGCTGCTTTCGAGTCTTCCGGTTGGTTGGGCTTCGGACCGTTATGGCGGCAAGCCGCTCATGATCATCGGCCTGGCGTTGAAGGTGTTGCTGCCCATCCTGTGGGTGGCGATGCCCCGGCACAGCGACATCAGCCTCTATGCGGGCATTGGCATTGCGGTCATTCTCGGCATTTCCGAGATCGCCTGGGCGATTGGGGCCGGGCGACTGCTCTACGGCAGCGTCGTGCCGCCGGCCAAGAAGACGGCCTATATGTCGCTGCACTATGCCTGGGTTGGGTTGATCGGCGGCATCGGCGCGCTGCTGGGCGGGTGGATCCTCGGTTTTACCGCCGGGCTGTCGGGCAGTTTGCTCGGCTTGCCGCTCGACCCGTACTTGCCGTTGTTCGGGCTGGGCTTCGTGTTAACGCTAGCTTCGACGCTGGTGCTGCTGGGCATGCGCGCCGACAACCGCTACGGTGTGGGCGAGTTCGCCGGGATGTTTTTCCGCGGCAATCCTTTCCTGGCAATGACGTCGGTTATCCGCTACTACATGGCGCGCACCGAGCGGTCGACGATCTCGATGGCCGAGCATTTGGGCCGCGCCAAAAGCCCGTTGGCCCTTGACGAACTGATCGATACGCTGGAGGACCCGCGCTTCCATGTGCGCTTCGAGGCCATCGTTTCACTGGCGCGCATGCCGGCGGATGCGCGCGTAATCGAGGCGCTGACGAAGGTCCTAGAAGGCACGGAAGTCGCCTCGACGTCGATGGCGGCTTGGGCGCTAGGCCGTCTGGGGGACCGGCGAGCGGTTGCACCGTTGCGCCAGTCGTTGGATTCGGGCTACCGGTCGATCCGCGCCCAGAGCGCGCGGGCTCTGGGCGCGCTGCGCGACCCCTCGGTCGCTGGCGAGTTGCTGGAGCGGCTGGAGCAAGAGGAGGATATCGGCCTGCTAATGGCCTATGCGTCGGCGCTGGGCAATCTGCGGGCGCGCGAGGCATTGCCCGTGCTCATCAGACTGATGCCTTCTATGACCAATCCGGGGGCGCGAATGGAACTGGCGTTGAGCATCGCCCGCATTCTGGGCAACGAGCGCCGTTTCATCGACCTGCTGCGCCAGGCCCGGCGCGACCTGGGCACGGCCGTGGCGCAGGAGCTTGTGCGGGTGCAGCGGCGCTGGGTGCGTCGCGGCGGAGCGCAGCTTGAGGCGGAGATCAAGGCGTCGGCAGACGCCTTCGCCCACGGGGATGAGGAAGCCGGTGCGGCGCATTTTACGCGCGCCCTTACAATTATCCTCGAAAAGGGAGCCGGCGATGCGGCCGGCTCCGTGTTGGCGATGTGCGCTGAACACATCGGCGAATATGGCGCGGAGCACCCTGAGTATGTTCTGCTCGCGCTCCATACGTTGCACAGTGCGGCGGGAAAGTAAGCAGCAATGACCGAGCATCGGGAGCCTGAGTTGTACAAAGAGGAAGAACCGGCGGAGCCGGGCCGGCGCGCGGTTCGGACGGACGACGAGCCGACCACCGTCGAGAAGCTGAAGGGCATGCCGTGGAGCATCGCCTCGAATGCAGCGAACACCGTGTTCGCCCAATATACCTTCTATGGCTCCCTCTTCGTGCTCTTTCTCAGTGCGCTTGGCCTTAGCAAGAGCCAGATGGGTTTGATCCTGTCGCTGTTGCCGTTCTTCGGCCTGATGTCGTTGTTTGTGGCCCCGGCAACAGAGCGCTTCGGCTACAAGCGCACCTACATGACTTTTTTTGGGTTGCGCTCATTCACCTCGATTGGGCTGCTGTTTACGCCGTGGGTCCTGAGCCAATACGGTGCGCAGGCCGCGCTCACGCTGGTGACCGTGATCGTGGCGGTGTTCTCGCTCTTTCGCGCTATTGCCATTACGGCCATGCATCCCTGGGTGCAGGAGTATGTGCCGGACAGCGTACGCGGCAAGTATACGGCCTGGAACAATATGTTCACCACCGGGACCGGCTTTATCGCCGTGACCGCCGGCGGCTTTGTGCTGGCGCGTACGACCGGCTTGACCGGCTTCATGGTTCTGATCGGGGCGGGCGTGGTGTTCGGTTTTATTTCGGTGGCTCTGGCGGTACGCGTGCCCGGCGGCGCGCCCCGAAGCCCTCGCCGGAACGAACAAGCCCGGCCGCGAGAGTTAGGGTCTGCGCTGCGCGATCGGAGCTTTGTGCGCTATCTGTTGGCCGTGAGCGCGATCACGCTGGTGACTGTGCCTCTCGGCGCGTTCTTGCCGCTCTTCATGCGCGAGCAGATCGGGCTGAACGATAGCGGGATCGTGTGGCTGCAGACGGGCACGCTGGTCGGCACGTTGGCTTCGAGCTTCATCTGGGGATGGGCGGCGGACCGATATGGCAGCATTCCGGTAACGCTTTACGGGCTGAGCTTGCGCGCCGTGTTGCCTCTCCTGTGGATGTTGATGCCGCGTCACACCGAATGGGGCCTGACGATTGCGTTGAGTATTGCGCTGCTGCAAGGCGTGGCGGATATGGGCTGGGGCATCGGCTCGGCGCGTATGCTCTATGTCAACATTGTGCCGCCGGCAAAGCGCCGCGACTATATGGCGCTCTATTTTACGTGGACGAGCGTTGTCGGAGGCGTCAGCCAGTTGGGCAGCGGCCGCCTGCTCGACGCGACCGAAGGGTTTTCGGGGCAGTTCTGGATCTTCACGCTTGACCCGTACCTGCCGCTGTTTATCGGCGGCATCATCCTGCCCTTTGTCGCCTTCTTCCTGTTGCGCGGCATCTACGAAGAGCGGGGCGTGAGCATGGGGCAGTTTGCCGGTATTTTCTTGCGCGGCAACCCGTTCTTGGCGATGAGTTCGATGATCCGCTATCACCTGGCGCGCGATGAGTACGCCACGGTGCGCGTGACGGAGCAACTCGGCCAGGCGAAAAGCCCGCTGACCGTGGACGAACTGCTGGAGGCTCTGGAGGACCCGCGCTTCAACGTGCGCTTCGAGGCCGTAATTTCCATCGGGCGCATGATGCCCGACCCGCGTCTGGTCGAGAAGCTGGAGCAGATGCTGGAGGGGAGCGAACTGGCGTTGACCGTCGTGGCCGCGTGGGCGCTGGGCCGGCTGGGCGATCCGCATGCCATTCCGGCGCTGGAGCGGGCGCTGAACTCGCAGTACCGCTCGATCCGCGCCCATGCGGCGCGCGCCCTGGGCGCGTTGGGCGATGAACGGATCGTGCCGGAGCTGTTGGCGCGTCTGGAGCAAGAGACGGATAAGGGCTTGCAGATGGCCTATGCCTCGGCGCTTGGCAACCTTGGGGCCAAGGAGGCGACGTCGCTGTTGCTCAAGCTCTTGGGCGAAATGGACAACCCAGGCGCGGCTCTGGAACTTGCGCTGTCGTTGGCGCGTATCGTGGGCAACGAGCATGGTTTCGTCACGTTGGCCCGCGGCGCGCGGACCGATGCCGGAACGACGATGGCGCAGGCAATTGCGGCGTTCCGCCGCCAGGCGGATCAGGCGCTTGGGCCGGAAGCGCAGGCCCTGGCGGATGTTTGCGCCGACCGATTGGCGCGCGAGAATTTGGTCGAAGGCGCGCTTGGCATCAGCCAATTGATCCGGGCGTTGCCCCGCGGCCGCTTCAGCGCGGCGGGGCTGGCGATTCTCGACGAGTGCGGCGTTCGCCTCGGCCAGCCGGACTGGGACGTGCGCCAGGAGTATATCATCCTTACCCTGCATACACTGATGGCGGATTGGCGATGATGCCGGAGAGCAAACGGCCGATCGTAGCCGGCTCTGTTCTGCCTGATTTCACTGGACGAGGCGCCTGCCGTGCGTAGGATGTTGTTTCTGACGTTGTACCTGCCTTCGTTCGTGCTGGCGTTCGGCGCGGGCATGTTGGTTCCGGTGCTGCCGTTGTATGCGCGGTCGTTCGGCGCATCCTACGGGATGATCGGGCTGGCGCTGGCAAGCCAGGGCATCGGCAATTTGATCGGCGATATTCCGGCCGGCATCTTGCTGGGGCGCATGGGGCATAAGCGCGCTATGCTGGCCGGCATCGGCAGTCTGGCCGTTGCAGTATTCGCGATGGCCTGGGCGCAGTCGACGCTGCATCTGATTGCGCTCGGCTTGATCGCCGGGCTGGGCACGGCTATGTGGAACATCTCGCGCCACGCCTACATGACTGATTCCATCACGCTGCACGAGCGCGGGCGGGCGACGGCCGCATTCGGCGGGTTCAACCGTATCGGTACGTTTGCCGGGCCCGCCGTAGGCGGAACGCTGGCGACGGCATTTGGGTTGCGCTTCCCGTTCGGGGTCTATGGCGTGGTGGCGATCGTCGCTTTGGTCGCGGTGGCCTTGTTCGTGACCGATACGGGCGAGCGCGTCGTGATCCACCGGGGCGGCGTTTGGGGCCACACCAATCACCTGGCGACGGTGGTGCGCAAGCACTACCGCGTGCTGGCGTCGGCGGGGCTGGCCCAACTACTGGCGCAGATGGTCCGCTCCGGCCGGGGCATTGTCGTCCCGCTGTATGCGGCGGATGTTGTGGGGCTGAACGTGACGCAGATCGGCTGGATCGTCACGCTGTCGGCGGCGATCGACATGGCGATGTTCTACCCGGCGGGCGTGATTATGGACCGCTTCGGGCGCAAGTATTCCTCCGTGCCTTCGTTCGCGCTGCAGGCATTGGGCATGGCGCTGATCCCTTTCGCGTTTAGTTTCGGCACTCTGCTGGCGGCGACGCTGGTCATCGGCTTCGGCAACGGCATCGGCTCGGGCACGATGCTGACGCTTGGCTCGGACCTGGCGCCGAAGGAGTCGATGGGCGAGTTTCTGGGGGTGTGGCGTCTGATCGGCGACGTGGGGCAGAGCGGCGCACCGATGGCCGTAGGCGGGATCGCAGATGCGTTGAGCCTGCCGCTGGCGACATTCGCGATTGCCGGGGCGGGGTTGGGGGCGGCGCTGGCGCTGGCCTTGCTGGTGCCGGAGACGCTGCGCCCGCACCGGGCCAAAACCTGATCGTCCGGCGTGAATGAGGGCGGCGCGTGATGGAGAGGGGACAATGATGGCAGAGTCGAAGTACCGAGAGGCTGGGGTGGACATCGACGCCGGTAATCTGGCTGTCGAACAGATGAAGCCCGCCGTTCGCGCCACGTTCACGCCGGCCGTGCTGGCGGACGTGGGGAGTTTCGGCGGGCTGTATGCGCTGCAGAACTTGCCTCCGCAGCCGGTGTTGGTCGCTTCGACCGACGGGGTGGGGACGAAGGTCAAGCTGGCGGCGGATCTGGGCCGGTGGCGCGGCATCGGGGTTGACATCGTGAACCACTGCGTCAACGATATTCTGGTGCAGAACGCCCGTCCGCTTTTTTTCCTTGATTATATCGCGGCAAGCAAACTGGCTCCGGAGCAGGTTGCGACCGTGGTGACGGGCATGGCCGAGGCGTGCCGCGCCGCGGGCTGCGCGCTGCTGGGCGGCGAAACGGCCGAGATGCCCGGCGTCTATGCCGAGGGCGCGTTCGACGTGGCCGGGACAATCGTCGGCTTGGTGGACCGCGACGAGATTCTGCCCAAGACAGAGCGGATGGCCGCGGGCGACCTGCTGTTCGGGCTGCCGAGCAGCGGGCCGCATACCAACGGCTATTCGTTGATCCGGCGAGCGATGGCGGGCGAGGACCTGACTCAGACGCTGAGCGACGGGCGCAGCCTGACTGATGCGCTGCTGGCCCCGCACCGCTGCTATGTGGCCGAAGTCGAGCGGCTGCGGGCCGCGGGCGCGCCGCTGTTGGGCTTGGCGCACATCACGGGCGGCGGCTTCATGGAGAACGTGCCGCGAGCGTTGCCGGACAGCCTGTGCGCGGTCGTGGAGACGAACAGATGGCCAACGCCGGAGGTGTTCGCCCTATTGGTCGAGCGCAGCGGTCTGGAGCGGGCAGAGGCTTTCCGCGTTTTCAATATGGGCATCGGCCTGGTGATGATCGCGCCGGTCGCGGCGCGTGCCGCTGTGCGCGCAGCGCTGCCCGAAGCGATTGAGATCGGCCGGCTGGAGCATCGCGAGCCGGGCGCGGCCGCTATCCGTTTATTCGACTAGAACAGAAGGTTGAGAAGGAGGCTCCTTTACGATGCCGGCGCGACTTGCCGTTCTGATTTCGGGCAACGGGTCGAATCTTCAGGCCATTCTCGACGCCATTCGTCTGCGCGCCTTGGACGCGGAGACGGTTGTCGTGGTGTCGAACCGCAAGAATGCTTTCGGGTTGGAGCGCGCGGCGCGCGCCGGCGCGCCCACGCGCTATCACCCGCTCAAGCCGTATCGCGAGGCCGGGCGCAGCCGTGAGGAGTATGACGCCGACTTGGCCGCGTTAGCCAAGGAGTATGCGCCGGACTGGGTGGTGTTGGCCGGTTGGATGCATATCCTCAGTAATGCGTTTTTGCACCATTTTCCTTACCGGGTGGTGAATCTGCACCCGGCGCTGCCCGGCAAGTTTCCCGGCGCGCACGCCATCCAAGACGCGTTTGAAGCGTTCCAGCGGGGCGAGATCAAGCAGACGGGCGTCATGGTTCACCTCGTGCCGGATGAGCAGGTGGATCGCGGCCCGGTGATCGCGACGGCTGAGGTTCCCATCTACAAAAGCGACACGCTGGAGATGCTGACCAACCGCATGCACCAGACGGAACACCGAATCTTGGTCAACGCGCTGCAACGTTTGATCGAAGGGGACTGACCGGGAAAAGGCTAGGCGGCAGGGCGCCACTCGCGGCGTTTGGCCGCGCGGTGGAGCGGTGTGAGCGGGCGTCGGGTCGGACTGGCTGCCGCAGTTGCCGAAACCGCCGCAGTCTTGGGCAGTTGGGCATGCACGATGCTTTTGGGTGCGCCGTAGGCGCTCGCCGTGCAGCCGTCGGCATGGTAGTCGGCGCTCCACTCGCCGTCGATCAAGTAGCGAAACTGGCTAGTTGTTCCGGCGGGCAAGTCCAGCATTGTCCGCCAGATGCCGTCGCGGTCTTGACGCAAGGGAGTGGCCGATTCGCTCCAGTTGTTGAAATCGCCTGCTACATAGATGCGGTCGGCCCAGATGCCGGACGGCAATTCGAAGACCACGCGAACGTGCCCTGGGACCGGCGAGCTTAGTTTGCGGATCATCGGTACGCCTCCAAAAGAACTACGAAATCTTACCTCTGTGAGACGCCGGCCTGTTCTGCGACGGGATTAGCTGCGTGCGGCGGTTGGCTGTGTCCCCTTCTTGTTTGGGGCTACACCTTGCATAGGCCTCCATTATGCATGGGGCAGATTAAGCCAAGATGAATGGCGCATGACGCGTGCGTTATACGCAGGTTAAGAGTCGCGCGGGCAGTATGGTCAGCGTAGGGCAAGCGACTTAGGCGTCGCCGGGCTGACGAGTCCCGGACGGAGGCGGAGAAAGAAAAAGAGGACGCGCACGCGGCGCGTCCTCTTTTGTTGGCGGGGGATAGGAGGCTATTTGCCGTCGCGGCGGGTTACCCCGCGACGATGTTGACCAGCTTGTCGGGTACGACGATGACCTTGCGCACCTGCTTGCCCTCGATCCATTTGCCGACGTTGGGCAGCTCCAGCGCCTCGCGTTCCAGCACGTCCTTCGCCGTTCCCGGCGCCTTGACCAGCTTGTCGCGCACCTTGCCGTTGACCTGGACGACGATGGCGATCTCCTCCTCGCGCGCCTTCTCGGCGTCGGCCTGGGGCCATGCTTGCAGGTGAACGCTCTCCGTATGCCCTAGCCGATGCCACAGTTCCTCGCTGATGTGCGGGAAGATGGGAGCCATCAGCAGGACAATGTCATGGATGGCTTTGCGCCAAGCCGGCGTGTCGTAGATGGCCGTGTCTTTGGTGCGCACCAGCCAGTTGTTCATCTCCATCAGCGCGGCGACGGCCGTATTGAAGCGGAAGTTCTGCATGTCGTCGGTGACCTTGATGATGGTCTGGTGCAGCTTGCGCTCCAGGCTGCGGACCTCCTCTTCGCCGGGGTCGCCGCTCGCCGGGCGCGACGGCGCGTCGACGACGACGGCCCAGACGCGGTGCAGGAAGCGGCTGACGCCTTCGATGGCGCTGGGGTCCCACGGTCCGCCCAGCTCCCAGGGACCGATGAACACCAGATAGCCGCGCACGGTGTCCGCGCCGTAACGCTCCACATATTCGTCGGGGTTGACGACGTTGCCGCGGCTTTTCGACATCTTCTCGCCGTCCGGCCCCAGGATGGTGCCCTGGTTGAAGAGGCGCAGCATGGGTTCGTCGAAGTCGACGATGCCCAGGTCGCGCAGGGCCTTGGTGAAGAAGCGCGTGTAGAGCAGGTGCATGGTGGCATGCTCGATGCCGCCGGTGTAGATGTCGACCGGCAGCCAGTAGTCTGCGCTTTCC
>Ga0334888_1002084_pt1 | contig 23052 bp, 27 predicted proteins | sample GraSluR1_MG_FD_207227 | JGI IMG/M metagenome (GOLD analysis project Ga0334888, IMG submission 207227) | Sludge microbial communities from methane-producing bioreactor in Wageningen University, Netherlands - Granular Sludge_3_08-R1 | ecosystem: Engineered > Bioreactor > Anaerobic > Unclassified ...
AGTGTCAGCAATCAACGTAATCATATTCCAAGAAAATCATTGAATTACAGAACACCAATTGAGATATTTTTGAGCTATGTACAAGAAGCATTTTATTCTAACTTAATTTGACAAATCATATATATAAAAGAATGTGAAGAGCATTGATTTAGCATAAATTGTCTTTAGAATAAATGAAAAGGCAACACTTTTCTGTACAAGATTTATAAAGTGCTTTTGTTTGGACTAATGTCAAATATTTAGACACAAAGATAAAAAAGAAAAACGGAAATGGCTGTTTTTCTTTTTTATCTCATGTCCAGAAAAAGGTCATTTAATGAACACCTAGATTAGTGTAGATATTTATCTCTTTAACTGATAATTTTGTGTTCATTATCTCGTACTATAATCTATGTTCATTAACAAAGATGTATAAAAGTTATGTTACATCAAATATATTTTAGTGCAAAAATTGAAGAAATCTAAATAGTAGAAATGTTTTAAATAAAACAAGACAATAGATTATACTCTATTGTCTTGTTTTGTTTTCCGTGATATAATAGGTTTATAAATAGACAAAAGACTTGCGCAATAGGAAAAAGGAGACTTATGAAAAAGGAAGTAAAAGATATTCGCTACAATGTCAGAATGACAAAACAAACTTTTGATATTGTAGACAGCTTTGAGGGAACTAGTTTCACTTCTAAATTTGAAACTTTAGTAGAGCATTCTTATATTGAAAAAATTAGGATTGATACTGAAATACACGAAAGCCAAATGAAACTTGACCAACTAAAAAAAGAAATATCCGAAATGCGTGACATCAAAAACAAGTTAAACCAGATTGAACGGTATATTGATTCAGCAATTTATTCTTCTCAATAAGTGTCGCCAAACTTCAGGCACGTCGATTAATAACCAAGAACAGAATTAGGCGACAACTTTTAAATGTCGGCATATTTTTAAAGCAGCAGGCTGATTCCAGGTTTAAATTTTGGCGACAAATGAAAGGTTAAACAAATGGCAAAAATAGGATATGCACGTGTATCTAGCAAAGAACAGAACTTAGATAGACAACTGCAAGCCTTAGAGAGCGTTTCTAAGGTCTTTTCAGACAAAGTAAGTGGAGCTACTACCGAAAGACCACAATTACAAGCAATGCTTGACTATATACGTGAGGGCGATATTGTGGTGGTTGCTGAATTAGACCGACTTGGGCGTAATAATAAAGACCTGACTGAGATCATGAATATCATTCAACAAAAAGGTGCTACTTTAGAAGTCTTAAATCTTCCCTCTATGAGTGGCATTGAAGATGATAATTTAAGACGACTCATCAATAATCTTGTTATTGAGCTTTACAAGTATCAGGCTGAGTCTGATCGTAAAAGAATAAAAGAACGACAAGCACAGGGAATTGCGCTAGCAAAAGAAAAGGGGAAATTTAAAGGTCGCAAACTTAAATTTACCGAGAATGATCCTAGACTTCAGTTAGCTTTCAAGTTGTATATTCAGGGTGCTACTGAAAAAGATGTAGAAAGACAGACAGGTATCAATCGGAGGACATTTCAAAGATACAGAAAAAAGTTCAATATTCATAGAACATAAAAAAGCCATATAGGCTTTTATTTTTTGTCTCACGAAATCGTGACGGTTTATTGCTCGAAAGGCACTAGCGGGTCCTGGGACTACAGGGTATCCAGCTGGTCCAATTGGTCCAGTTGGTTCAATAGGTAAGAATGGTTTGACAAAAGAAGAACTTGAAGGGAGCGGCGATGAGTGAATTAGAAAAAACAGCACCAAATGAGATTTATTTGATTGTCGGAGATACTGACAAAGATTGTAATTTCAACGAGTTAGCGGAAGTTACTTGGGCTGATAAGCCTATCTATGAAGAAACAGCAATTAAATACGTTAAATCTTCCCAGCTCACGATTCCGAAAAGCATTGCGGATATTATCGATGGTTATTGTAAGCATAATTTCACAGCTGATAGGTTGATTATGATGGCTTACAGAGATTACCAAGAATTTAATGATTGGATTATAAAAGACTGGGTTAAAAATGACAATATTGCCAGAGCCTACCTTGCAGGCAAAGCCCTCGGAGTTGATTTAGTGAAAGTGGGTGAGGGATGAAAAAAGCAAAGGATTTCTTCCTTTGCTCTCTCAATATGTTTATTGTGAAATGTAATCAAGTAGTTTGAACATTGTTTCTTTATTCTCACTTGGAAAATCATTAGTCAAAATATCTTTCGGAGATTGATTCAATGCATTGTTATTCAAAGCGTAAGAAGCGTCATTTACGACAATTTCATGTATATCTGTTTTTGTAGGTTCAAAATGAAATTGTAATCCAATTATATTTTTTAGAAGAAAACCTTGATTTTCCAATAAATCACTACTGAACAATAACTCGGCTTCCTTTGGAATCTCAAACATTTCTTCATGCCAATGTAGTGCACTTAATTTTGGTGGAATGTTTTGAATTGAATTACTTTTGAGATAAACAGGTGCCCAACCAACTTCTTTATAAGGTGCTTTTGAAACATCGTATCCTAAAGTTTTAGAAATTTGTTGGGCTCCATAGCAGGCGCCGAATATTGGTATGCTTCTATCAATAAGTTCTTGAATTAATTTACGCTCATCTTTAATCCAAGGCAAATCATCGTTTGGACTCATAGGGCCACCGAGGATGATTAACATATCAGTGTCTTTTTCGTTAGGAAGTATACCGTCAAAATAGTAGGGGTGATAAACATAAATGTCATGACCTCTTTCAAGTGCCCAATCTTTTATGAAACCAGGCCCTTCATTTGGAGAATGTTGTAAGATATTAATCCTCATAATAACACCTTTCTATTTCAACGGCAATGTTTTTAACCGCACTTCGCCTGCAATTCACGTTAATTAAAATATTATAACATAAGATAGCAAGAATATATTGAAAAAAACTAATATCGCTGGTCAATGACTGGTGGGGAGGATTGAATGAAACCTAAAAGAATAAATATTGAGTTTGGAAATTATGGAACTTTGATTACTGCTCATGTTGGACCAATGTCAAATATTTAGACACAAAATGAGCTATATTTTCTTAAAATAATTTTCTTCTTTCTGATTTGGAGTTAAACCATTGTTGGCGGAATGAGGATTATAATTGTTATAAAATTGTTCGATGTATTCAAAGCAATAAAGGACGTTGGATTATTTGTGGCTACTGTGGCTGTAGCTGCTATCAAAGAATCATCAAGGAGCGGTTCATCAAATTCAGAATACGAATGGTCAGATGATGACCGCGCTGAGTACGAAGATTCATATGATGATTATCCTGCAGATCAGGACACTTCAGAATCCTCGGAGCGTTCTTCTCCGAATGAACACACAGTGTGTCGTGGATAAGGTAAGTATGTAAAATGGTATGTGGAACATAGTGATTTGCTGTAAATGATTTGCTAACTACTTTAGTTCTTTATACAAAGTATAAATCGGATATTTTATTATTTTTTCTTTTATATCTTCTGAGATTAGGTCAAAGTATTTGTCCGCTAAATCAGAAAGGGGTTCTTTTTTCATCACCTAATGGGTGATGAAGCAGAATACTTTAAAGACTATTAAATCAATGTTAGGAAAGACTATTAGTAAAACTATGAATTATTCAGGTAAAAGTTAAATTAATACAAAAATAGCGATAAAAAGCCACCCTATTTGCAGCAAGGTGGCTTTTGTACTGTTCATGTTACATATTTTCGCAAAAATCTAAACATTAAAATAAGAGAACATGCAATTTACAAGACAGAAATTGTAAGTTCTCTTTTGATTCAGAATCCGGGACCTTTTGTCCCAGCCTCCTTTTCATGCTCTGTATTTAAAACGTATTAATTTATTTATCGGGGAAAACTTTTTTCTTCAATTCCATCAGTACAGTTGTAGATAAGGCCAATCCTGTTGCAATAGCCCAATGCATTAAGCCAAAAGTATCTGGGATTGAGAATACCCCTCTAACAACCGGTAAAAGAGTGATACCATATAGACCTAAACAAGCAATAAAGGCCATTAATATAAATTTGTTAGTAAAGAATCCTGCTTCAAAACTAGTTTGAGTAGTCGAACGCGCAGGGAATACTTGCAATGTTCTAGATAAAATAAGTGTTGTAAAGGCCATCGCTACACTTATCTCAGCTGAGTACTGCAACCCAATAAACTGAGAAATGATAACCGCTAGACCGATTAAAGAACCCCGGAATATAACTGTGCTTAAGGTTTTTCCTGAGAAAATAGATTCATCAGGATCTCTCGGTGATTCATTCATGACGTTAGGTTCTCTAGGCTCTAATGCCAAAGCAATAGCAGGAAGGGAATCATTAGCTAAGTTAATAAAGAGTAATTGTAATGCTGTAAAGGGGTTAACCCATTTGAGTATTAAAGCAACTAAAATCGCAATAACAGCACCTAAGTTACCTGAGAATAGGTAAGCAATAGCTTTTTTAATATTACTGTAAACCGTACGCCCGACAGCAACCGCATGAACGATAGATACAAAGTTATCATCTGTCAAAATCATAGCAGAGGCATCTTTAGCCACATCTGTTCCACTACCCATGGCTATCCCGATATCAGCTTGTTTTAAAGCAGGGGCATCATTCACTCCATCTCCAGTCATTGCGGTCACCTGGTTTTTCTTTTGCCAAGCATCTACGATTCTGATTTTGTTTTCTGGAGTAACACGCGCATAAACTGATATTTTTTCTAACTTGTCCATCAGCTCATCATCGCTTAACGCGTCTAATTCTTGTCCGGTATAAGCAAGGTCACCTTCCTTGAAAATATTCAAGTCCCGACCAATGGCTCGTGCAGTCGTTTTATGGTCACCAGTAATCATGACAGTTTTAATTCCTGCTTTTTCTGCATCCTGAACGGCGTGATACACTTCTTCTCTAGGAGGATCGATCATTGCAAGTAAACCGACAAAGATTAAATCACTTTCATCTTCAACTTCAATAGTATCTTTTTCAATAGGCTTGTAAGCGAAAGCTAACACACGAAAGGCCTGGTCAGAGAACTTTTCGTTTTGCGCTTTGAGAACCTCTAATCGTTCTTCTGTTAATTCGACAATTTCACCGTTCAGCTTAATACGTGAGCACAAGTCGAAGATAATATCTGGCCCACCTTTTGTTAAGAGGCGTTTTTCACCATTGATTTCATGCACGGTTGACATGCGCTTTCTGCTTGAATCAAAAGGCAGCTCGAGTAAACGCGGGTATTTCTTACGGATTTCTTCATAGGGTGCATCTTGCTTGTTACTGTAAGCAATTAAAGCCACTTCCGTCGGATCACCGCTCGATTCCCCTTTTTCATCAATATTGGAATCATTCGCTAGTACGGCTATTTGCATGAGGATGCGTTCGGAATCAGACCACATTTGGCTGTCCCCAGAAAATAAGTGTGTGACACCATTCGGTATATAGGCATCCACTACCGTCATTTTATTCTGAGTTAAAGTACCTGTTTTATCAGTACAGATAACACTAGTTGAGCCCAGTGTTTCAACTGCGGGCAATTGTCTAATAATGGCATGTTGCTTAGCCATTTCTTTTGTTCCAACAGACAATACAATCGTTACAATGGACTGTAATGCTTCTGGTATAGCTGCAACAGCAACGGCTACCGCAAACATGAAGGCATTGACTAATGGAACTGTGTAGTCCTGCGGATTACCTAAGAAGATTCGAACAGCTTGAATAGCAAAAATGAGAATGGATAAAATCAGAATACCAATACCCAGTTTTTTACTGAAATCTTCCAGCTTTCGTTGGAGAGGGGTTTGTTTGGCTTCTGCACTTTGAATTAACTGGGCAACTTTACCCATTTCCGTGTCTTCACCGATAGCCGTTACAACCATCTTCGCTCTACCATATGTGACAAGTGTTCCGCTATAAGTCATATTGCTTCTGTCAGCTAAAGGGGTGCCTTCCTCTAAAGCATCTGTAAATTTATCTGAGGCTACTGATTCTCCTGTTAAAGATCCCTCTACGACTTGAAGAGATTCCGCTTCAATCAAACGGCCATCTGCAGGGATATTGTCTCCAGCTTCTAATATAACAATATCTCCTTTAACCAATTCTCTGGCTTCCACATTCTGTGGGCGACCATTTCTAATGACTGTAGTCGTTGGAGTAGCCATTTGTCTTAAAGACTCTAAAGAATCTTCTGCCTTTTTTGTTTGAACGACACTTAAGATTGAATTGATGATAAGCACCGCAAAAATAATGAGAGATTCAACAGCTTCTCCTAATACGATTTGCACGATGGCAACGATAAGCAAGACGATAACCAATGGGTCTTTAAAGGTATCAATGAACATAGAGAGTGTAGACTGTCTATCTTTTCTACTGATTTCATTAAACCCTTGTTCTTCTTGCCGCTTTTTTGCATCCTCCGTCATAATTCCTTCGGTAGAGGTGTTTAAAGACGACAATACCGTTTCAATACTTTCTTTATAATAATCCATTTTCTGTCCTTTCTATGCTTTTGGAGTGAGATAAAAAAAGACGCATACGGAAAAAATCACTCACTCCTGTATGCGTCTTACTATTTAATACAGCACCAGCAGATAAATTATCTACGTTTGGTGGCACTGTAGCAGTAAAAAACTGCCAGTTACTCCCGCACTTCTTATTTTAATGTCAAACTGACGTTAAGTCAAGTTTTTAGAGTAACAAACGTAGAATTTTAATCTATTTATTTTAAGCACTTACCTTTTCAAATTGATTAGGTGTAAGATACCCTAAACTTTGATGGATTCGTTTTGAATTATAAAAGGCTTCGATGTACCAGAAAATACTCTGATAGGCTTCTTCAAAGTTCTTATATTTAAATTGATACACCCACTCTCTTTTTAAATGTCCATGCCAAGATTCAAGACTGGCATTATGATAAGGGTATCCCCTTCGACTGAAAGAGTGAGTCATCCCATAGTATTTAAGCAACTCTTCATACTCTAGACTCGTATACTGGCTTCCTTGGTCAGAATGAAGAATAACAGCTTCTGGATAGTCTTGTGATTTAATCAATTCATTTTCGTCTTTTGGATTACGTTGTTTAGGCGCCTCTATGAAGGTTGCATCAACAATCTGTCCTTTATGAGCGATCATCCCTTGTGATTCAAGTTTTTCTTGAAAGGCAGAAAAAAGCCAGTTTCCTCTATTAGATTTTGATAGCTGATTTCTAAAGTTCCAGATAGTCTTTGCGTCTGGTACCTTGTCATCAATCTTAAGGAATCTTCTAAACGAAATCCGGTCAATCATTTGATATTCCATTGCATCATCAGATAGATTGTATAAGCGTTGTAAAATTAGAATTTTCAACATTAAAACAAGGTCATAGGGCGGTCTACCACCATGAGATTTGTTTTTTAAATCATACTTAAAAATCCGGTTAAGAGTTGGGCGAAAACACTCGAAATCAACCACTTTTTCTAGCCGCTCAAGAGGGTCTCCTTTTAAACTTAATTTTTCAAGATAGTCGCTATCTCCAAATAAATTCATCTTCAATACCTCGTTAGCTTATTTTTAATCTATTATACCTCTTTTCATACGTTTTTAGAGGTGCCCTATACTCCTGGAAAGTAGAATTGTAATGTATAATAATTTCGCTCCCCTTCCAATAGGGGTTAAAGATGCCATATTGGGTATCTGTATTTTTGTAATATTAGGACTTACTGTATTCTGTAAGTGGACTTGGTGGGAGTTTTGCATTACCATAGCAGTTGTCTGCTTAGCGTATTTTGCAGGAAGTATGAAACAAGTTAAAAGCAAGTAATCCAAACAAAGTGGCTAGCATAATGCTAGCCACTTTGTTTGGATATGGACAAAATGAGGGGGTTAAGGGTGGAGCTTTGCTCCCCCTTATAAGCGCCATATGTAGACATGTTATTTGGAACCTTCAAAATATCTTAAATCTCGCTATGGTCAAACAGGAGAAGTATCACTTATCATTGGTAAAAAAACCTACTGGCAACAAATAAAAGATGAATTGTTCTTCAAAGATGAAGATAAACCTCAATAGATAATCGACGCTTGAACTAATATAAATACTTAAACAATATCAGGCTCATAATTTAAATATAAAAAAATAGAAATGTATTTTCGAAAGCATTTCTATTTTTTTATACTTCGTTTATCTGAAAAATAACAAGAACTTATTTTAGACGTTTAACTAAATATTTAGTTAATAACGACAATAAAACTGAAAATATTAATATAACAAAAATATTAACATTAAAAGAAAGCATATAATCGATAAATACTAACAATAAGAAAATAGCGATCATAAAAAAATAATTAGCATTCATTATTTAGGACCTTCTGCATAGCCTTTTATAAATCCAGTTATCGCTCCTGCTGGCCCCCCAGCAAAACCGCCAAGAGCTGCACCCATACCCATATTTTTTACAATATTTCCAGTGCTTGCCCATGCACCTCCACCTTCAATTTCATATAATTCTTCGTCTGAAATTAATTCAACGCTACTTAATCCTTCGAATTTTTCCATTTTGTTACTCCTTCAAAATATGTTAATTAAAAAAGTAAAACTACATCATCTTTGTATACATTTAAACAAACTAATTTTGAATTGTCAATTATTTTATAAATTTTAGTGAAAAGGGACTTTATCTCCAAATTTATAAAATTGCGATTTATCAGAAAAGTCAGCCATGTATGAACCGTTTATTCCTGCTTTCTGTCCAATAATACTCAATTCAATTGTTAGCTTTTCTTCTTCATTCGAGAACTTAATTTTTCCTGTGGAAGCAGTAATGCGAATATATTGATTAAGTTTATTTATTAGAACTTCTGGATGTCTTTCTTTATCAAGTTTTTTATTAACTTGTGATAATACATCAAGAATATCTAAAATTTCTTTGGACTTATTAGTACGCTCTTCCAATAGATTATACAAATTATTAATTAAGTTTTTTTCAATTGTATTCATATTTTTTAAGCTCTTCCATTACCATTAGTTGCCCATCTATTGAATTGAGCATATATTGTTTGACCCCAATTCACATATGATTTCCCATTTTTCACATCTACATATAGACCATTACCGTAGTATTTGTATCCTCCACCAGTAATAGCCTTTTGAGTTTTACTAAAACAACTAGCAATTTGGATATGTAATAAGAAGTTGTTAGTTATTTTAAATTATTTACAAAATAATTTTAGCACAATTTGTTAAATAATGTATGAAAATAATGTTTTTAAAATCAAACAATAAATCTTATCATTTTTTCAAAAGATGCTATCCTTGGTTCTGTTGCAAAGTTTTCCAAAAAATCTATTTTAGTGTAAAATTGAGAAAAAAGACAGAGAGGACAGAGTAATGAATCATTTTAAAGGCAAACAATTCAAAATAGACGTCATTATTGTCGCTGTTGGTTACTACCTGCGTTACAATCTAAGCTATCGTGAAGTTCAGGAATTGTTATATGATCGTGGAATAAATGTTTGTCATACTACGATTTATCGTTGGGTGCAAGAGTACAGCAAAGTCCTCTATTATCTTTGGAAGAAGAAAAATAGACAATCCTTCTATTCATGGAAAATGGACGAAACCTATATCAAAATTAAGGGACGTTGGCATTATCTTTATCGTGCAATTGATGCGGACGGCTTAAACTTAGATATCTGGTTACGAAAGAAACGGGATACGCAAGCAGCCTATGCTTTCTTAAAACGACTCCATAAACAGTTTGGTGAGCCGAAAGCAATTGTGACTGATAAAGCACCTTCTCTTGGCTCCGCCTTTAGAAAGTTACAGAGTGTGGGTTTATATACTAAGACAGAGCACCGAACTGTGAAGTATCTTAACAATTTAATAGAACAAGACCATCGACCTATTAAACGACGGAATAAATTTTATCAAAGTCTCCGTACAGCCTCTTCCACGATTAAGGGCATGGAGACCCTTCGAGGAATATATAAAAAGAACCGAAGAAATGGAACGCTCTTCGGCTTTTCGGTGTCTACTGAAATCAAGGTATTAATGGGAATACCAGCCTAAGATATTCTGAGTTCAGAGAGGGCTCGTTTGATTTTCAAACTTCGCAACAGAACCCTTTCTTTCATCTAAAGAAAAATCTCGTATTCATCAATTTTATTTTTTTATAGGTAAGAAAGAAGAACAAACAAGAAAAACACGGCATAAAAACCTATTCAGTTCATCGTCCTCAATCCTTGTCTGCTTCAATTTCTTTTACGAGATCGTTTTGTGAATCTTTTTCAGAGAGTTTTTGATCGATATACTTGTCAATGTTTTCGTAAAATTCCTTGGTCGTCTCACTATCTAATTTTGTCGAATTATGGACTTGATTGACTTTCAATTGAACAGATTGAATACCGTAAGAGGCTTGTTCTTGGCGAATGGTTTCTAATTCTTCTTCTGAAATCGGATCTCCAACAACCGTCAAGACCAATTCATTATTCCTTGACTTGTAGACTTGATTAATGACCGTATGATTGGCGAACTCTTTTCCTACAAACTGTTTGATCCCTTCTTTTCGCGCTTGATCCATCGTCAGAGTGACTGCTGAATAGCTGGCTGGAAGGACCAATAATACAATCAAGTATATCAACCCAATTCTCATTTTAATGTTTAGCTCTTTAAATGAACTTAAGGGAGATTTTCTCATCAAAATTCTTGTTACAACGATATTGGTTAGCATGATAAAGACACAGTTGATCAAGAAAAGATAGAGAGCCCCAAATAAATATCGTTCATTTCCATTAGCTAAACCATAGCCCGCAGTACAGATAGGTGGCATTAGAGCTGTTGCGATGGCTACTCCTGGCACGATATTGTTTGCTTCTTTTTTCCTTGAACCAATGACACCTGCTATCCCACCAGCAATAGCAATGACAACATCCCAAATGGTTGGAGAGGTTCGTGCAATCAACTCGCTACTTGCATAAGATAAGGGAGAAATCCAGAAATACAGAGTCGATACAAGCAAACTGACCAATACTTGAGTAAATAAAACCTCTAGAGATTGTTTGATTAAACGCGTATCAAAAATTGCTAAACCGAATCCCAGTCCAACAATCGGTGTCATAAGAGGGGAAATCAGCATGGCTCCAATAATGACAGCTGTTGAATTCATATTTAGACCTATAGAGGCAATAAAAATCGCACACATCAAAATCACTGTATCACTTAATCGAACATGAAGATCATCATATAATTTCTCTCGGTATTCACGTGTTGAATAGTTTCCGGTCATTGGTTATTCCTTTTATTTCATATAATTTGTTTCCGCATGGATGATCGTAGAAAGACTTCTGTCCAATCTTACATATTTTTAATTTTCACTTGTAATTCTTTTGAACATTATCTTTTAAATATCTATCAGACCATCCTTGACATTATATCAAAAATTTTACAGTCTTTCTCTGAAGAAATCAATTAATTTAAATGATAGAGAAAAGAAGAAATTTTTGTTTCCTTCTCCGAAGAAGAAAAAACGATATCTCCTCTGAAAGAAGATACCGTTTTAATGTTTAAACATGATGAGTATAGATTTATTGAGGACAGCATTTCTGGCAGAAACTACCTGAATGCTTTTGTCGTTTTTATCAAATTCAGACGATACCAGTTTCATTTCTGAGCCCAGTACCTTGAAGGATTGGTTGATGTCACGGAGGGAGTTTTTGAACTCTTTTTCACCATCAATCCCAATCTTTAGACCAAAGTTATCTGCCACTTAAGTACCTCCTTTCCTTGATTTTTGGGTATGAAAAAAGACCGTCTAAGCAGTCTTTCCAGAATTAAAATTCAGTGTGATTGTTCAATTGATTATCAGCATCACGTTTCCCGTAGAAAACTCGGAGGACGGACACGATTTCTGTTTCTTCATTCGGTATGAAGTAAGCGACATAATTGTCTATCGGCATAAATCGTAACCCTCGGCTTTTCCACGGTTCGTTAGAATACAACGGATAACCTGTCGGAAAAGTATCGAGTTTCAGAATGTGTTCTTCAAGTCTGTCGAGTTGATTACTCGCATTGCCCGAAGCTTGAAGTTCATAAGCGATGTACTCATAGATGCCACGTAAATCATCCTTTGCTTGAGGCATTACCTTTACTTCAAAACTCATAGGTTATATTCCTTGCGAATGCTAGAAAAAGCATCCTTAGCCGATTCCCCTTCGCCATTCAACATTTGAACGTAGCCTTTTTCAAGCTCCGCATCCATTTGTTCTTCAGTGAGTTTACTTGCATCCAAAACACTATGTTGTGGAATTTTTACATCAAATGGAATCCCACGTTGAAGAATGATTTGCTTGTAAAACATATTGATTGCATTGGATGCTGGAATTCCAAGACTTGTGAGAATACTTTCTGCTTGAGCCTTCACATCGGGTTCAATTCTTGCATATAAATTTGCTGTCTTTGCCATTTTGCACCACTCCTTTCGAGGTTTTATTTGACTATATTATAGCACCTCGTGCGGACAAACGCAATACAATTAGATTCCGCTAGGAATAATATCATCAATGAACATCTCAACTTTAGGCTTGCTGATACCAGTAAACTGCTTATGGCACTCCCATAAATCAAAAAACAATCCAAACGGGCAAAACCAAAAATCATCTGGTGTCATGCCCATCTGAACTGTTCCGTAATAGTAAAGGCGAGTAAATGTTTCAACATCACTTACTTGCCTGCTTTGTTTTTTGTCTCAAGTTCACTTTCAATGTTGCGAGCTGTGCCTTTGAACATTGCCTCTGTGATAGCTGACTTGTATTCAGCCAATTCAAGCGGTGAAGTCAACAATTCCACATACTCAGTCGTGAGTTCTTCTTGCTTATCATCCTTGTGTTTCAGATTATAAATCTTGATGGACTGATTGGCTAAGAGCGTAATCAACCAAAAGATGGTTGATTTTTCTATTTATCAAACAGTTCATATGTATCTTCTATTATTTTGTCTAAAATAGATGAACGTGACCTCGCATTTGTTTGTTTAACAAGGCTATCCAATTTTTCTAAGTTGCTCTTTTTAATAGAAAAACTTGTTTTTATTTTCTTTTCCCAATTCATATCAATGTTAGTTTCTTCTTTAACATTTTCTTTCACTGTATTCGGAAATGTGTTCTCTTGTTCATATTCATTGTTAGTACTTGAAAATTGTTCAAACTTATTAGCCATTTCTACCCCTTTTCTATGCCTCTAAAATATTTGAAAAAATATCATTTATCAATATCAGGAATTTTTCTTGTTCTTTCAGTTTTTCTTCTTTCCTTAAGTACTCCTCGATCCCCAATTTTTCAAGCATGCTCGCATTAATTAATTCTTTCTCTGGAATAATACCTATAACATTATCAATCCCTTTTAATGCGCTTAAAAATTCTTTTGATGTTTTAGTATTGTGTTTTAATCTGTTCCCTAAAAAGTTTACTGTTGCTGTTATATAGCTTTTTCCACTAACAGGGTCTACCACTTCTTTTTTCAACGTTGCAATACTTTGTAATACTTTTATATGACTTTCGTATCCAAATCTACTTGGGTCTAGTGGGGAAATAATTTTGTCTGAAACTGCTACGCCATTTTTCGTCAATAAATTCCAAGCTGGTGGTAAATCAATTATGACATATTCATACGACTTCTCTAGTCTGTCTATATTTCTAGAAAACCACATGAATAATAGTAATTCTTTATTTGGTTTTATTGATAACAAGTCTGTCAAATTATCTAGATTACTGACCGAAGGAATAAAAGAGATGAAGTCATTTATAGCAGTTTCTTCTTCTGTTATAGATGGGTTACTTAATATATCAGATATACTAAGACTATTTTTAAAGCTAACATTCTCGCTTTCAAAAGTTCCTGTTAAACTTTTTTGTCCGTCCATGTCAATCAATAGCACTTTTTTCTTTCTATCCTGTAAAAATTTTGCTAACTGAAAAGCCATTGTTGTTTTACCAACACCGCCTTTAATTGCCATAAAGCTGATAACTTCCATATTACACTCCTTCTTAAGAACACCTTGGTATTTACTTGGTATTTACTTGGTATTTACTTGGTATTTACTTGGTATTTACTTGGTATTTACTTGGTATTTACTTGGTATTTACTTGGTATTTACTTGGTATTTACTTGGTATTTACTTGGTATTACCATTTTACACCTTTATGTTTACTTTGTCAATACCAAAGTATTACTTATTTCATACCTTGGTATTTACTTGGTATTACCTTCTTACACCTTTATGTATACTTTGCCAATACAAAGGTATTACTTATTTCATACCTTAGTGTTATCTTGGTATTTAAAAAGTATTACCTTGTAAAGAAGTAGGTAATACTTTTTTATTTCTTACATTACTTTTTCATTGAGTCTGAAAGTTCTTTTTTAATTATTTCAAGCTCTCTTTGTTCTTCTGGAGTTGTTTCATTCACATATGCAGATTTATATCTGTGGTCAGGTATTTTATTTCCATTCACTGCTTCAACATTTCCTTCAGTTCTTAAGTATTTAGTCTTTCCTTTCTCTTTTTTGATCACATCTCCACTGGCTAAAAAATTTCTTGCTGAAACTAATAAATATTGAGCTATATTTGGTTTAGAATAATCTTGTCTATGATTTTTAATAGTTTCAAAATGTTCTCTAACACGGTTAATACCTGCTTGTCCCTCAATCTCTGAATATATTGGATAAACTACTTCTTGTAGACGTGCCATTAGACTGATGTCGGCTAAATTTCTCATTTCCAGTATTTCAAACTCTAGTAGTTCCATTGTGTATGGATTTTGCATTGCTTTAGCTGATAATAATGCCGTCTGTTCTTCTCTATTTTTCTTACCTTGCAGGTATGCAGGATCCTGTTCTCTTTCCTTGTATTCTCCATTTAGTTCCTGTGGCCGAGCTTTTTTAGATATATGGAACTGTATGCTATCGATTGAACGACCTTTTTTAATTTTGTCATAAGTCACATCAAAATGAGTATGATGATTAATTTCATTTAGTGGCTCTTTTAAAATACGTTGTTCCAAACTTTGAAACCTTTTATAATCATTTATTGTATCTGTCATAGTTCTAAGTTCAGATACTTTTATTTCTGGATTACAATAACCTTCTAGTTGCTCTGTTCTTCTACCACCTTTGTTTGAATAATGTTCATATTGATTGTATTGCATGGATAGCCACTTATAAAGAATAATTGAGTACTTAGAGTTTAAGTTCATGACATCAGACAGGGCATATTGCGTAAAATTTTGTTTCAAATTGATTAGATAAGGCATAATTCTTTTATTAAATTCAATTATAACTTCATCATGGTAATCAGCCCATTTAACATAAGGGATTGGTACTATATTTTCATACTCAAAACCACGTTCTTGTTTTTCTCTTATTCTAAAGAAACTTTGTTCTTGCATTTTATCAACTGCTTTTTTAAAGCGACTATGTTTATCATTATCTGAGACATCAAAAAATTTAAATAATTCTGTTTTTGAAAGATAAATAATATGGTCTTTTGGTGGATTATCCGTATTAATATAAGATACTGCCAACTCAAAAATCTTTAAAGGTACTTTATCCATTTTAGCAATGCTAGTTATCAGGTCATTGTGTTCTACTATTTTTCTTCTCTTGATTTCATTCAAAGGATCTACCACCTTTTTATTTTCATTTCCTTTTGTTATAATGGACATATAAATACGCTCCTTTGCGTGTTTGAATTTGGCATAGAGAAAACTTTTTTTGCGAGAGAGTTCTCTATGTTTTTTATTATACATTAAAACTGTGTATATAGCAACAAAACTAGTCGTTTTGTTGCTATATACACAGTTTTTTGTTGCTATATACACAGTTTTTTGTTGCTATATACACAGTTTTTTGTTGCTATATAAATCTGTCAGGCCTTGGTATAATTGACTTTTTTTGTACGCAAAAGAACAAAAGATAAATATATATAAGATAAATAAAGATAGGCTTCGCCTATTTTTTTTTTTCAAGATGTTAGTAAATATTTGACATCAATCTTAAAAGTGCTAAAATAGTGTTAGTTAATTTAACTAACACTATTTACAAAGAGGTGTCTATATGATTGGAATTGACCCTTTAATTGATTACTCAAAAGAACAACACAGGGCGATTGCTTTTATTGACATGAAATCATTCTACGCAAGTGTAGAGTGTGTTGAAAGAGGTCTAAATCCTTTGTCTACATCACTATGTGTCATGAGTGGTGCAGACAACTCAGCAGGTCTGATACTAGCAAGTTCGCCAACCTTTAAGAAGGTTTTTGGTAAAGACAATGTTGGTAGAAGTAGAGACCTACCCTTTTATACCAACAATCGAAAATTCAACTATCAAAATTATTATCGTACAGCTCCACGTGATTGGCTAAATAAAGTTAATCCCCCCTCAAAAAGTGAGGTAGCATTTATAGAGTCTTGGGCAAAGAGAACAGAAATTGTACCTCCGAGAATGTCAAAATACATTGAGAAAAACATTGAAATTCAACATGCTATTCAAAATTTTGCATCTCCTGAAGATATATTTTGGTATTCGATTGATGAGGGGTTTGTTGATTTAACAAGTTCTCTAAACTACTTTTATGATAAAGCGTTGCCTGCTGAAGTAAAGCTCGATAGATTATCAAGAGAAATTCAATTAGCTATTCTCAATCAAACTGGCATATATTCAACAGTTGGCATGAGCATTGGCAATCCATTACTTGCTAAACTTGCACTTGACAATGAAGCCAAACACAATAGTAATATGCGTGCTTTTTGGACTTATGAAAACATACCCGATAAAGTCTGGAAAATTAAATCACTGACTGACTTTTGGGGCATCAATACTCGTACTGAAAAAAGACTGAATAAATTAGGTATCAAGTCAGTCTATGATCTCGCACATTGTAGCCCTGCGTTATTAAAAAAAGAGTTTGGTGTCGTTGGAGTTCAATTATTCTTCCATGCCAATGGTGTTGATGAGTCTACAGTCTATGAGCCTTATCATGCTAAGTCAAAGTCAATTGGCAACTCGCAAGTCTTGCCCAGAGATTATGCTGATCAAACTCAAATTGAGTTGGTTATCAAAGAAATGACTGAGCAGGTCTCTATCAGACTAAGAAAAGCCAAAAAGCAGACAACTGTTGTTAGTCTGTATGTCGGTTATGCTTATTCTGAAAATAAACGAGGGCTACATATTCAAAAGAAAATAGAAGTCACGAACAGCATTGCTGTGTTAAGTGATCAGATCATGTCATTATTCAGAGCGGGTTATTCTGGTGGTAGTGTGAGACGATTAGGCATTTCATTTGGTGGGCTATGCAGTGAAGAAGTCAAACTAATTTCTTTATTTGACACCTTTGATAAAAAAGCAGCCAGGACAGAAACACTTCAGGGAGCAATAGACGAGATAAGAAAACAGTATGGATTTTTGGCTTTACAAAAGGCAACTTCACTACTTGATGGATCAAGAGTAGTAGCAAGAAGTAAACTTGTTGGAGGTCATTCAGCAGGTGGATTGGACGGTTTAAAATGACAAGAGTAGATAGATCATATAGCCCCTACAAAGAGGTTCGAGAATATCAAGACAGGGCTATGATGAAGTGGCAGGGTTTTTATTTATCTGAACATACAACAGCTATGAAAGATGATAAAGCCCCCAAAAAATACTTTGCAATCAAAGTGATTGGTTATTTGATATAAAAAAACGAGATATTCAAATCTCACTTTTCTGTTGGTAATGGATATATGTTTGTATCGTATTTATAAAGATCAAAATTAAATGTACCTCAAAAAACAATGATATGGATTGATGGCTGATTTATTTGTCAGCAAATAAATTAGCCATCAATCCTTTAAATAAATCATTTGGGTTCATTTTTAAAGCAGTACATATTAATAAATAAGTGTAAATTGTGGGCTTTATAGCTTTTCCATTTTCCACTCGACTTAAGGACACCTCTAATAACTACCAATTAATTCACCTCTTTCATTTAGAAGTGAATTAATTGGTAGTTATTAGAGGTGTCCTAAATATATTGAGTCTAGTGATCTACCTGAAGTTGCTATCGACAATAGCCCTAAAAAGCCTTTTCAGTACTATCTTGCATCATATGAATATGATCATATTAAACAAGGAAAAACGTTCCTAGGCGACACAAGAGGGCTTTCTGAGGACACTATCACAACTTTTCGTTCTAAAGGGTTGTTAGCCCAAGCTAGGCTAAAAGGTTCTGATGGTATATTTGAACCTGTCCTTGTCTTTAAATTTTTAAATAAAGATAAAAAAATCATTGGCTGTAGTCTGCAAGGTATTCACGAAAACTACTTACGACATGAACATGGTCGCCTTAAAAAGGTGCTTGGTGATGGTTCTACTGGTCTTAATATTGACGTTGGTACACCTGAACGACTTATATTTCTTGAAGCTCCTATTGACTTAATGAGCTACTATGAGCTTAATAAAAACCGACTAGAAAACGTAAGACTTGTTTCAATGGACGGTTTAAAAGATACTACTATTTCAAGGCGTCTATACGAACTTTTAGCTGAAAAAGAGGGGCTTACAGATATTAACCTTGATGATGCCAAAAAATTACTCCCTATTTTAGCAAATACAAACTTCTTTGAATTAGGTGCTAATCGTGAATTGATCACTTTAGCTGTAGATAATGATAAGGCAGGTTTGGGCTTTATTGAAAAGTTAAAAAATAAGAATATAAAATTCAACATTGACTTGCCACCGCTTGAAAACAATCAAGAAAAAATGGACTGGAACGATTTTTTGAAACAAAAAAAGCCCTTGACCTAAGCCAAGAGCCTAACATTGGGAGCGGGACTTTTAACCGCACTTCGAGTTCTTTAGACAGCCAAGCTGTCAAGGAAGTACCCCAACCTGTTGAACAAGTTCAACCTACTTTTCCTACCAATGCTCAATTACATTTTAGCATTACTAACCCTCAAAAGTCAATAAGAAAGCCCAGTTACTACAAAGCAAAGCCTAAAGATTTGACAAAAATAAATAGGTACGCATCTGTTATTCAAGACTCTGCAAAATGGTATGAAGATACTCTAGCAGGGTCTAAAATATCTTATTTGTATCTTGATCAAAATAAACCTGAAATACTAAAAGAAGAAAGTATACAATTATCGGATAAATCTTTTGACTCTGAATTTCCTAGTGAAGTGTCAGAAGAAAAATCAGTATCAGATATGATCCTTGAAAAAGATACAAAAGGTTTATCAGAGCATATGAAAAAAGGCATCAAAAATTATTTACAATCTGATCAGTATGCAACATTTTTAAAAGCTATGGGCAAACTTCACAACTATTCGCCTAAAAACATTCAGCTTCTTTTATCACAAAATAAAATGTTGTTATCATTGATAATGATACGTTCAAACAACAGCACCCAAATTTTGACGAATTAGTGAAACTCTATGAAAAAGACGTAGTAAAACATGCAACATCCTATTCTAATCAGCTGGTAAAGCTTAATTAGGTTATATAAGCTTGAAAATAAAGGGTTTGTCCAATATGGACAAGCCTTTTTCTTATGTTTTGCCACAGATTTGCCACACTTATTGTGTAAGAGTATCAAGGATAGGTATAATTCGATCCTTTGTTTTTTTGGTGATGTGCAAATAAATTTCTGTTACACGACTACCTCTAGAATGCCCTACACGGTCTTGAATTGCTTCTAGGGGTATTCCTTGCTCTGTTAAGAAACTAATATGCGTATGACGGAATATATGGGTCGTAATATGTTTATTAAAACTAAGTTTATTATCAATATCAATTCCTGCTCGTTTTGGATTACCTTTTCGATTTAATTTTCCATTTTCAGGTGAGTTGAGGAAATTGTTAAGGACACTATAATGAAGAGGTGTTCCATTATAGTCGGGTTTATGACGACTTTTGGAAGTAAAAATCCATCCATTATCTTTATAATCAGGATTGAATCTTATATGTTGGTGATTTAACTCAATTTCCTCTTTAAGAATTTCTATAGCCCTTTTAGATAATTGGACATTTCGGTAACTTTGTAAGTTTTTTACATTACCTTCGTAGCTATTTTCTGCAGCTCCTCCGTGAGTGGCCTGACTAATGATGATATTTTGCTTTTCAAAATATTGATAGGCACCAATATTTTGGAGTTTTCGACTCTGTAAGTCAACAGGGCCATTAGTTAGAATACCTATTGGGATGTGGTTTTTATGTAGAGCCAGCAGTAGTTGATGCATCTCAGGAATCATCGTAATCTGATCGAGTTCATATTCATAGTCAGCTTGGAAGTCTAGAGCTTCTGTCCTAGAAATACTATCGATGCCAAATTCTTCCATAGTCTTCTGACAGCGAAAAATTCTAAGCTGCTCAATACTGATGAGTTTTTTCGTGTATTTAGGAAAAGCAACATCAGACCAATATCTGAAACGTTTGTAAATGTTATCTATTTGTTGGATATCAATCGTTGGAAAACATTTCTCAACGCTACGTTTAAAGGGGAGTTGATGGTCATAAAGAGTGTCATCAAGGTCAAAAAACAATATTTTTATAAGTCATAATTCTAGTCCGCTTTTAAAATAGTAGTGTACTGGCTAAATTCCTCTAAGTGTTGAGGGCTAATCTGGTTATCTGTAATGATGGTATCGAGTTGATCTAGATTATAGAAGTTAAAGAAATCGTATCGATCGAATTTAGTACTGTCTACTAATAAAAATTTTTCTACAGCATTGTTTAGGGAAAGTTGTTGAATCACACCTTCCTTGTCACTATATGTAGCAATAGAATTATGGGTAACAGCATTTGCACTAACAAAAGCTTTGGCAAATCTCATTGCTTTTAAATTTGTCGAAGCCATTGAACCTACAAAAGCTCCAGTTATTTCTCTATATTCACCGCCAAGAAGCAATAAATCAATGGTTTCGCTATCATTTAGAATCAAGAACACAGGGAGACTATTTGTAATGACACGAATTTTATAACCTTTACGACCTTTCAATTCTAATGCCAGTTGTTCAAGTGTAGTTCCGGGTCCAATAAAAATAGTATCGCCATCTTTGATTAAAGAGCAGGCTTTTTTAGCAATGTCAATTTTTTCTTTTGTATTTAGACTTTTCTTCTCGATATGTGTCTTTTCAAGTGGCTTTTTAGAGGAAAGCAATTGTGCACCACCATGAGTACGTGTTAAAAGTCCATCAGCTTCTAGAGCATCAAGGTCTCTACGGGCTGTCATATCGGAAATATCTAGTTCATCTATTATTTCTTTTATGGTTATGGTCCCATCAATCTTTAACATATCTAAAATTTTTTCTAATCGTCGTTTTTTGTTCATATGAAGACTCTTCTTTCATAAAGTAATTTTTTTCCAAAGATAATTCTCTTTTAATTGTATCATAAAAGACAATATTTTCAAGGTAAAACAAACAATTTCAAACAAAAAAACGTTAGATGATGAAATAAGAACAGAGGATTGACGTATATTAGCTTAGGTCAGATTTTGTATAAGACGAAAATAAAGTAGGACCTCTTAATCAGTAAGTTATAGAAAGTAAAAGACCTTTGTAATACTTGAATAGATATTTCACGTCCATTTTGTGATGGATTAAATGAACAAAAATGAACAATAATTTAACGGTGTTATCTATTTTTTAAAAAAACAAATAAAAAAAACAAAAAATAAACAAAAAGCGTTGCTTTTTGTTTGAATGTTTGATATTATATAAACAAAGAAGTGATGAAAACGTTATCTCGAACATTTTGCAAAATATTTTCTATTTCTACGTAGCATTTCTTTCTAAAATTTAGGAGGTAGTCAAAATGGCTATTGTTGTTGGTGCAGATCTCAAAGGTACGAGATTAAAAGATGTTGTGAAAAATTTTCTTGTAGAAGAAGGTTTTGAGGTAATTGATGTGACTAAGGAAGGACAAGATTTTGTTGATGTTACCTTGGCAGTTGCCTCTGAAGTAAATAAAGATGAGCAAAACCTAGGTATTGTAATTGATGCTTATGGAGCTGGTCCATTCATGGTAGCAACTAAAATTAAAGGTATGGTTGCAGCAGAAGTTTCAGATGAACGCTCAGCTTATATGACACGTGGACATAACAATTCACGAATGATTACGGTTGGCGCTGAAATCGTCGGTGATGAGCTTGCTAAAAACATCGCTAAAAGTTTCGTCAATGGTAAATATGATGGCGGACGTCATCAAATCCGAGTAGATATGCTTAACAAGATGTGTTAAGAAAAGGAGTTAAGGAATGAGAATCGCAATTGGATGTGACCACATTGTCACAGATGTAAAAATGGCAGTATCAGAATTCTTGAAATCAAAAGGACATGAGGTCCTTGATTTCGGGACATATGACCACGTACGTACTCACTACCCTATCTATGGTAAAAAAGTCGGTGAAGCAGTAGTAAGTGGTCAAGCAGACTTGGGAGTATGTATCTGTGGTACAGGTGTCGGCATTAACAATGCAGTCAATAAAGTTCCAGGTGTTCGCTCAGCGTTGGTTCGTGATATGACATCAGCTATATATGCAAAAGAAGAGTTAAATGCGAATGTTATCGGTTTCGGTGGAATGATTACTGGTGGTCTTCTTATGAATGACATCATTGAAGCTTTCATTGAAGCTGAGTACAAACCAACAGAAGAAAATAAAAAATTGATTGCAAAAATCGAACACGTTGAAACACATAATGCACATCAAGCAGATGAAGATTTCTTTACAGAATTCCTTGAAAAATGGGACCGTGGTGACTACCACGATTAAGGTATAACAAATGATTCTGACAGTCACACTAAATCCTTCAGTAGACATCTCTTATCCTCTAGAAACATTGAAAATTGATACAGTGAATAGGGTGAAAGATGTTAGTAAGACAGCTGGTGGGAAAGGCTTAAATGTTACTAGAGTCTTGTTTGAATCTGGTGATAAAGTTACTGCTACAGGTTTCTTAGGTGGTAAAATTGGTGAATTTATTGAAAGCGAATTAGAACAATCTCCTGTTAGTCCAGCTTTTTATAAAATCTCAGGAAACACTAGAAAC
>Ga0334888_1002086_pt1 | contig 23028 bp, 14 predicted proteins | sample GraSluR1_MG_FD_207227 | JGI IMG/M metagenome (GOLD analysis project Ga0334888, IMG submission 207227) | Sludge microbial communities from methane-producing bioreactor in Wageningen University, Netherlands - Granular Sludge_3_08-R1 | ecosystem: Engineered > Bioreactor > Anaerobic > Unclassified ...
AGCCGTTGCCGTGGATATGGCAATACTCGACGACGATGTCCGAAGAGGAATTCGCGCAGAAGAGGCCGTTGCCGCAGTCGGTGAACTCGCAGTTTCGCAGGATGATATGCGTCCCCCTTTCGACGAAGATCGCGGAGGCGTTTGTGGTATAGCTTTGGGTGTCGCCGCGGTCGTCGGTGAAGGTGTAGGGCGGACGAGCTTTGCGAATCGACAGGTTTTCGACGATGATATACTCTGGGTTCTCGGTGGAGGGAAAACTCGCCCCGCCGATTTTAACTATCCCACGAACCTCGCTCCAATAGTCGAGTTCGAGACGTGTGTTGGCGTTTTCGCCGTCGATTATGGGAAGATCGCCGCTAATCGAGGGAACTCCGCGAACGACTATGGGCGCCGAGGCTGTTCCGGAACGGTTGATGACCCACTTTTCGCGGTATGGGGTGCTTCGCCAGTGGATGAGAACGGTGTCTCCCGGGGAGAGGGTTTCCCATGGAACGTCGCCGATGTCGATGTAGGTCTCTCCGGGGCCGACGGAGTAAGTAACTGCATAAAGCCCTGTGATGAAAGCGCTTACAGCAATACAGATTAGAGAGAGCGTGCGGATTTTCAATTGAACCTCATTTCAGATAGACGATCCGTTTCGATGCTGTCGCCTCCCCCACAGTAGCGTGGATAAGATACACCCCGGAACCGAGGGATGGGGCGGGATGCCACCGGTATGCGCCGGGGGCGTTTGTGCTCAAGGGCTTCGCCGATTCGCTTTGGCTAAATGGGGTTTCCGCCACGCACCGGCCATTGAGGTCGTAAATTTCCACCGTAGGGGTTTGATTAATCAAACCCCTACAATCGACCGCAATGGTTACCGACGAATTAAACGGGTTGGGGTGGGCGGAGATGGTTATTTTCTCCGGAAGCGACCGAGATTCCGTAATCCCTATCGAGCCTATGTCCTCGAGAAATATAGGCGTTTCGTTTAACAGGGGAATTATCAGCCTCCCCGAAGCAGTAGTGAAAAGCGTATCGGTATGTGCTATCGTGTCGATACGCGAGGTAATGATGCTCGTCATCAAAATACGCCGGTTCGCCGGAAAGAAATCTATCTCGACATCGGTGGTTTCGGGAATATCGTCCTCGGGCATCTCGTCGATATGGTTCTCGAACCAGATGCACAGCATATCCGGTCGATAGCCGTCGTGGAAACGGAAGAGATAAATCCTCGATAGGTCTTCCTCAGGGGGAAGGCGCGTGATTCGACGGTAGCCTTCGAACTTTTCTTTCAGCAAACGCAATGTTCGCAAGGCTGGACGGGGAACCGACATCGCCGGAAAAAGCCAATTATAATCCACTAATCCGATAAATGCCCACGATTCCATTCCTGTAAGCCACGGCCAAACCCAATCCTGCGATGTCTCTGTCCACATTCGCTGGACACCCAGCGAGAGTGCCACAACGAAATTCTTCGTGACCGACCGCGCCTGATTAGCCCTGAACCACGGATCGACGATAGGGTGTAGAGCATGCGCTGAATTGCCGATGATGTTGTAAAGCGAGTCTTTGACCTCCGGAAGCCGCGGACGAAAACCGTCGTCATAGAACATCGGCCCCGAAACGGCGTCGTCGGCGAAAATCGGTTTGTCGATTCCCGCAGAATCCATTATCGAACGTATAAAATTCACCTGCCCGAATAATCCCTCCCAATTGAACAGCGGATGGAAACACACAAAATCGTAAATCGAATCGGAGCAGATAGTTTCTCGCATAAAACGCATCGATCGCGTGCCGACACTGTCGGGGTATGGCGAAGCAAGGCCGATTGAATCGACTATTCGCAGTCTGTCGAACATAGTCGCAGTGTCCGGAAAATCGTCGAACATATCCGGAAACAGCACTGCGGCAAGTCCTAGCTGAACCTCTATGTTCGCGTCCTTCACCGCACGGTAAGCAATTCCAAGAACTGCGAGATAATCCTCGACATGGGTCTCGTAGGAGCACCCCTCGAAGAAATAGAACTGTTGTGCCTCTGACTCCATCATGTAATATTTCACCGGATAGAGAAGACCCGGAACATCGTCGATGCCATCGCCGTCGTATCGTTCCACTAAGTTATAAACCCATTCGTAGAAATCCTCTTCGTATTCGGGCAAAGGCCTTCTGCGGTCTTTGGTTGTAATTTCCGACCAATGCGGGCAGGTTGCCCACCAGCAATTGCATCCAAGCCAGATACAGAACTCGTCGATTCCCGAACGTTGGTGTTTGATAACCAAACTGTCAATTTCATCCCAGACATAGTTATGTGTGCCGTCCGGTTCGGGAGGTAGCGACTCCACCATTGCCCATTCAAGGCAGGTGGTTTTTATCGAAGTTACATCGAAAGCGGAATAGACAAGCGCGAGCCTGTCGCCGGGCTGATAACCGATGCCTATAATCTGCTCGGCAGTGAATTCCGCAAAGCATAACAATGGTAGAAAGACACATAGAAAGGTAATTTTTTGATTTTGTTTCATTCAATTCCCTTCTATTTCAAATATACAACCCTCCGCGCCATTTCGCAACCCCCTATCCTCGCCCGCACGAGATACACCCCGGAACCGAGGGATGGGGCGGGATGCCACCGGTATGCGCCGGGGGCGTTTGTGCTCAAGGGCTTCGCCGATTCGCTTTGGCTAAATGGGGTTTCCGCCACGCACCGGCCATCGAGGTCGTAAATTTCCACCGTAGGGGTTTGATTAATCAAACCCCTACAATCGACCGCAATTGTTACCGACGAATTGAACGGGTTGGGGTGGGCGGAAAGGGTTATCCTGTCAGGCTTGGGTGAGATTTCACCCATTCCCACCGATTCGACATCGCGCACGCATCGGACATAGTTATTCACTCTAATAATATCGCCCTGCGGACCGTGGCCGTAAACGGGATTGCCCAACGAATCCACGCCGAGATAATAATCTGTCGGCGAACCGGTTTTTGGGTCGCTTCTCTGTGCGCCCGCGCCATGGACATCGATAAAGGAAAAATATGTCAGGCCCGGGGGGCGCATCCATCCTGCCGCACGCCCGAAAGAGACATAGACCGCCGAATTTCCGCCATAAATCGAGGCGTGTGTAGTGCCCGTCCAGAACCAGGGGTAGTCGGTATCTCCCCTTTCGTTGACAATCGACGTGCATTCGAAAATAGGGTCGATAGCCGCGCCGGTTGTGCCGGGGGAGCGTGTGTAATCGAGAATGCTCTGAAGCTCTTTTGCGTTTGGAAGCCGCCAATCGTCGTAGCCTGCGACAGTAAGTGTTTCGGCGAAAGCTAAGGCGTCTTGCCAGCTCATGCTCGAAACACTATGCGATTTCTGCCACATTAAATCCGTCGCGGTGTCGGTGATCGTGCCGTCGCCGTTATCGACGAAGCTGTTCACGCCGTAATCAGGATTTCCACGAACACAGATTAGCGCGAAGGTCTTGTCGTCGCCCATAAGCTGAGTATCATAACCCTTGATTCTGCCGTCGGCGAAATTCACACCGAAAAGTTTCGGCACGCCGGGTATTGTGGTTTCGTTATAGACGGTATTCGAGGCGTATTGCATGTCGATAAGGCGCTCTCCGGCAAGTGTATCGCCATATGCAAAATCGAAGAAGTCGTTGTCTATAAAAGGTCGCACGCTCGACATCGGCCCGGAATAGCCGCTGATGTCCTGCCCATTGAACTTGATAAGCGAATATAGCTCTTTGATTGTCGGGACTCGCCAATCGCTGAACCCGCCGAAGTTTTCGGCGTTTATGACGGCCGGATAGGCCTGAACAGCGGGCCATGAGAGCTTGTCGTCAGCGAGTATTTCGCCGTCGCGGTTTGTGTCCGGCGATCTTTGCCATGTTAGGCCTGTGATGTTATCATATACTGTCAACCCGTCGCCGCTGAGAGTGTAACTTGGAGTATTGCCGTCGAATTGGGCGTCCTGGCCGTAAAATGCCACCCCCGGTGAAGGCGGTGTTATTACCGCGTTGTTGTTGTAACAATCTTCCTGTCCGGTATCGACGATTGGATAGAAAGCAAATGTGGGACAAGCATTCCACAAAATGCTAACAAAGAATACAGCCGCTAAAAGTCGGAAAGACATTTTCCCTCCTTAATTTTTAACTATTTAACTAGAAGAACAAAACCCTAACCTTATTATTAGACGATTTGTTAAATAATAAAGTTTAGACCGTCCAGTAAATAATTATTTGAGATAAACCAACCGACGCACCGCGGTATTCTTCCCTACCTGTGCCCGGACAAGATAGACCCCGGAGGGGAGGGATTCATCGGGATGCCAGATGAATTGGCCTTCCGCGGTCGTTTCGATTTCGCTCGACGACCGAATTTCCGTTCCCTGAGCGGAGCCGAAGGGAGTGTGTGCCACGCGTCGTCCATTTAAATCGAAAATCTCGATTTCCGCCGATTGTAGGGGCGTATTGCAATACGCCCCTACGCCGGCGATGGCGATTGTAACAGCGGAATTGAAGGGGTTCGGGTAGGCGGAGATTATTTCAGAGCGAGGCAAACTTATGTTGTCTGATACTTCGAGAGAATTGTTTTGAATCTGAAATGTCAAATTGCCGGATGTAAATGTCGAGTCGGGTTGTCCTCCGGTGGAATCGATTGGGCCAGCGAAGGTTGCGGAATTGCCCAGTTCTGTGGAAAACCAAATATAACTCACCCTTCTTTCGACCTTATCGAAGCCAAACATCCAATGCGAAGACCATGAATGCCGCCAATTGCGTTTTTTCACACGCAAAGCGTTATAGGTTCCTGTCGGAAGCGTAATCGAGCCGTAGCCGTCGGCATTATACCAGCTTGTTTCCTGCACGCTGAAGTTTATCGTAAAACCAAAGGCATAAATAAAACCTCCCCCTGAAGACGCCTCTACCCATGAGTTTCCGTAGTTAATCGGAAAAGAATATGCGTGAGTATAGGTATTATTGAAGGAGCCGAGCCTATAGGTTGAACCTCCCGTTTCGAGAGTGCCGTATAACCCGAGACCATCGACGAAGGCGGGTTCGACATTGAAAAATCCCCACCCCTCTGTCTCCGAGGTGTCTGTCGAGCCGCTATAATATAGAATGTAATTCGGGGGAACATCGCAATCGCCGATATGCGGGATCGTGGGATCGTATGCGATCGATATGAAACTGGAAGTGTCGCCATCGGTATATGCGGAGAAATTCCACGACCCTAACCCGGCCGAACCGGGGTCGAAAAGTGCGTCCTCGATAGTTCTGTTGGTAAATACTGTGCCGACCTCATAAAGGTCGGAGTTATATAGGACGCTTGTTTGAGATAAGCCCGTTATCGTTATCACTACAGTAGAGATTATTGCTAAGGCTTTGGTTTTCATAATTCCTCGCTTATTTGAGATACACGATTCGCTTTGTCGCTGTTGGTTCGACTCCGTTCAGCGACCTTGTTTCGAAGCTCGCGCGCACGAGATAGACCCCGGAGGGAAGGGACGGGGTGGGACGCCAGATGAATTGGCCGTCCGCGGTCGTTTCGATTTCGCTCGACGACCGAATTTCCGTTCCCTGAACGGAGCCGAAGGGAGTGTGTGCCACGCGTCGTCCATTTAAATCGAAAATTTCGATTTCCGCCGATTGTAGGGGCGTATTGCAATACGCCCCTACGCCGGCGATGGCGATTGTAACCGCGGAATTGAAGGGGTTTGGATGGGCGGAGATAGAAATCTTATTCGGTAGAATATGTGAAACCTCTCTAAAACCGATATTGCCTCGGTGGAATGGCTCTAAAATATATGCTCCGGCGTGGTAATCGGCCAGATATATTGTGCTGTCCGGGCCGAAATGGACATGCTGACTGCCGTATTGGAGCATCTCCCAGCCCTGCGAACCGGGATAATGAGCGAGAGTATCGATTGCCGGGTAGTCGGCGATGTCGAGAATGTAAAGGCCTTCTCCAGCGCAAACAACGTAAAGTAGGCTGTCGAAAAACTCCGAATCGTTGCAATGCCCCCACGGCACCCAGTTTCCGCGCTCGACAAGGGTGTCCCCTGTCCAATCGAACCATTTAATGCCGAGATTTTTCCGTGTTATCGAGATAAAATCGCCAACTTTGCATAAGCCGTTTGCGCCGCCGCCGGTGGGCATTTTGAAAATATGTTCGAGGGTGTCGCCCAGATAACGCACAACATGGAAGGTGTCCGCCATGAGAATGAACATTGTGTCGTCGGCACAAACCACCTCGATTGGCGAGGAATTATCGAAGAAATGGGCGCGGGCATAGGCTCCCGGAATATCGCGCGGGTCGATGATGTTGATTCCGTCGTCATAGATGGGCAGTATCAGAAGGGTGTCCGTGGCGGTTCGCATTATCGAGACGCTGAGGCATGAATGAACCTCGCCGAAAACGAGAGGGACTGCAAAGGTATCGAGCCGTTCGATTTCTCCGCCGCGCCACCATGGCGCGAGGTTGTGGAACTCGAATTTCCCGCTTTTACAGAGTATTGCTATTGAATCTAAAAATCCGAGGTCGTGGACGAATTGCCCCGGGATTCTCCCTGCGAAATGCGGCGCGGATTTGTCGCGGACATCGAATATGCCGACGCCGTAGCCCTCCATTGCAACGAAAAGGGTGTCGCCGCCGTGCAAGTAACAATGTTGACCCCATCCGCCGGTGGGATATGTGCGGATAGTGTCGTCGCGGACCGAGAAATCGGATATGTCCGTCCATAGAACCCCCAGCCATTCGGAACCGATTGCCAGCGCGGGGAGTTCGTCGTGGAGGGCAACATCGAAAAACCATAGCCCGGGAAGGAAATTGGCGATTATCGGCATGGAGTCCGGGAGGAAATTGCCGTCGAGGGCGGGACAGGTCGTCCAAAGGGGGTCTTCCCCCCATGAAATTGCCGCCATGGTGGCGAGATAGACCGTATCGTTGCGCGAATCCATGCTCATAACGAATGTCTGAGCAAGGCCGAATGGCACACCGCTGAACTTGTGTCCAGCGGCGCAATATAGTGAATCGCCGTCGAAATGAAGGGCGTAGAAATCGCCATCGCTCCCGAGATTCGGACTTCCGCCGAGAACATAAATGATGTCGTCGCGGTTATCGGCGAATTGGGCATCGACAACATAAGTCAAGCGCGAGGAATCGAAGGTCGCAATGTGCGTTAAACCCCCTTCGGCGCGGTTGTATAGTTCGACATAGCCCATAATATAAGTTCTTCGAGTTACTACTGCCAAAGAATCCCGAAAATCCGCGCCGGAAATTCTCGAACCGGTGAAATATTCTTCTGCGACGAGGAAAGTGTCGCCGGTGAAATAGAGCTTTTTGAGGCTTTGATTATCGCATAACCACACTGTGTCTGGCGAGGTTAGCTCGATGTCGCCGACCCAATGGTTTCGTGTGGGCATCTTGAATTGCGCGACAATAGGGAAATCAGGACGCGAGGCATCGACCGCGTAGAGGCCGTCGTGGTTCGCGCCGACGAAAATCATGCTGTCTTCCCGCGCAACAATTCCGGTGATCAATGAAGAAAAATCGACCCAGCCGAGAAGGGTCATGTCCGCAGGGTCTTCGGATTCGTATATGAACATCGAACTTCCCGCACCGGCATATAGCCTTCCGCCGGAAAACTCCACCGCCATCGATGCCGCGCCCGGAATGTGGCCGAGGATTTCGAGGGTGTCAAGCCATGCGTAACTCGTTGAAATCAATATTACTATGAAGCAAAATGCTAACGAACGTCTCATACTTTCCACCACCCTTGTTGCCGAGCCTATTTCTTCGCTAATTATAACAGCACGTATATTTATTATAGGTCTCGAAGCGGAAAATTCAAGGCTATAATAATAATGTTGCTTTGTAAAAAATGTGAACTGGATTTATCGGTTATTCAGTTTTCAATTATATTCCTTTGCGAATAATTTGAGGCTAAATTTTAATATGGATTGTTATATTTGCGCCTGCAATCCTCTAATATAGCTTATTACAGAGCATTTTCTATTTAATAGTAATTATGAATAGCATAAAATATTCGCACAACTTTTTTCCTTTTACCTCCGCTCATTAATTAGAGATTTTCATTCACTAAATAGCAATATTAGAAACTCGTTATGGAGATTACTTTTTCGGGGACTCTTGTCATGTTGTCATCAAATCAGCTATTTAAAGCATTCTTAGAAAATCATAATCAATAAGTATTATTACCTACAGCATAGAGCGAGAATTTCACAAGAAAACTAAAAGGTTTTTCGCGTGGAGACTTCCAATTAATTATTATCTAACGCAAAGAATTTAATAAAGAAAAGATATTAAACTATATAGAATATTTTAATTCTTCTTGAAATTATCCACTGGAAATATATCACCTAAAAAACCAATATTAAAGTTCTTTTATTCCCTTTAATTAATAATTATAGTTAGCTGATTTACAAAGACTTACAAGTGAAGGTGAATAAATTGAAACGTGAAATAATCCTGCTGTTAATTATCCTCATGACAATGAGTGTTCTCGGAGAAAGTATCCCGAGGACAATCGCTTATCAGGGAAAAATCACAAATGATGAGGGTGTCGGAGTCAACGACACTCTTCCGGTTGTGTTCCACTTGTTTTCCACTTCAACCGGAGGGACGGCTCTTTGGACAGAAACTCATCCCGATGTCCCAATTGTAAAGGGGCTTTTCGATGTCCGTCTCGGTTCGTTGACACCGCTCAATTTGCCCTTCGATAACGCCTACTACCTGCAGTTGACTGTCGATGGGCATGTTATGCTTCCTCGGATTCCCTTCGGCATGTCACCCTATTCGTTCCGTGCAATTTATGCCGACACTGCACTCTATGCAATCTACGCCGATTCTTCGGCCTCAGGAGGCGGATTTCTTCAATCTGATATCGATGTCCCGCTGACGAGTCCGGGGGATTTTTTTGTTATAACCGGCGAAACTGAGGTTCATGGAGCGTTGAGGGATTTGGACGGCGCGGTAAATTTGAACCGCACGCGAATCGCGAATAACGAAACCGCAATAGCAGTTCATGTCGATGCCGACCACGACCTGTCGCCTTTCAATGAATGTGTTACTCACGTTTGGTTCGACTCATTGACGCAGATGATATATGTTTTCGATGGCGGATGGCCTGTGGGCGCGCGTATTCCTGTATACTCCGACGACCTATCTGATAATGTCATCGGCGATCTTCTGGATGTTACGGTCGATACGGTTTATAACGGTCAGGTGCTTGTCTGGGAAGACAGTATGTGGGTGCCGGCGTATCTTACAATTCCAGAATCGCTTTACATTTGGAATCAGGATTCGATGATGCAACAGGGGGACATTCGTATCGACGGTGTTCTGGAGGTCGGGGATATTATCGGCCAAGGCGATGCGAGAAGTTTAGTCAGCGGTGTTTACGATATTGACATCGCCGGCTCGGAGGTTGTTCTCACCGACCTGAGTTACAACACTTACGGTTCCGGTTCGACTGTGTTTTTGACCTTCGACGGTGTTTTCGACGACAGCAACGGTCTTCTTGGGGCGTATTTCGCGGTGGAAATAGTTCGGAATCCCGGCCCCGGAGAGGTTGTGGTTGGAGAAACACAAATCCATATTTTCAGCGAAAATTTCTACAGGGCTACTCCGGTTACTCTCAACGCGATAGACCATCCACCGGCGGGTGTTATCGATTACGAAGTCCGTGCGAGATGTATCGGCGAGCCATATACCGGCGGAAAGTGTATCGGCGGAAAACTCATTCTTTCAGAAATCAAGAATTAACAATAAAAAAGCAATGGAGGAAAAGATGCTCAGAAAAACATTCTTCATCGCGGTTATCCTCTTAATCGCCATTGCCGGAGTTCTTTCGGCGCAGATTAAGTTCCCGGTTACCGACGATGGAACCCCGCTGACTTACGGTAAAGTAGTTAGCGTGGACGGCACAAATCCGAATCAGGTTGTGGCCGCAGACGGCACAGACCGGACTACGGATGTTGTCGGTGTGGTTGTAGCTGTTCAGGGCACGGATTATCTCGTGATTACGTCGGGATATCTCGAATTGTCCGGTGCGTCGTTTACACCGGGAGACCGTCTGACAGTGAATGCCACCGGCGATATTGTAACATCCGCGAACGATGAGGACATTCTCATTGGTTACGCGATCAGCGCGACAAGGGTGCAGATCCTTATCGACGACGATCAGGCGCGGTTCACCTATTTCGACGATTCATTCTCGGGAATCGGCGCGGATAATGTGCAAGACGCTATCGACAGCCTCGTCGATATGATCGGCGATATCACGAGTGAGGATATTACTTTCGAAGGTGTTGTTACCTTTGATAGCACAGTTATCTTCAACGATGATACCGTTTATTTCGGCGGGCCGGTAATCTTCGACAGCACCGTCGTCTTCAACGGGCCGGTTGACGCAGAAACTATATATGTCGGCTGGCTTATCGGAACACAGAACGACACCATCTATTTCGAGCAGTATCTCGCCGGCCCCGAAGTCGTTATCGACTCAATCGAGGCGTTCGGTGACGGCCCGATCGTGATAAAGGACTCCACCGAGTTCCGCGAGAAGGTTACGTTCGAAAGCGAGATTATCGTCGAGGGAGACCTAACAGTTCAGGGCGCGGCGACATTCGACAGCACGGTTTATATTGCCGAGGGACTCGAAGTTGACGGCGACGCCACCTTCCACGACAACGTTTACGTCGATGACAGCCTCTTTGCGGGCTATATCGATGTGGATCAGATGGTTGTCAACGACACCCTGTTCGCGAACATCATCGATGCCGATTCGGCATTCTTCAATTATGTCGAAACCGGCGACCTTGTCGTCAACGATAGCGCTTATTTCGGCGGCCCTTCGGTCTTCGGCGACGATGTTACGATCGAGGGCGATCTAACTGTCGAGGGAGACGGCTATTTCGAGCAGAATGTTTATGTTACAGACACTCTGTTTGCCGGGGTAATCGAAGCTGGCAACATCAATGCCGACTCGATTTTCTCTGAATACACCGAGACCGAGGTGCTTGTTGTAACCGATAGCGCCTATTTCGGCGGGCCGGCATATTTCGACACCACCGTCGTTTTCGGCGATGATAGCGTCTATTTCGGCGGACCGGTTGTTTTCGACAGCACTGTTGTGTTCAACGGCGACGTCGTGCTCGACCAGAACATCGTGCAGGCATCCAGAAGCGCGGTTCTCGAGTTTGACACTACTCCGACGGAAGCCATCGCGCTAACATTCACCACCTCGGGCGATGTTATCAAGCTCATGGCTACTGTAATCGTCAGCGACGAGTATTCGACAACGCCGAACTACAACGGCGCGAAAATCACTGTCGAGCTTTACGATGTTACAAATACCACGGTTCTCAAGTCCTACACCGTTTTCCTACAGGACAAGGACTGGTATGAAATCAAAGAGGTAAGCATAACCCACGTCATGTCAGCACCCGCGGCGGACAACGACTACTCGGTTCGTTGTTTCGCCGACGGCTGGGGCAACGGCGGAAGAATTATCGAGGGCGACCTCACAGTAACTGCAATCCAGCAGTAAACATTATAGGGGGCGTTTTTCGCGCCCCCATTTTGACCGAATTTGGATATTTACATCATTAATTTAAGGTTCTAAGATGAAAAAATACTCTCTATTAATCATGTGCACAGCGATGCTGATTCTGGCCTCCTCTGCCATGGCGCAACTTAAAAACAGAGTTCCGGACGACGGCACAGCGGTAGCTCTTGGAAGTATGGTCAAACTCGATGCTTCGGGAGAAATCTCCGTTTGCGGCGATAACGACGGCAATGTCGCGGGAATCGTTACGGCGATAGTTCCGGAAGGCGCGACAAATTACTATCTTCTCGCCGCCTCGGATATTTATCCGGCAAGGCTTGCGGCAAGTGTAACCGCCGGGGATAGGCTCACAACCTCTGCAGGCGGAGCACTTCGCACCGCCGCCGTAGGTGAGGTTACGATAGGGTGGGCGCTCGAAAACGGCCACGCCACGGAGCTTCGCAAGGCGATAATATCGCTGGATTATGTAGCAATTGTCGATTGGGACACACTCGGTGCCTACGCTGATACTTCAATTACCAATCTAATCCTCGACTCTCTCGCTGTCTATCTTCTGCCCAACGACACGATTCTATATTCCGACACTGCGGGTTTCGCATGGAGAATCCCCTGCGACTCGGTTAATGAATGCATCGACTGGGACACCCTCGGTGCATATTCAGACACTACCGTGACCAATCTCATTCTCGACTCCCTCGCTGTCTATCTTCTCCCCAACGACACGATTCTATATTCCGACACCGCGGGCTTCGCATGGCGTATTCCCTGCGACTCGGTTAATGAATGCATCGACTGGGACACCCTCGGCGCCTACGCTGATACTTCAATTACCAATCTAATTCTCGATTCCCTCGCTGTCTATCTTCTCCCCAACGACACGATTCTATATTCGGACACCGCGGGCTTCGCATGGAAAATCCCTTGCGACTCGGTCAATGAATGCATCGACTGGGACACCCTCGGCGCGTATGCTGACACTTCGGTCGTTTGGGACACTCTCGCGGCATATTCAGACACTACCGTGACCAATCTCATTCTCGATTCCCTCGCTGTCTATCTTCTCCCCAACGACACGATTCTATATTCGGACACTGCGGGCTTCGCATGGCGTATTCCCTGCGACTCGGTTAATGAATGCATCGACTGGGACACCCTCGGTGCCTACGCTGACACTTCGGTTGTTTGGGACACGCTCGCGGCATATTCAGACACTATCGTGACCAATCTAATCCTCGATTCCCTCGCTGTCTATCTTCTGCCCAACGACACGATTCTATATTCGGACACTGCGGGCTTCGCATGGAGAATTCCCTGCGACTCGGTTAATGAATGCATCGACTGGGATACGCTTAGTGCATATCTCGACACGACCTACCCCGGCGATAATCTCGGCAACCATATCGCCACCCAAAACCTCCGCATGAGCGGATACTGGGTCTCCAATGACGGTGGAAATGAGGGCTTATATGTAGATACCGAGGGAAGAGTCGGAATCGGAACAAGCGGACCAAACGAGGATTTGGAAGTCAGCTCTTCCTCCTTTACCTATATCCGCTCCACAACAACCGCAGATGCAGACGCCGGAGTCCATCTTAGAGCTACCAACGTCGGAGGTGAGGGCGGTTCGAACATCAATCAGTATGCGCTCTTCATACGAGGCTCGGACAATAGCGGCGATTTCCTTATAAATGAAGATTATATCGCCGGCGCCTATGCCCCTGTTACGCGCTTTATTATGCAGAACGAAACCGGAAACATAGGCATCGGACTCGGTGTCGATGACCCGCTTGCGAAACTTCATGTCCGCGGCGACATCTTCGTCGATAATGGCAATGGCTTTGTCGGCGTGAATCCTGCCGGAACAGACAGCTTCTATATTTACGATCCCGGCGACACTACCTATCTTCATTCGGACAACCCGCTGGTTATAACGACAGGACTTCACCTTCACACTGTCCCCGACGACGCCGCGCCCGATACTATACTTACATTAAGCGGCAATCAGGTTAGAAAGTCCCTTGCTTCAAGCATCAGCAGTGGCACCGGTTTCCAACAGCTTCGCGTGGACGGCAATCCATGGTTGCCCGACAGCGTGACCTTCGTCTCCGGCGATAATATCACCCTCACTCAAACCGGCGATAGTATCACCTTCGACGTGGATTGGGACACTCTCGTCATATATGTCGAGTATGACACTCTCGTTGCATACGCCGACACGGTATTTGTTAATTCCGTCCTCGACTCCCTCGGCGCTTATCTCGACACTACAAACCACTTCTTCCAACAGCTTCGCGTGGACGGCAATCCGTGGCTGACCGACAGCGTGACCCTCATATCCGGTTCGGGAATCAACCTCACTCAGACAGGCGACACAATCACAATCGCAACCGCAGGAGGATCGGACACCGACTGGCTGAGAAACGCCGCATGGGCAGGAAACATTCTCTACACTTACAATACTACCGACAGCGTCGCGATAGGCCTGACATCGGCGACCGCAAAACTCGATGTTGACGGCGGAATCACCATGCGCGGCGATAGATACCTCGGAATCGACCCCTCGGGCGCGGATTCTTTCTACATCTATGACGACGGCGACACAACTCGCTTCAACTCCGACAATCCAATCAAAATCGGCGACGGCTCGCTTATCGTCGAGACCAACGGCGACGTTATCGCGTCTCAAAAGATGCACGTCCTCGATATGCCGGACACGTCTAAAGTCCGCCATGTTGTCGTGGTTGACACTACAAGCGGCCAGCTTCGAACCCAAACCTTCGCCGAATCGGTTATCGAGGCTACAATCTTCTCCTACGCCGAAATGTATGAGACCGACAGCTCCCTTTACGACCCTGTGGTCTCGAACACTTGGAGAACATGGAACAGCGGCACGGCGGGGCTTTCCGCAGGAGATAATTATATTATTGTCGAAGACTCTCTCGGACGTTTCACTATCGGCGCCGACGGCGGAGGCAGATATTTCGTTATGTTCGCGACATCCGTGAAAGCTCAGGGCGCGAACCAGCAATACCAATTCGCAGTGTTCAAAAACGGAACACTTCAGCCAAACTTGAATTTCAGGATGTATACTACCAACGCCAACGGCTTCTACGGCGCCACCGTCTCCGGCTTCCTGAATCTCGTCGAAGACGACGTAATCGACTTCCGTTTTAGGAATCTTGGGACAACAACCGGCGTCCGTTTCTACACGGTCAACTTCAACATGCAGAAGGTCGGCAACTTGTAGCAAGCCGCAATCATGCTATTACTCGAGGCGGGTTCCGAGGGGGGCCCGCCCTTTTTTCTTGCCCGTAGGGGAGGGGCTTGTTGACTGCAGTGAAACCCCACGGGTCCCTTCCCGTATGTCGGGAGACCACAAGGGTCTCCCCTACGGAACATAACGGCGATAACGTTTCCGTTTTCTATCCGTAGGGGCGAGGTCTCCTCGCCCGTCCTCCGTAGGGGGCGCATATATCCACCCTCGCCGCATAGCTCCAGCCCCCACCCTCGTCGCATAGCTCCAGCTATGCGATGAAAATACACGCGAAGCTGTGCTTCGCATAGACGAAGCGGAGCTTCGGGGACATGGGCGTAACACAGCTGGAGCTGTGTTACGAGAAGGGTTTTCTCGACGGGCGAGGCTGGCCTCGCCCCTACGAACCGCGAATCGGACGATGTCATCGCGAGGAGGGCGAAAGGGTTCGTGTTCTTTTGCCCTTACACCGTCTGATTTGCCTTTATATTGTTTTTCTATCGCTTTATTATTATTCTTGATTTAATATTATTGATTATCTATTTGATGATTTTATTTTGAAATCATTTTATATTACAATATCATTTATTAATTTTAGTTTCTATTAGATTAATTAATATTTTCGATTGTTCATTTATATTTTTCAATCGGTTTATATTTATTTTTTTATTGATTTATAATAGTTTAATATCGTATCATAACGATTATAAATTTAAAATTTATTTAATATTATCGAATTTGAAAACATAAATGATAAATACCAAATTTATTTTATTCAATTGATTTATATTATATTCTTCATTAATATTATTATGATACGAATAGATATTAATATTTAGCAATATATTTTCATAAATATCAAATTTATATTGATTATCGGAAAAAATTAATTTATAATAATAAAGTAGAAATATGTTATCGTTAGTTTGATAAACGATATAAACCCTATTTTGAGGAGGAATGGCATGGCTATTCGGAACAACAACTTCTCGCAGGATGATTTAGCCCTTAGAATTAGTAGGCTTGGGAGCATTCATAACAATATCGACGAATTTGCGGTTGAACTTGGACTTCCAGATGACCTACTGCACTGGGCGCAGAATGCCGAAGCCGATTTTAAGGCCTTTGAATCCGAAGCATGGCAAAAGAGGCTCGAATCAAAGCGGGCCTTTTCCGCATTCCGGGACAAGCAGGACGAGGCGCGCGCGCTTTACCAGAAGGCCAAGGACATTCTCCGCGCGATGATCGCCCCGCACGGCAACGCCGACGAGATCGCCCGCGCCTACTCGATCGACGGCCGGACGCCGATCACCCGCGAGGGGATCGAGACCGCGCTCGACGACCTCGCCGGCCAGCACGATGCCTACAAGGCCGAGGGCGCGGAGTGGGTTTTGCCGGATCATGTCGTCGATTCGCTGAGAACCCTTCGCAGTGAGATGCGCGAGCTTCACACGATCGCCCGAAACAAGCGCGAAAAGGCGAAAATCGCCCGCGAGGCCTACAACAAGCGCTTCCGCGAGGACACGCAAAGGCTTCGGCTCGTCTATGAGATGGGCGTGCTGGCGTGGGGCGTGCAGGGCAATGCGTTCATGGTGCTCGGGATGTTGCCAAAGTCGATGATCTGGACGAAAAAGCGTCCGCCCTCGCCGGGGAATCTGCGCTACGAGGCGTCCACGCGCGAGCTTCGCTGGGAAGCTATCGACGGCGCGGGGGTTTACGAGCTGAACTATCGCGCCGAGGGCAAGGGCGGGCATTGGACGGGGCTTTACGAGGGCGCGGAGAACCGGTTTGTCTTGGGCGAGGGGGTCGCGGGCGCGCTGGAGTTCCGCGTTCGGGCTATCGCCGAGGGCAAGGAGGGGCACTGGAGCGGGGCGCTGGGGGTGGGGGTTTAGGTTTCGGCGATTATATAGCCCTAACGCTAACTATTTGCGAGGATTTTTCTTATTGACGAACGACTTCCAGAAGAAACCGATCTTCTCGCCCAAAGTCCTGCTGGTATAGCACGAGGCTGTGCAGTTATACCGGCAGACAACTGTTTTCTGTCGCATGATCTTTGCCTGCGGCGAGCGCCAAAGCTTGCTTATCGGGGTCTCACTGATATTTCCAATTCGCATATCGATATGACTGCAAAACTGCACTGTGCCATCTGAGAGGATTTCCAGCATGCGCAAACCGACTGTGCAGGGCTTCTTCTTTGCTGTCGGTTCCGGCCTTATCCATGAATCGAAGATGCGCTTAGAGTTTACGAGCGGGTATCCCTTTTCCTTCATATCGAGAAGTTTTTCGAAAATCTCCTCGACGCCCTCGGCATCGGCGATGTCCATACCGACCGTTTCCTTGGTTCGGACAGCCAGTGGTTGGATATTGACCATTGTCGCGCCCCAGGAAACCGCCTTTTCGAGAAGAAGGGGCATCGATTCGAGGTTTTGTTTGCTCAAGGTGGGTTTAATCGATATGGCTAATTCGATACCGCTTTTCTCCGAGGCGTCGCGGAGAAAACCTATGCCCTCGATGACCTTGGTGAGAAATCCCTCGCGTCCTCGAAACTCGTCGTGGATTTCGTGATATGGCGAATCGACGGAGATGTTGATATTGTTAGGTCGGCAATCGACTAATTGTTCGGCAATCTCGCGCGTGATCATGCCGGCGTTGGTAACCATGCCGGCGGAAAGGCCGTTGTCGCCGCACCATTTGAGGATTTCAAGAAAGTCTTTTTTCATGAGGACCTCGCCGCCGGTGAATTGGACATGCGCGCCGGGGGAAAAGCCCTTCAGGTCTCTGAGCGTATCTATCCAAACAGAAGCGGGAAGCTCTTCGGGATAGTGTTCGAGGCGCCAATGGTCGCACATCTTGCATCGGGCGTTGCACCGATAGGTCAGAAGACAATAGACCTGCACCGGCCGGGTGAGATCCCAGCCGTTCACCATATAGAGCCGTTCGGCCAATTCCTGCCGGGCATTGGTCAAAGCGACCTTTAAAGCTTTTCCCATTAGAACTCCATTCTTGGATAGTTTACTTAAGTAATATTGAGATTTAAAACTCCAAGTCAATGGTTAATTACCTCTGTTCGCTCTAACAGTTTGTGCCAGACCACGAGAACCCTTAGCAGACTTCGAGGGCAAGGAGGGGCACTGGAGCGGGGCGCTGGGGGTGGAGGTTTAGGCGGGGAGCTTTAGTGTGAAGGTCGTGCCTATTTCGGGGGCGGTTGTGAATGTGATTTCGCCGTCGAGGTAGTGTTCGGCGAAGAGTTTCATGCTGTAGGTTCCGAGGCCGCGGCCGGTGTCGGCCTTCGTGCTGAAATTGCGCTGGAACATGCGCAATGCGATAGGCTCGGGGATGGATTTGCGATTCCATATTTTGAAGAAAATGTCTTTTGGTGAATTCTCGACCGCGATTCGAATCTCATCGCCGTCGTCGGAGGCTTCGAGAGCGTTTAGCATCATGTTGTTCAGCACTCGCAGGCCGAGGGATTTGTCGGTATAGAAGTGCCGGTCTTCGCTGATGTCTTCGGCGAGAATCACTTTGCCCTTTGCGGCGGGGTGATTACGGAACATGCGGAGGATGTCCTCGACGATTTCCCTTGTCGAAACCTCGCGCATATTCAGTCCCATCTCGATCGGTTCGTCGCCGATAAGGATTTTCTGCAATTTTATTTCGTGTGCGAGCATGTTCGCGGCTTCGAGGATGTCCTGCGCGGTTTCTTCGCATCTTTGGTCGAGTTTGCATACGTTGAGCATCTCTGCGCCGCTAAGAAGAGCCATTGCGATGTTGCTGATGTCGTGGAAAAAAACGCGTTCGAGGAGCGCGCGTTTCTGCATGATGCTGATGTCCTGCAGAAAGAGCATTATGAAGCGTTGTCCGCGGTATTCGATTGGCGATGCGGTAACACGTAGATAGAGATCGGCGATTTTGCCGTCGCGTTTGACCTGCGCGAGGCAGGTTCGCTCTTGGGGTTTGTCGCTATCGATGGATGACACGATAGCAATGGCCGCTCCGCAAGATGCGCAGAATTTACTTGTGCCGCATCCGGCGGGCATATCGTTGGCGTGGATGCAGTTTATCGCCTCGCCGGGGCGGAGTCCGAGAACCCTTTCGGGGTCTTCGATACCGAGCATTTTGAGGAGTGTGTCGTTGATTGCGAGTATCTGTCGATGTTCGTTGAGGATTGCGAGCATGCCGCTTGTGTTGCGAAGAATGCCCTTCAGCACTTCGTTTGAGGCCACCTCGCAGAGTTCTACATGAAGCTCGTCGCCGCGCGATCTTTCCGGCGATGCGAAAAATGTGTTGTCGTCGTGTGCATTCATGTTGTTAAATTTATCATGTCTTCCAAAAAAGTCAAAGGCTAAATGATTTTTGGGGTATTACTAATGTGACAGTGGGAAGATTGATTTGTCTCTTTTTCAAGAGATTACGGCAACTATCTTGTAAGATATTGCGTAGAATTTGAACTTAGCCTAAGAATTTTCGAGTGGTTTTCCTCGACTCGCGGAATGGAATTTTTCTAAGAAAACCTACACGAAGAAAAACTTTCTTTTTTACGGCTATAAGCACCAAAGCTATTTGTTATAGCTTTTCCGCGCAATAACTCTTAAATGTCATTGAAGTATTATTCTGCAAAAGAAAACAAAATAGTTGCTTTTCAATTTATTTTTTCGTAAATTCCGATGGATTTGTTCTCTAAATGTCTTTATCTCTTGTCTTGAATTGAAAATCTTCTGTTGTAAGTCGAATTTGGACTTTCTTGCGAATAAGAAGAATAAATACTAAAAAGTGAGGTAGAAATGGCAATTCGTGTTCTCATCGTGGATGACCACAAGCTGATGCGCCAGGGGCTAATTAAGATGATCGCGGCTTTCGGCAATATCGAAGTTGTCGGTGAAGCGGCTACCGGCCAGCAGGCAATCGAGCTTGCAAAGGAGCTTTCCCCCGACCTTATTCTGATGGATATCGCAATGCCCGAGAAGAACGGTATCGAGGCGACACGTCAGATTAAGAAAGAAAACAGAGACATCAACATCATCGGGCTGTCGATGTATTCCGATGCGCAATCTGTTGCAGAGATGCTAAAATGCGGCGCTTCGGGTTATCTTTACAAAGACTGTTCCCCCGAAGATCTTCAGGGTGCGATAACTTCGGTTCTCCATGGCGAGGTTTATCTCAGTCCGGCTATCGCCAGCAAACTCGTAAATGAGTATATTGTCAACGATGTTTCTTCGAACCAGTCGGCCTACGAGGCTCTCACCGACCGTGAGCGCGAGATTATGCAACTTATCTCGGAGGGTTTTCGCACAAAGGAAATCGCCACCAAGCTCGATGTCAGTATCAAAACCGTTGATACTCATCGGCACAATATTCAGCACAAACTCGGGCTTTTCAGTGTCGCGGAAATAGTCAAATACGCCGTGAGAGAGGGAATCACTTCTCTCGAGGTTACTCCGCGTGAAAGCCGCTATAGATAAGCTTTAGGTGGCTTCGCTTTCGCCTCGGGTGGTTCGGCTTCCCGAGGCTTTTTTTTTGCGATTTTTCGCATGACAGAACACCTATTTGCTAATCCAAAATACGTCTGCGAGACTTAATCAATCTGAGTTCTTGCACCGAAGTCCATTTTCTATTATATTTTTGGGTCTCTTTATCCGTGGCATTAAGAAATGGAGTAAAATGCGCCCATATGTAACTTCGGAAACCCTCGATGAAAAAACCGCCGAATGGCTAGATAAAATCGCGCCGTTCAACAGGCATCCTATTGAACTGAATGTGAAAAATGCCGCGTTATTAGTTGTGGACATGCAGAAATTTTTCCTCGACCCCACCTCGCCGACATTCACAGTGGGCGGCGAGGCGATACTTCCAAATGTGAAAAGGCTTATTGAAACATTCCGTAACGCGAGAAGGCCGGTCATTTTTACAAAACATGCACACCACCCGAATATGATGGACATTGGCATAATGGGCTGGTGGTGGCGCGGAATGTGTGTCGAGGGAAGTGTGGAGAGCGAAATCCACGACGACATCGCACCGGAGCCGGAAGAGAAGGTTATCCTGAAACATCGCTACTCGGCGTTTTACAACACGGATTTAGAAACCATTTTGCGGTGTTGCGGAATCGAGGATATTGTGATATGCGGCATTATGACAAATCTTTGTTGCGAATCGACCGCGCGAGACGCCTATTTTCGGGATTACCGGGTGTTTTTCCCTGCGGACGGCACCGGCGCGACATGCGAGGAGATGCATCTCGCGAGCCTTCTGAATCTTGCCTACGGTTTCGCGAACATAGTGAGAACGGGCGAGATTATTTCGCAGATTAGCAGGGCTGGGGCATAGGGAAGCTGGATGTTCCGGAAAGACTTTGTCTCTCGATAGTTTTATTTCAAATAAATAACCCTTTTTTCGACAACGTTCCGGTCTATCCTCGCCCGCACGAGATAGACGCCGGAGGGAAGGGATTCATGTGGCGACCAGATATATTCTTGGATTGTAGGGGTCAACCGCGTTGACCCGTCGAACGGGCGTATGCAATACGCCCCTACGGTTCCGCCTTCAACCATTCTGCCATTTACATCGTAAATCTCCACGTCGAACGGGACGGGAGACCCGTCCCCTACACCGTCGATGGCGATGGTTACCGCGGAATTAAACGGATTCGGGTGGGCGGAGAGGGCAATGTCCAAGGGGCGCGAGGGAGTTTCCTTTATGTTCATTACATAGGGGGCAAGTTTGACTATCCACATATCGTATTCACCGCGGGAAGACGTTATATCGCCATCCGTCGATTGAGAACGGCCAGCGACGATGTAGCCGCCATCATTAGTTTGTGTTATGGAATATGCCTGATCGTTCAAACTTCCGCCCAGTGTCTTTTCCCACTCCAGTTCTCCTGTGGAATCGAGTTTTACTATCCAATAATCGAAAGTCGAAACAGAGCCATGGTGCACGCTGACATCGCCGTCGTTTGAACGTGAATATCCTGCGATAATGAAACCACGGTCGTCGGTCTGCTCGATCGATTGGGCGACGTCTTCGTAACTTCCGCCATATGAGCGTTCCCACTGTATGTTGCCCCAATAATCGAGTTTGACTATCCAAAAATCGGACATGCCCTTGTTTTCGCTTACATCGCCGTCGTGGGAGTAAGATAATCCAGCAAAAGCGAAACCGCAGTCGTGAGTTTGCACAACGGAATATGCCCGGTCTATCATGCTACCTCCGTAGCACCTCTGCCACTCGATATTGCCGCCAGGGGAAAGTCTTACCAGCCAGCTATCATCGTAACCGAAGAAACTAGTGATGTCCCCGTCGGTAGAATTTGAGTAGCCCGAAATAATAAACTCGTTATCGATGAAATTGCACATTGAATGGGAAACATCGCCCCCACTGCCTCCGAGGGATTTTTGCCAGATGATGTTTCCAAGGGAATCGGTTCGAACGACCCAATAATCGGCGTAGAAGGTCGAACCATGGTGTCCGGTAACATCACCGCTATTAGATTGCGAAAGGCCGGTAATAATGTATTCCCCGCGATAATCGAAGAGATTCACCGGGTGGATATCGTATGCGTAATCTGTAGAATAGCCTCCAAGACATTTCTGCCAGAGTAAGTTTCCAAAATAATCCAATTCCAGAATCCAGTAATCGTAATTGCCGTGAAGGCCCGTAACATCTCCGTCGTTGGAATTTGTGTAGCCTGCTACCACATAGCCTCCACGATGGGAATAATTGATCGCGGTTGCTATTTCTTCATTGCTTCCGCCGAAATTCTCTTCCCATATAATCTCGCCATCGATATGGAGGAAGAGAATCCAATAGTCGTTGCCGCCGTGGTTATGGCTAACGTCTCCGTCATCGGAGGCCGAATAGCCGGCTACGATATATTCGCCAAGGATTGTTTGTCTGATGCTGTATGCGGCCTCCGCTGATGTTCCTCCGTATGATTTTTGCCATTGGATTTCCGGCTGGGCAAGGCAGAAGGGTGATATCAGAATGGAAACTATAGCACAAAGGAGCACTGACGCGGCCTTATGTTCGAATGTAAATGCAAAGGTCGGAAACTTCATTTGAGGAACACAATTCGTTTTGAGGATGAAGCATCCCCCGCCACCGCCCGCACGAGATAGACGCCGGAGGGGAGGGATTCATGTGGCGACCAGATATATTCTTGGGTTGTAGGGGTCAACCGCGTTGACCCGTCGAACGGGCGTATGCAATACGCCCCTACGGTTCC
>Ga0334888_1002098_pt1 | contig 22950 bp, 24 predicted proteins | sample GraSluR1_MG_FD_207227 | JGI IMG/M metagenome (GOLD analysis project Ga0334888, IMG submission 207227) | Sludge microbial communities from methane-producing bioreactor in Wageningen University, Netherlands - Granular Sludge_3_08-R1 | ecosystem: Engineered > Bioreactor > Anaerobic > Unclassified ...
TCTTATTGTTTATTCAGTTATGGTTTCTTTGATTGGTGATTTATCTGTAGCTTTGGATACTGTTCCGGATGATATTTCTTTTCATATGGTTAAAAAAGCTTTTTTTAAGTATTCTCAAGTTTATGATGATTCTTCTGGTTCTTTGTTTGATTTCTTAGTTTCTAATTTTAAAACTCTTAAATTAATTAAACCTGTTAGACTTTATCAGACTCGAAAAAAAGAGCTTCTTCACGATATTTTTTCGAATTATATTACTTAATTTAATTTGTTTCTGAAAGAAGGTGATTTCCCTCTATTTATTGTACCAAATCATTTTAATATCTTTATAAAATTCTAGTTTCCTTTGGAGACTTATTTTGTTATTTTTCTTTAATTTTTTGAATATTTTTTTTATTCATTATTTTATCTTTTTTCCTTTAGTTTTTCTTAAGTTGATGCCATTAGTTGGTCGGTTGGTCAGGAAAAACAAAAAATGTTTAATTGGTTAATTAGCGATCTTTTAGATAGTTTTTTATTATAATGCTTTGAGGGTAAATATGGATGAAATAAAGTAGCGAACAATTGAGCGAATCAAAAAATGCGTCAGAAAATAGCATGTCTGAGCGTAGCGAGTTTGCTATTTTCCGTATTTTTTGACAAGAGCGAAATTTGTTTTTTAGAAAATTTGATCTTGTTCGTGTTTATTTTATCCAATGTTTGCCTCTTCATTTTCATTATTATAAGCAATTACAAAAAACATTCCGCTCCGTCAACCTTCGGTTGCTATAACTCAAGAGGGGAATAATTAAAAGTCTTTTTTTTAATAATTTGAATTACTTTCTTCACCATTTATAATTTTTATTCCAGCACTTGCTCCTATTCTTTCAGCTCCTGCACAAATCATCTCTTTCGCAGTTCCAAAATTTCTTATCCCACCCGAAGCTTTTACTTTTATATTTTCTCCTACGACAAACTTCATAAGGTTCACATCTTCGGCTTTTGCACCTGATGTTCCAAATCCTGTAGATGTTTTTACAAAATGTGCTCCCGCAAGTTTTGAAATTAAACTCGCTGCAATTATTTCATTTCTTTCTAAATAACAAGTTTCTATAATTACTTTTACTAACTTATTTTCTGCAGTATCAACAACTGCTTTTATATCCTCATAAACATACTCATATTTTTTACTTTTCAACATTCCAACATTAATCACCATATCAAATTCATCTGCACCCTCATTTAACGCTATAGATGTTTCAAAAGCTTTTGTTCCTGTATCAGTTGCTCCTAAAGGGAATCCTATAACAGTTGCAATTTTAACTCCTGTATTATTAAGTTTTTCTGCTGCTAACGGTACAAATATAGGATTTACACACACTGAAAAAAATTGATTATCAGCAGCTTCTTTACATAATTTTTCTATATCTTCAGGGGTAGCAGTTGCATTTAATATTGTGTGATCTATATATTGAGCAACGTCTTTAGGTAAAATATCAATATTTTTTAATTCAAATTTATAATTTTTCTCAACTCTTTCTATCTCTTCATTTATTAATTTTTCTAATTTCATTATTATTTTCCTCCTCCTATTTATTGGTTGAATTGTTCACATGTTTTAAATCCAAACGCATATCTTAAAACTTCAAAAAATGGGATATCAAAAGAAAAATCGTATTCTTTTGAATTTTTTATTTTTAATAAGTCAAGAGTCCGATTAATATAATCATAATATTTAGGTCCATCAAGACTAACTTTAATTTCTGGCTTTACAGGTTCAAAAACAAAAGTTTTAAGCCCTTTATTCCGTACAGAATCTGCTTGAAAAAACAGCACTGATATATCTCCAAATCTGTTTTTTAAGATTTCATAATAAGCATCAAAATCTGTACTTTCTTTTTTATTAAAACTTGAAATCATCTTTGCATCAATTTCATCGTCTAAAGGAATTTCTTCTGATAAAATTTTATTAAGTCTTTTAGAGAAAAGACAATATGGTTCTTTGCTATAATTATGTTTTTTATCAAATTCTATAAGACATTTTGCACAGGGTATATCTAAATTACTAATATTGTCAATAGATGCTTTCATTTTTTCAAAATCATTATTAAATTTTCCTATAAAGTAATTTAATACGCTTACAGTTTTTCTTGCTTTTCCTTCAAGAAGAGCTTTAGAAATATACTCTCCAGCTTTTTCATAATTTTTATTATACATATTAGTTATTATATGTAAAAAGGAATAATTAAAAATGTTATTTGCTTTTTCTAACATAACATAACTATTCTTGTACTGCTTCAACATTAAAAAAATCATACTCAACAATAAATAAGTATATCCAGAATTAGGAAATATTTCTGTAAAATTTTTTGCATAGTCCAGACAATCTCTTTCTTTTCTTAAAACTTTTAAAATACCGAGATTGAATCTTGAAATTTCATTTTTATTCATTCTAAAATATTTTTCAGCTTTCTCAAAATCTTTTCTTAAAAGATGCATCAATCCAATCTGATTATTATATATTGAATCAGATTTCCCGAAAAGTTTACTTTCTAAAAAAGACGCCAAATCTTTATTTTCAAGATCAACATCAAAAATGACAAGATCGAACCATGTCTTAAAGTTTTCTACGGGAATAGAAATCCTTCTTTCTTCATATAAAGGTTTATAAATAGTTTGAGTTCTCTTTTTTTCTGGTTCAATAGGAATTTTCTTTCCTCTTCTTTCTAAATCTTTTTCTAATTCTTTTTTTAATTTGTAAACATTATTAAGATTTTTATCTTCAAACATTATAAATTTACCCTCCTTGATAAAGAAAAACTATAAAAACTTCCTTTTCCAATTATCAAATGATCATTTAAATTAATATCTAAAATTTTACCTGCTTGTTTAATTTTTTCTGTTAATTCAATATCTTGAATACTAGGAGATGGATCACCAGATGGATGATTATGAATCATTATTATGCTTATAGAATTATTTTTTATTGCATTTTTAAATATATCTCTTGGATGAGCCAAAGATGCGTTTGCTGTACCTATAGTAATATCATCAAAATTTATTATGTTTAATTTAGAATCTAAATATATCACTCTAACAATTTCTTGAGAATAATGAATCATATCTTCACAAAAGCGATATACATCTTCTGGCTTTTTTACTTTTTGTGTTTCTTCTCTCTGCTTTTGAACGTGAAATCTCTTACCCATTTCCAAAGCTGCTTTTAAATTAATAGCTCCTATTTTCCCTACTCCCTTTACTTCCATAATTTTTTCAATAGATTGTTTGTGAAGATTTGGAAACGTCTTATATTGATTTATAAGATTTTCAGATATTTCAAAAACACTAGCTCCTTTAACTCCACTTCTCAAAATAAGAGCTATAAGTTCTGAATCAACTAAAAATTCTTCTCCATGTAACTCCATTTTTTCTCTCGGAAGTAAATTATCCCCCATATTTTCCCCCCAATTAAAAATTATTATTTAAAACTTCATATGTTTTCGATATAGGAAGTCCCATTATATTATAATAATCTCCAACAATTTTTTCAACAAATACCGCTGAAAAATCTTGTATCCCATAACTACCCGCTTTATCAAAAGGATTATGATTTTGAACATAATATTTTATTATTTCTTCAGGAATCTTTTTAAAATATACTTCAGATTTTTCAAAAAAACTTAAACTTTTTTCATTATATTTAATTGTAACTCCCGTTATAACTTCATGTTTTTTACTCGAAAGATCTCTTAACATATTAATGGCTTCTACTTCATCATTTGGCTTATTATATATTTTACCATTTAAAACAACAATTGTATCAGCGGTCAAAATAACCTTATTATTTATACCTTTAAAAAAATCAGATTTTTTCTTTGAAAGTTCTATCGCAATTTTTTCAGGAATAGTAGAATCATATGTTTCTTCAACATTGGGTTTAATAACTTCCACATTTTTAAAAATTATTTGAATTAATTCCTTCCTTCTAGGAGAGCTTGACCCTAAAATTATATCAAAATTTTTCATTTAATGATATACTCCTTTTTGATATTTTTACTATACTCGCATTTAAAAATGCCGTTATTATGCCAAAAAATATCATATATGGAAAATAATAAATGATCGCATCGGATTTCAAAATAAAAAATCCCGCAATAACTGCTTGAACACAATTACTGAAAAACGCTCCTATTTCACTTATACTTAACACACTAATATTTTTTATTTTTTTCGCTAAAAAAGACATCAAAAAAGCACTTGAAATCGCTCCGAATAACCCCATAAAAAATACCGGACTAAATAATTTTCCGCTAAAAATTGATCCTAAAAAAGTTTTTATAATCGCTATAAAAACTGTATTTAATATCCCAAAACCACTTATTGCCGAAATTAAAACCGGAAAATTTGAAAATCCCCACCTCGCTCCCGGCAATCCTATTGGCAGAGGAATAAAAGATTCAAAAAAATAAACAGCAGAAGCTAATGCTGAAAGTATTGCTATATAAGAAATTTTTTTAGATTTTACCATGTGTATAAATCAACTCCTGAATCGTCTTTTCCGCCTATCGGCTCCACAACTATTTTGAAAGGAAGACAAATTATTTTTTGATTAGAATTACTTATCCAACCTGTATGTTCACACACTTTATTTTTACACTCAGATTCTATTACTTTAATTCTTCCATTATTAAAAATAACTGTCTGCAAATACTCATTTTCATTATCAAAAATTTCATATCTGCCTTCAGAACCGATTTGCATATATAAAACTCCATCAATAAAAACGTTAGCTCCTGTAACATTTTTATCTGAAAAAACATAGCTAAAAATGAAAAAAGACGATATTATTCCCCCCAAAATTATTAATACAATTAAATCTTTTTTGTTTATAAATTTCATTTTTTCTCACTTTCCTCTAAAATAATTAAATCCCTTTGTTTCTTTTATATCCAAATCCGGAGAAATTATCATTGCCTGAACCCCTAAATTTGTAAAATAATCAAAACCCGGATTATCATAACCTAAAACAAATATTGCAGTAGCAAGCGCATCTGCCATCAAAAGATTATCCCCTATAACAGTAACTGATATAGCATTTTTTGCCGGATAACCTGTTTTAGGATCAAGTATGTGATGATATCTTACATCACCCTCAAAAAAAAACCTTTCATAATCTCCAGAAGTTGCTATACTACCACTATAAAGATGCACTATATCATTTATTTCATACGCACTTTCTGCTCGCGGATTCCTTATCCCTATACTCCAAGGAAGTTTACCAAATTTAGGACCTATGATCCCTATATCTCCACCAGCATCTACAAAACCTGTTGCTCCCGCATCAATTTCTTTTACTCTGTTTATAGCCCTATCTACAGCATAGCCTTTAGCAATTCCGCCCAAATCAATTTCTAATCCTTCTTTTAAAATTCTAATTCTTGAAGCGCTTTCATCTACTTCAATAAATCTATAATCTATTATATTCAAAATATTTTCAATTTCCCATTGTTCTGGCAACCTTTTTTCAGAAAATTCATCATCAAAACCCCACAATCTAACTAAAGGTCTTACCGTTAAATCAAAAGCACTACCGGTTATTTTCGAAATATTCAATGCGGAATTGATTAAAAATAATGTTTCGTCATCAGCTTTAATTTCTCTATTTTTATTTAATTCGTATATTACACTTGAAGAATTATTAGCGCTAAATTTATCGTTTATTCTGTTTAATTCATTTTCAATAATATCTAGCAAAGTGTTTGTCGAAACTTTTTCGCCAGCAACCCTAACTGTTACATATGTTCCTAGTGTTTGAAAACTTCTTTCAGAATATTGCGGATCTGGTTCTCGTAATATCAAAAATATAATTAAAATTAAAGCTATTACAGCCATTGAAATATATACTACTAATTTTATTTTATCACTATTTGCTTTTTGCAATTTTCACATCCTCCATATTCATTAAGGTTTTTAATTTTCACATTATAAGCTTTTCTTTCAATTAATAACTCTCCACATTCAGGACAAATAGTACTTTCATAATTTTTGTTCCACATATTTCCAATATAAACATAATCCAAGTATTTTTTAGCAGTATTATAGACTTCAATTAAAAAACCTTCATCAGTAGCAGGATTGTTGTAATTATATCTCGGAAAATATTTTGATAAATGAAGCGGGATATCTTTCGAAATTCCTGAAATCCACTTAAATTCATTTTCTAATTCTTCTAAGTCATCATTAAAACCTGGAACTATCAAAGTCGTTAATTCCAAATGCGTTTTCGATTCGTAAGCTATCTCTACAGTTTTTTTTATGTGTTTTAGTTCTCCGCCAAGAGTTTTTAAATGCTTTTCTTCATTAAATGATTTAACATCTATATTCATAGCATCTATATGCTGCAAAAGTAGTTTAAGAGGCTTAGAATTTATATATCCGTTTGTAACCATAACTGTGTAATACTCTTTTTCATTATTTTTCAATTCTCTACAAGTATCAAGAATAAATTCAAACCATACAGAAGGTTCTGAATAAGTAAATGCAATTCCTTTTACGTTGTACTTATCTAAAAATGTTGATAAAGTTTTATGATTGATTTTTTTTAAAGATTCAGGCATTTCTTGTGATATCTCAAAATTCTGACAAAAAGGACATTTGAAATTGCACCCCCAAGTACCTAAAGATAACACTTCATCATTTGGTTTAAAATGAAAAAGCGGTTTTTTTTCTATAGGATCAACTCCAAAAGAAGTTATATCAGAATAGTTCAACGAAAACAATTCGCCATCAACATTCATTCTTGTTCTGCAAAGCCCTGTTTTGCCAGATAAAATTACACAATTATGAGGGCAAAGTATACATTTTACGGAGTCATTCGAAGACGCTTCATAAAAAAGTGCATTTACTTTCATAAGTATCCCCCCTTAAAAGTATCTTTTCGAAGAAAATCTAAAAATATCAATTTCTTTGTCATTATAAATCCCCGCTTTCATTTTCGCTATCCTTATTTGGTTTTCAACGTCCTCTATCCCCTCCAAATCTGGAAGCAAAACACCTTTTCTATATCCTTGAGAAATTACTACACCATATTTTTTTGGATTGAGTTCTTCTAATGATTTAATTTTTTCCAAAGGACTTAAAACATCTACAGTAACATAAATAGCATCAAGTTCATATTCTCTAAGCGGTTCAAATCGAGTATCTCTAGAAGATGCGCTTATAGCATTATTTCTTATTTCAAGCGCTAAATTTTTTTCAAACGGTTCAATTGTTCCTATACACCCTCTTAGTTCATCATTTAATTTATGCAAAGTAACAAAGCAACCTTTTTTTTGATTTAACAATTGATCCTCTAAAGACATATCAGGTTCAACAACAATTTTTTCTGTAACAAACTTTTCTATAACAAAAATAGCCCATTTTACAAAAAAGTGCTTTCCTGTCATAAAATCACCCCCATATAATTATACCATGTTTTATACAATTTATATATTTTGTTAGAAATATTTAATTATATACTTGTAAAAATATGTTAAAATATTTAAAGTTGGAAAGGAAAAACATTTTAATATTTAATGTTTTTTGATTTTAATGTAGTATAACAGCCACGCTGAACTTTGCATGGCGTTACAGCACTTATGACAACGTTGGTATTTTATAGTTGGTGTAAGGAAACTCATTAAAAATAAATACTTATAATAATGAAGTAGTAAACATTGGATAAAATAAATCGCTCACAAGATCAAATTTTCTAAAAAACAGCTTTCGCTCGGTCAAAAAATGCTAAAATAGCAAACTCGCTACGCTCAGACATGCTATTTTCTTACGCATTTTTTGATTCGCTCAATTGTTTTTTTGACGAAAATTCTCAATTGTTCGCTACTTTATTTCATCCATATTTACCATCAAAACATTATAATAAAAAACTGTCTAAAAGATTGCTAATTAAACACTTAACCAATTAAACGTTTAACCATTTTTTTGTTTTTCCTGACCAACTGACCAACTGTCTACTGACCAACTTTAAAATCCATATTTACCATCAAAGCATTATAATAAAAAACTGTCTAAAAGATTGCTAATTAAACACTTAACCAATTAAACGTTTAACCATTTTTTTGTTTTTCCATGGAACCCAAATTTAAAGGTGGTGATTATAATTAATAAAGACTTAAAGCAGTTAGGTTATTTCAATTTAGTTTTATATTTTGCTTTTATTGTATTGTCAAATATATTTATAGGTTTTGTTATTGGAAAAGTTATAGAACATTTTACCAATAAATCTTTTTTTATAGTAATCTTTATGCTTATAGGTGTTATTTCGGGATTATATAGTGGCATAAAAGAATTGATGAAAGAGGCTGAAAAATATGAAAGAACTTCAAAAAAAATTGAAAGAAATGATTCGGAAAACAATAATTCTGGGAAGCGTTGAAACTGTTATTTTATCTATTTTTTTCCAGCTGCAATCACTGTGGATTTTGTGGGGCACTTTTGCCGCTATTTTAGGTTTGATAATGATTTCGGAAAATATTAAAACATTTCTCATAAAATCTAAAAAAAGAAAATTTAACAGTTTATTTTTGATAAGATATTTAATTTATGGTATAATATTATCAATTGCTGGATATTATTCTACAATAGGTATGTTTTTTTCTTTTTTGGGTTTATTTAACATGAAAATTGCAGTAATTATTTCACAAAAATAATAATATACAGGGGGTGAGTTTTTTGACAAAAGAAGAGAATCTAAAAAAAATTTTAAAAATCACTTTCATTATTTATGCCGCATTAGGTTTAATAAATGCGCTCTTCTTTTTTAATTTAGAATTAGATGGTGTCGGAGAAAGATGGATTGTAGAATTTGGGAACGGTGGTTTTCTCGGCTCAATAAACCCCATGACATTAATAATGTCTTTTGCAATTATAGCTATAGTTTTATTATTTGCTAAAGGCGTTAAATTCGAAAGAATCCCAGGAAGAAAACAAAGTTTAGTTGAAATGTTATTTGAATATTTTTGGGAAATTGTCGAAGATACAGTCCCTGTGAAAAAGTATAGAAAAATTACTTTCGTTATTTCTATGTCGTTATTTATTTATATAACTCTTTCAAACATTCTCGGCGGAATTCCTGGAGTGGATGTCATTCCGTTAAAAGATGGTCTTTCTGTTTCTTTATTTACTAACCCATGGTATTCGCCTACTTCTGACTTAAATGTAAATTTAACTTACGCTATTTTGGTTCTCATATTAAGCCACGCATTAGCAATTAATCATAAGGGTATAGGTGGTTGGTTAAAATCTTTTATTCAACCAGTACCTTTTCTTTTGCCGTTAAATATAATAAGCGAAATAGCAAAGCCAATCTCTCATTCTTTAAGGCTTTTTGGAAATATTATGGGAGGAGGAATTTTAGTTCTTATAATTAGTTATATGCTTAAATATTTTGTTATTCCTGTATTTTTATGGGGTTTTTTTGGATGGTTTGTAGGATTCATTCAAGCATTTGTTTTTGCGCTTTTAACAATAGCTTACATAGGTTCAGTTTTAGAATAAATTTTATAAAACTTAAGTTTTTAAATTAAGAAGGAGGATGAAAGATATGGATTTATCAGCTATGTTGGAAAAACTAGTGAATATGGAAGGTGGCGCTATTGGTTGGGGTTTATACTATTTAGGAAAACTTTTAGGCGCTGGTATTGCTATGGGATTAGGAGCTATTGGTCCTGGTGTTGGTCAAGGTTTTGTTGGTTCTCATGCTATGGATTCTATCGCAAGACAACCTGAAATGACTGGAACAATTACTTCAAGAATGTTATTAGCAATGGCTTTTGCTGAATCTACAGGTCTTTATTCTTTAGTTATAGCTTTAACGATGATTTTTGTTTTACCGTAATGAAAAAATTAAACCTCGAAAGGGGGAAGAAATAAATGCTTTCATTTAATTTAACTTCAATTGTTAATCTTGTTGGTTTTTTTCTTTTTATAGTTTTTTTATATAAATTGATGTATAAACCTTTTTTTGAAATAACTGATAAAAGAAAACAAGAAATAGAAAAAAATTTAAACGAAGCAGAAAGATTAAGAATCTCTGCGCAAGAAGATAAATCCGAGTTAGAAAAGAAATTAAAAGAAATTAAACTGGAAAGAGAAGAAATAATACTAAAAGCTAATGAACAAGCTAAATCTATTTTAAACAAAGCTAAAGAAAATGCAGAAAAAGAGAAAGAAAGATTGATTTTAAAAGCTGAAAGTGACGCTCAAGACATAAAAAACAAAGCTGTTCAAGATATACAACAAAAAGTTGTAGGAATATCTGTTGCTATTGCTTCTATGATTTTAAAAGAAAAAATTGATACTACAGTTAATGAAGAAATTGTAAAAAGGGCCATTAGACAATTTGACTCTAAAGGTGATTCATTATGAAATCTTCATACTCTTTAGCTTCAAGATATGTTCAAGCTTTTATTAATATTTTAGAAGAAAATAATAAAATAAATGATTTAGAAACATACATTGAATTTATCAAAAAAATTGTTTCTAAAATATCTTCTGAAGAAGATTTTAAAAGTATAATCCAAAACCCTTTAATTCCTGAAAAATTTATTGTTGATCAAATGCTTCATGTTTCAGAAACAGAAGACTTCTTGCTCAAAAGTTTTTTAGAAGCTATTGTAAAGAAAAAAAGGCAATATAGCCTGAATCTTATTTTAAAAGTATTGGAACAATACAATAATGAAAGAAAGAAAATCGTGGAAGTAAATTTGATTACAGCAAAATCTCTTTCTGAAGATCTTATTAAAAATATCTCTTCTTCAGTTCAAAACAAAACAGGAAGACATATTGAAATATTAGAAGAAATAAAAGAAGATTTAATTGGTGGTCTGCAAATTTTTATTGATGATAAACTTTTTGATTACTCAGTAAAAGGATATCTTGAAAATATAAGAAATACATACGTTGCCGCTGGGGGTGAATAAACTTGCGAATTAATCCCGATGAATTAACAAAAGTAATTGAGGAAAGAATTAAAAGCTACGAAAGTGGTGAAATAAAAGAAATCGGTTGGGTAATGCAAATAAGTGATGGCGTTGTAAGAGCTTATGGCATGAAAGAAACAATGGCAAATGAGCTGGTAGAAATAGAAAATTCTATAGGCGAAAAAATATACGGTATCTCTATGAATCTCGAAGAAGATAACGTAGGTATTATCGTACTCGGAGATTATAAAAAAATCAAAGAAGGCGATAAGGTTATAAGAACTAACAAAGTAATAGAAGTTCCTGTTGGAAAAGGTCTTTTGGGAAGAGTTGTGAATCCTCTTGGAATTCCTTTAGATGGCAAAGGGGATGTTGATCACACAGAATTTTATCCTATTGACAGAAAAGCAACTGGTGTTGTTTCAAGAAAACCTGTTGATACACCTGTTCAAACGGGAATAAAAATTATAGATTCTTTAATTCCTATCGGAAGAGGTCAAAGAGAATTAATAATCGGAGATAGACAAACAGGTAAAACGGCTATTGCTTTAGATGCAATCATAAATCAAAAAGGCAAAGATATGAAATGTATATATGTGGCGATTGGTCAAAAATCTTCTGCCGTAGCTAGAATTGTAAGTCAACTTGAAAAATTTGGAGCAATGGAATATACTACAGTTGTAGTTGCAAGTGCTTCTGATCCAGCTTCTTTGCAATATTTAGCACCTTATGCTGGAGCTGCAATTGGTGAATATTTTATGTTCAACAATGAAGAAGCTTTAGTTGTATATGATGATTTAAGTAAACATGCATCTGCATATAGAGAAATTTCGCTTCTTTTAAGAAGACCTCCTGGAAGAGAAGCTTATCCTGGAGATGTATTTTATTTACATTCAAGACTTTTAGAAAGAGCAGCAAAACTTAATGAAAATTATGGAGGCGGTTCTTTAACTGCATTACCTATAATTGAAACTCAAGCTAACGATATTTCGGCATATATTCCAACAAATGTAATTTCTATAACAGACGGTCAGATTTATCTTGAACCTTCATTATTTTATGCTGGTGTAAGACCTGCGGTTAACATCGGGTTATCTGTTTCAAGGGTTGGAGGAGCTGCACAAACTAAAGCTATAAAAAAAGTATCAGGAAGTTTGAAGCTTGATCTTGCTCAATATAGAGAACTTGAATCATTTTCTCAATTTGCATCAGATCTTGATGAAAGAACACGAAAACAACTTGACAGAGGTTCAAAATTGATGGAAATGTTAAAACAACCTCAATATTCTCCTTTGCAACTTGACGAAGAAGTCGTTATTATTTTCGCAGGAACTAATGGATTGTTAGATAAAGTTAGATTAGAAGATATCAGTCGATTTGAAAAAGAAATAATTTCGTATATGAATGTTCATCATAAAGAAATTATGGATGAAATTTTAAATACAAAAAATTTATCTGATGAATTACAACAAAAGTTAAAAGAAATAATTAAAAATTTCTTGAAAACATTCAATGCCTAATGGCGGTGATTTAGATGAGTAAAGGTAAATTAAGATTAATAAAACGTAGAATTGACTCTACTGTTTCAACAAAAAAAATTACAAAAGCTATGCAAATGGTTGCTTCAGCAAGACTAAATAAAGCACAAAAAAATCTTAAATCTATTAAAGAATACGCCTATTATGCTGAAAAATTAATTTCTAAAATTACTCCTGACCAAGAAAATATTCTTGTAAAAGGTGGTAAAGGTACTGTTATAGTGGTAATTTCTACAGATATGGGACTTGCAGGAGCTTTTCCAACTGAAATAGGTTCTACTGCTTTAAAATTATCTCAACAGTACAATGATTTTGTGGGTTTTATAGCTGTTGGTAATCGTGCAGAACTCGAACTTAAAAAAACTGGAAAAATTTTATTCAGTCGAACAAATCTTTATGATATTCCTTCAAAAGAAAACGCCGAATATATTCTTGATGATATATTAGATTTGTTAGAAAATAATAAGGCATATAATTTTGAAATTGTTTATGGCGAACTAAAAAATGCGTTGATTCAAAGGCCAAAAACAGAAAAACTTTTGCCCATACAGATTGACTCTAAAGAAAATGCCAGATATGAATATGAACCAGACAATGCCGAACTTTTTGATGAAGCATCATATTTATTTTTGCTATCAAAAATTTATAGTTTCATGTATGAAACAAAACTTAGTGAACTTCATGCAAGACAAAATGCTATGAAAAATGCTACAGAAAACGCTCAAAATTTAATTGAAGACTTGAAACTTGATTACAATAAATTAAGACAAGCTTCAATAACTACTGAATTGATTGAAATAGTAAACGGAGCTCAAGCACTCCAGCAAGAATAGATTGGAGGTGAAACCCATTGAAAGCTGAAGGTACAGTGGTAAGTGTAATTGGACCTGTTGTGGATATTAAATTTCCCGATGGTCAATTACCTGAAATATATGATGCGATTGAATTAACAAATCCTTATACGGAAAAAAGATTGGTTTTAGAAGTTGCTCAATTAATTGGTGATAATATAGCGAGATGTATTTCCATGGACTCTACTGACGGTGTCAGAAGAGGTCTAAAGGCTACAAACACCGGTTCTTCTCTTAAAGTTCCTGTAGGAGACGGTGCTTTAGGAAGAATGTTCAACCTTTTAGGAGAACCTATAGATGAAAAAGGTGATGTTAGTAATGTTGATTATTGGCCTATTCATAGAAATGCTCCCACATTGGAAGAACAAAGTACTGAAATAGAAATCCTTGAAACAGGTTTAAAATGTATTGATTTACTCGCTCCATTCACAAAAGGTGGAAAAATAGGATTTTTCGGTGGTGCTGGAGTTGGAAAAACAGTTTTAGTTATGGAACTAATAAGAAATATAGGGGTTGAACATAAAGGTACTTCTGTTTTTGCTGGAGTTGGTGAAAGAACTCGCGAAGGTAATGATTTATGGCTTGAAATGCAAGAATCAGGAGTTATAGATAGCACTTCATTAGTATTTGGACAGATGAACGAACCCCCTGGGGCAAGATTTAGAGTAGCATTAACTGCTTTGACAATGGCTGAATATTTTAGAGATGTTCAGAAAAAAGATGTGCTATTATTTATTGATAACATCTTTAGATTCGTTCAAGCAGGTTCTGAAGTTTCTGCACTTTTAGGAAGGATGCCTTCGGCAGTTGGTTATCAGCCTACTCTTGCAACTGAAATGGGTCAGCTGCAAGAAAGAATAACTTCTACAAAAGAAGGCTCTATAACTTCTGTTCAAGCAGTTTATGTTCCTGCTGATGATAACACAGACCCAGCACCTGCTACAACATTTTCACATCTTGATGCTACTATTAATTTATCAAGAAAATTAGCAGAACAAGCTTTATACCCTGCTGTTGATCCGCTTGATTCGACTTCTAAAATTCTTGACCCTAACATAGTTGGAGAAGAACATTATGATGTTGGAAGACGTGTTCAAGAAGTATTACAAAAATATAGAGATTTACAAGATATTATAGCTATTTTAGGAATTGAAGAGCTTTCTGAAGAAGATAAATTAACTGTTAAAAGAGCACGAAAAATTCAAAGATTTTTAACTCAACCAACGCACGTTGCTGAAAAGTTCTCAAATATAAAAGGTGTTTATGTAAAACTTGAAGATTCTATAAAAGGTTTCAAAGAAATATTAGACGGAAAATATGACGATTTGCCTGAAAGTGCATTTTATATGGTTGGAACTATCGAAGACGCTTTAGAAAAAGCAAAAAAAATGGAAAGTAGCGATGATTAATAAGGGGGAATTATATGTTTAATTTAAAAATAGTCACCCCTAACGGTATTAAAGAAAACGTTCAAGCTAAATATGTTGAATTTAAAACCGTTGAAGGATCTATGGGAATTCTTACTAATAGACTTCCTATAGTTACTAAATTAAAAATTACTTCCTTGAAAATTGTTTTAGAAGATGGCTCTAATAAAATTTATGCTGTTCATGGTGGAATTTTAGACATGGATGGCGATAATATGATTATTTTAACAACTGATGCAGAAAAACCCGAAGAAATTGATGTTGAAACAGCTATTAAAGCAGTTGAAGATGCTAAAGAACTTTTAAAAACGGAAAATGACCGTCTTGAAAAAATCAAACTTATGGCAAAAATTGATAAAAATATGCTTAGAGTGGATATATCAAAAAAGTAGGAGAAATCTCCTACTTTTTTTGTTCTTCTAACAATTTATCTATTTCTTTTATAAAATATAAATTGTGGGAAGCAAAATTCGTTCTTATTTTTCTTAAAAATTTAGTGTTAACCGAAATTACCCTGTTCTGACGAGAAATTAACTTATCTTCAATATTTAATATGCTTGGTGCAAATATTGCTTTACCGTTGAAAGCGTATGTGATTAAAACATCTGAAATAATTTTCCCAAGATTTTCTTCTTCCGAATTTAAAAAAACAATATCATACTCTTTTAATTTTGAAGACATTAAAAAAGCTGGATTTTCTATTTCTTCCACAAAAACATAACCTATTTTATTATTATCTACAAAATTTGACTTAAACTTTAACGATATTTGTTTAGATAAAAAAGATATATTATTTTCAAAAATTTTTATATAATTTTGTTTATTTACAATCAATAAATGAACACCAAAAACTGATGTTATATCAGCTACTAACTTTAAATAATCTATATGAAAAATTTTTTCTGAAAACAAAATATAAAACAAACAACTTTTATTAAGTCCAATATTTATAGATTCTACTAAACTTTTTAACTTTAAATCTTCTAAAACAAAAAAATTAAAAAAATCTACATTTTTATTATTAGAATTATATTCAATAAGATTTCGTTTTATTAAATTCTTTATTTTTAAACGCTTTAAATTTCCAAGAAAATTGAAAAAGTTCTCAAACATCATCTTATAACCTTATAAGAAAAAGCTTTAATTAAATTTTTTAATTCTTTATAATATTTTCCGTAAACAAAATATTTATTTTTATTCTTTTTTAAATTAAAATAAGCATAAGAAGCCTCTTTAAAAACAAAAGGTTCAGTCGAATTAGGAGTTACGTAATTTACAAAAAATCTATTGTCATTTTCAACTATAATAACACTATCAATTTTAACAGAATTAACACTTGAAATAGACGTATTAATTATCTTATCTATATTTTTAAAGGAATTAATTTTTAAATAAAAAAACATCATATCAACTTTATTAACCAAACTATAAAAATAAAAATCATAATTCAGAATATCCTCCATATATCCAAAACTAAAAACATAGTCATTCATTCTAAGAATTTTGCTTTCTGGACTATAATCATTTTCGATATTTTCTGAAAAAATTTTTATTCTATTATTTTTTAATAAACCGGCAACCACTTCCCGGCCCGTAAAAGACCAAGGAAGCGTCGATAATATTAATTTGAAATCATAAAATTCCATAGCATTATACGGATTGCCGATAAAAATATTCATTAATTTTTAGTTCCTTTCCATAAACGCCTTATATGCTTTATGAGTTTCATATAAATCTCCAACAGAAGCTAATTCAAGAGGTGCATGCATGCCTAATAAAGGAACTCCCGCATCTACTACATCAAGTCCTTTTTCAGCAAAAAATTTAGCTATAGTTCCTCCGCCACCTAAATCTGTTTTACCTAATTCTCCAGTTTGCCAACAAACACCTGCATCATTGAAAACTTTTCTAACTCTTCCCATAACTTCAGCATTAGCATCGTTAGTTCCAGCTTTTCCTCTTACTCCAGTATATTTAGTTAACACTATTCCCAAATTTAATCTCGGAGCATTATTAGGATCATGAGTATCTTTAAAATTAGGGTCATATGCTGCTGCAACATCTGCTGAAAGTAAAGTTGAATTCATTAAAGCTTCTTCTATAGCTATAGGAACATCTTCTCCTTGTAATTTTAAAATTCTTTTTACAAGTGGTATCCAAAAATGATTTTTTGCTCCTGTATTTCCATCGCTTCCTATTTCTTCTTTATCTACTAATAAAGCTGCTGCTGTTTTTGATTGAAGATTTGATTCAATAATTGCAGTTAAAGAAGTATATGCACAAATTCTATCATCATGTCCATATCCAGCTATCAACCCTTTATCAAATCCAACGTATCTTGAGTTAAATGCTGGCACTATCTCTATTTCAGCACTAACAAAATCTTCTTCAATAATACCGTATTTTTCAAATAACATATTTAAAAGATTTAATTTTACTGGATCTTTCACTTTTGCTTCTTCATCATAAGTGATTGCAATTGTTCCCATAATTAAGTTTAATTTTTCTGCATCAAAGGCTTCTGATAAATTTTTATTATTTCTATCCAAATGCGGTAACAAATCAGAAATCATAAATACAGGATCGTCTGGATTATTTCCAATAGAAATATCAATCATATTCCCGTCTTTTTTCACAATAACTCCCTGAATTTCAAGAGGAATATTCAACCAATGATATTTTTTTATTCCGCCATAATACTTTGTTTTTGCCATTGCTATACTAAAATCTTCATAAAAAGGCTCTGGTTTGAAATCAATTCTTGGAGCATCCACATGAGATCCTACTATATTTACACCATTTTTTATTTTGCCATTAATTTTTAAAGCTATAAGAGCTTTATCTCTGTTAACAAAATAGATTTTATCTCCATCAGAAATAGTTCCTTTTTCTTCGAAATATTCGATTGGTTTAAATCCTTCTTTTTCTAACATATCTTTCGAATATTTTATACAGGCTCTTTCATTTTTTGAAGAATCTATATACTTTCTATATCCCTCTGAATAACTAAAGATCTCCTCTTTTGATGAATTTTCCCATACGTTTTTTCTTTTTGTTGTTAATTTATTACTCAATTCTTTAAAATCCATAAAAATACACCTCCAATATAATTTTATCATAAAATATTTAAAAACTAAAAACTTATTGAGCCCATTTTAAAAACATTTAAATAATTAAATAACTATAAACGTTCATTTTCAGCTATAAACGATATAGTTAAAATTACTTCGAAAAATATATATAAATTTATTATTTTTCACTATTTAATACTATGAAACTAAGTAAAAAAACTCTATTAAGCCATATTAAATTAAATTAAATAACATAACAAATTAAATTTTCTCAAGGTTAATTTTTAGTAACCAAATAATTATAGAGGTAGAATTTAAACAATAATAAAATTTAATAAATGTTGTAATTTAAAAAAATTTGTTTTATAATATTCATGTAATTCGAAGAACTTTTAAATATAGTTAGGTTGATTAACTATATTATATCACAGTTTTTGGAGGTGTCAAAATGGAAAAAGATATACACCCAGAAATAACTCTAGATTTAGTAAGAGTTACTGAGGCAGCTGCATTGATGAGCAGTTTATTTTTAGGATTCGGCGACAAGGAAAAAGTAGATAAAGCCGCAGTAGATGCAATGCGTGGAATGCTAGATTATATAGATATTAAAGGAACAGTTGTTATAGGAGAAGGCGAAAAAGATGAAGCACCAATGCTTTTTAACGGAGAAAAAGTTGGAAATTGGAAAGAAACTGCTTTGGAAATGGATATCGCAGTTGATCCTATCGATGGAACAAGACTTGTAGCCTATGGATTGCCAAATGCAATCGCTTCTATGGTTTTTGCCGAAAAAGGCAAAATGATGTCAATTCCCACCTTTTATTGTAATAAACTTGCAGTAGGACCTGAACTAAAAGGCAAATTAGATATTAACAAATCTTTGACTGAAAATGTGAAATTAGCTGCCGAAGCTTTAAATCTTCCAATAACTGAAATTACCGTTGTAATGCTTAATAGAGAACGCCATAGATCTTATATTGAAGAAATAAGAAAAATAGGTGCAAGAATTAAACTAATAAGTGATGGAGATATTGCCGGTGCAATAGCAACATCAATGCCAGAAAGCGGCGTGGACATCGCTTATGGAATAGGAGGTTCTCCTGAAGGAATTTTAGCCGCTGCGGCATTAAGAACTTTAGGTGGAGAAATCCAAATGAAATTATGGCCAAGAGATGAACAAGAAAAAATCAAAGTGAAAGATTGGGATTTAAACAAAGTTTATTTTACTAAAGATCTTGTAGGAGGAGAACACGTTATATTTTCTGCTACAGGAGTTACAGACGGAGACTTTTTAAAAGGTGTAAAGTTTATAAAAGGTAAAGCAATAACCGATACAATTGCCATGAGAACTTCAAGCGCAACTATAAGAAGAATCGTAACTCAACACGACCTAAATAAAAAAACTATAAGATTAAAATCAATTGATGGAGATGAAAACATCTTTCAAGTTGATTTAAAACACCCCAAAAACAGTAACGCCCTTCTAAAGAACAAGTTCATATAAAAAGCCGCTTAAAGCGGCTTTTTATCTTTTTTATCAATAAAGAGGATCAACTTCCATATGCTGCCAAAAATCTTTAGACATTTTTTGATATAAATTATAAACAGTATCTCTATGAACTTTTTCCCATTGAAAAAGATTTGTTAAAATTTTTTTAATTTCAGGATCTTCGACACTTTCAGCGGCTTTCTGATAAAAATTCATAAAATCTTCTTCTATAAGATATGCCATTCTTAAAACTGGAATATCTGTTTTTAAAGAAAGTAAGTCTCCTTTATACACTATTTCCTTTTCTTGTCTTTCTTTAAAAACATTTCCTATTCCTTCTCCAGAAAACCCCACATATTCTTCTTCTTTCATCTTATTTATAAGGCTGTGAATATAATCCACATGGTCTTTTTCCATTAAACTCAATTCTTGAAAAATTTCTTTTACAACCTTATTATGGACATATTGAGATTTTGATTCATAATATTGCATACCTTCCATTTCTTTAGCAAGAGCGTATTCTAAAATACCTAAAACTTTTTTACTCATAATTTAACCCCTCCCCATCATTTTGAAATTTTAAAAGCTTTTCACACATATTAATTATATCCTAATTAAACATTTTTTCAAAATAAATTTATTTAATATGAAAATAATCTTAAATGGTGTATAATTAATAATATATAATTTTTTTGATTTTTATATAAGAAAAACTATAATAAATTTGGAGGTATTTTCTATGAAAAAAGGAATTATTATTTTTTTAAGTATTTTAATTTTAAGCTCTTCAGCTTTTTCTTTATTCAAATCAGATATTATACCGAGTCATGAAGAAGGACTTTTTTTGGCTTTTGAAAAAATCGGTTATTCTTTTGGAGATTTAGAAATATCAACAAATCCAATTTTTGATATTTTAGGAAATTTTAATATGCAATTGCGATATTATATTAATGAATTGAATGTCGTTAACACAAATTTTTATTTCTGTGACCCTTTTTTATTTCCCAGTTATTTTAATCTAGAAACACCTGATAATTTCTACTTATATCTTTATTCTATTAACTCATATTATCACACTAATATAAATATAAATAGAATATCTTTAAAACCTCATTTAGAAATAAATAATCTTGGCGGATTTGGCGGAGCACTCCCAAAAGATCCTGATAATAATATTCATGTTAATGGAATTTTTGTTAAAGCTTCAGGTCAATTAGGATATTATATTGCAGAAAACTTAGAACCTTTTGTTTCAATAGAAGCTGGACAATTATTACATTTATACATTAAACCCGAGTTTTTAGATGAGGAAGAAGATTTAAAAACATTAACTGATAAACTTAAAGAAGAAAGTTTTTTCGTAATGATAAAAGGAGGAATAAAATGGTATTATAATGATTTTGGTTTTGAAGTAGGATACAGACATAATTTGATTAAAGGTATGTTAAGATTTTTACAAGGCAGCAATTTTTTTGATTATGTGTATAACTTTTTTTCATTTATTGAATTTATTAATAGTGAAGATATATATGGAGAAAATTTTAATGTAAAAATACCTTTTTTAACTACCGATTATTATTTTTCTTTTTCAACAAGATTCTAATAAATTTATGATTATCTTTTTTACTACTATTATAAAAGGGGGAATTTTTAATGAGAAAAATTGCTATATTACTTTTAGTTTTAAGTTTTTTTCTTTTTTCGTGCTCTAAAAGCAATCCATCTAATTCAATTTCATCTATTCCAAATACAACAGGCGAACAGCAACCTTATCAATCTTCAACTCAACTAAATGAAGAAAATCAAACTCTTCCTGAAAACAGCTCTGACCAAAGCGATTACGAAGAAGCCAGAAGACTCGCTGAAGAACGTTTTAAACAACAACAAACTCTTGCTCAAAGTCAATTTAATAATCAACTAGATGCGACAATATCTCAATGGGAAGAATTATCAAAAGATATTGAACATTTATGGGAAGAACAGTACAGAAAATCTCAAGAAGAATTTATAAAAACTCAAAACCTCGTTAGGAAAATATGGGGAGAAGCAATCTTTCCTACTCAAAAACAATGGATAGAATTTTCAGAAGATTTTAAAACTTTTTCAAATGTAAACTTTGATGAATCTGGAGGTTTTCTACAAATAAAAACCATTGTAGATAAAGATGCTTCTGATGAAGAAATCAAAAAAAATATAGATGAACAACTCAAACTTATAATGAATAAAATAGATCCAGTAACAAACAAACCTATTTTAGGTGATTTAGTCGTTGTGCCACCAAATTTAATCGTTGTAGATCCTCCAGAAAAAATTTTACAGCCTATAAAACTTTCAAATATTGATTTCCGAAGGATAAGTAACAACAAAATATTCTGGAATAAAGTTGAAAAAGCTTCTGGTTATGAAATAAACGTATATTATAACAACAATAAAGTTTATTCAAACATAACAGAAAATATTGAATATGATTTAAGTGCTTTTTTAACAAATCAATCAGCAGGATTTTATACTGTAAAAATTATCACTATTGGAAACGGTATTGAATATTTAAATAGTGATGAATATGAAATCCCTCAAAAATTAATTAAAACTCAAAAACTAGGAACTCCATCTACTATCGAATGGGATACGAATGTTGTAAGATGGAATAAAATTGAAAATACCAAAGAATATAAAGTTAAACTTTTTAAAAATAATTCTTTATTAGAAGAAAAAACAACAACACAAGAAAACATTGACTTTAGTGCTATTATAAGCAAAAGTGGCGTTGGTACTTTTGAAGTATCCGTACAAGCTATTGGTGACGGACAAATATATTTGAATAGTGATGAAAAAAGAGCTGAAAAAACAAGAGAAATAATTAAATATCTTGATCAAGTTAAATCACCTTCTTGGCAAAGAAACACTTTAGTATGGGAAAAAGTTGATTCTATTAGAGAATATAACATCAAAATATTTAAAGATAATCAATTAATTCATCAAGTCACATCAAGAGTAGAAAATATTGATCTAGATAAAATAATACAAGATAACGGAGTTGGAAGTTACTATGCAACAGTACAAGCAATCGGTGATGGTAGATTTTATAGAAATGGTGCTGAATCTGTAAATTCATCTATAAATATAATAAGAATAAAATTACCTGAAGTACAAAATCTTACATTTAAAAATATGAAAGCAAGTTGGAGATTAGTTGAAAAAGCTACAGGATATGAATTATTATTATTCAAAAATCAATTTTTAATAAATACTATAACTTTAAATAAAAATACTTTTGAATATGATTTAACTCAATTAATTGAAACATCTGGTGATGGTAGATATACTGTAAGAATTCAAACTAAAGGTGACGGTAGATTTTATACGAATTCCGATGTTACCGATTTTTCTGAAATCTTTACTTATATAACAGAAGAAGATCCAGGAATAGTTAAAGACGGGGAAATAAATGAAGATGAAACTTATGACCCTATATATTTAGCTTCCATTCAGTTCCGAAGGATAAGTAACAACAAAATATTCTGGAATAAAGTTGAAAAAGCTTCTGGTTATGAAATAAACGTATATTATAACAACAATAAAGTTTATTCAAACATAACAGAAAATATTGAATATGATT
>Ga0334888_1002101_pt1 | contig 22938 bp, 19 predicted proteins | sample GraSluR1_MG_FD_207227 | JGI IMG/M metagenome (GOLD analysis project Ga0334888, IMG submission 207227) | Sludge microbial communities from methane-producing bioreactor in Wageningen University, Netherlands - Granular Sludge_3_08-R1 | ecosystem: Engineered > Bioreactor > Anaerobic > Unclassified ...
GGCGAGGGTATGACCGTGCTCTTCCCCTGGATCCGCTCATAGGCTCGGTTAATATCCGAGAGGTATGCTGCGGAAACCAGAACCACCGCTAAGATCAACCCTATCGCAATCCAGCGCAGAATCTTTCTGAACATCTTCTCCTCCTTTTTGAGACCGACCGCCAGAATGGATCTCCTGATTATCACGGATCAACGCAGGCCTCGCAGGCTTTGGGTTTCGATCCTTGTTTTTGTGGAACTCGCGCCCGGACCGCTCGAAGTCAGAGCGACTTCGGGCACCTTCGCGAGTTTCAATCCTTGTTTTTGTGGAACTCGCGCCCGGACTATGCGAGCACGCTGCCAATCTTACGGCAGAGGACGTGTTTCAATCCTTGTTTTTGTGGAACTCGCGCCCGGACGATTAGGCAGCCGGACAGGACGAGCCACCAGGCGAGTTTCAATCCTTGTTTTTGTGGAACTCGCGCCCGGACAGCGTGAACCTGCTCCCCAATGCCGGAGTGATCCGGGGTTTCAATCCTTGTTTTTGTGGAACTCGCGCCCGGACGTCCTCCGGGGTGCCGCGGCAGATTGGATTATAGGTTTCAATCCTTGTTTTTGTGGAACTCGCGCCCGGACTCCTCCATCGGCACGTACCACCAATCGATGTATCCGGTTTCAATCCTTGTTTTTGTGGAACTCGCGCCCGGACGATCCCCGGCCACCCGATCCAAAAGCTGGCACAGGAGTTTCAATCCTTGTTTTTGTGGAACTCGCGCCCGGACCGGCGGAAGTACAGGGACTCAACAACCAGGACGTAGGTTTCAATCCTTGTTTTTGTGGAACTCGCGCCCGGACGAGACGGGGACTGCCTCTATTGCGGGGATTGCCCCCAGTTTCAATCCTTGTTTTTGTGGAACTCGCGCCCGGACCTGCAATATTTTCAATGATCGTTTCGGTTTGGTGGAGTTTCAATCCTTGTTTTTGTGGAACTCGCGCCCGGACGCTTTACCAGAAGTATTTTCAGTTTTGCGAAATTAGTTTCAATCCTTGTTTTTGTGGAACTCGCGCCCGGACGGAGGACGTTCAATGGATGCAATAGAAGAGTTATTAGGTTTCAATCCTTGTTTTTGTGGAACTCGCGCCCGGACTTCGGAGCGGTATAACCTCCTGGATTCGTTGACCAGTTTCAATCCTTGTTTTTGTGGAACTCGCGCCCGGACTGGATGCTAGAGAACGCATATTATTCCAAGGATATGTTTCAATCCTTGTTTTTGTGGAACTCGCGCCCGGACCATCTCTCCATCTGCAGCGGGTTTAAATCCCATTTTGGTGTTTCAATCCTTGTTTTTGTGGAACTCGCGCCCGGACGAAGCGGTACAGAGTCCACATATTTATCGTTTTTTAGTTTCAATCCTTGTTTTTGTGGAACTCGCGCCCGGACGGAGGACGTTCAATGGATGCAATAGAAGAGTTATTAGGTTTCAATCCTTGTTTTTGTGGAACTCGCGCCCGGACCCTGATCTATCGGGAGGGGTCTTTCATCATGACCGGGTTTCAATCCTTGTTTTTGTGGAACTCGCGCCCGGACCCTTTTTCACCTTATGAATCTTTCGACCGATGTCGTGTTTCAATCCTTGTTTTTGTGGAACTCGCGCCCGGACATCCAGACTCAGCCGGGCCTCTACGGTCATAAGCTGGGTTTCAATCCTTGTTTTTGTGGAACTCGCGCCCGGACGCCGCCTTGCCCTCTTCAAAAATATTATTGTCGTTGTTTCAATCCTTGTTTTTGTGGAACTCGCGCCCGGACATGACATAATATTGAAATGGAACACGCTTATTGCGATGTTTCAATCCTTGTTTTTGTGGAACTCGCGCCCGGACTGGGCGATCTTCTCCATCTCGTCAGCGAAGTCAATAGTTTCAATCCTTGTTTTTGTGGAACTCGCGCCCGGACGGTGAGGGCGGAACAGCCGTAGGCGTAGTTACGCAGTTTCAATCCTTGTTTTTGTGGAACTCGCGCCCGGACTCGTAGCCAACAATGCCGGTTGAATGCCTAGCTCGAGTTTCAATCCTTGTTTTTGTGGAACTCGCGCCCGGACAGAAGCTTACATCGCGGAGGTATCGAAATGACCACGGCGTTTCAATCCTTGTTTTTGTGGAACTCGCGCCCGGACACCCGATGGTTCATCTGGCGCCCCTGGTCTGGTCTAGTTTCAATCCTTGTTTTTGTGGAACTCGCGCCCGGACGGGGCGGGATCCGCGACAGCGGGGCGGCGTTCTCTGTTTCAATCCTTGTTTTTGTGGAACTCGCGCCCGGACGGTTTTTCGATAGGAGGTTAGGTGGAGGAAGGAGGAGTTTCAATCCTTGTTTTTGTGGAACTCGCGCCCGGACAGCTGAACCTCCCGAGTCTAATGCTGATTTCCATAAGTTTCAATCCTTGTTTTTGTGGAACTCGCGCCCGGACGTCGGAGAGGAGATCACGATCGCCCTGGAGGATAAGTTTCAATCCTTGTTTTTGTGGAACTCGCGCCCGGACCCAGATCGGGGTTATCGCTGTCGAGCTCGGAAACTGGATGTTTCAATCCTTGTTTTTGTGGAACTCGCGCCCGGACGCTAGGGGAGCTCCTCTACAACGACGAGCACGGCTCGTTTCAATCCTTGTTTTTGTGGAACTCGCGCCCGGACATTCAGAACGAGAGCGGTCTCGGCGAGCGCGTCGAGTTTCAATCCTTGTTTTTGTGGAACTCGCGCCCGGACAATTTGTGGAAGAGGGACACACTATCGAGGAATGGATGTTTCAATCCTTGTTTTTGTGGAACTCGCGCCCGGACCTAGATGACGACTTCGGCCATTCGTGGCGTATATTGGTTTCAATCCTTGTTTTTGTGGAACTCGCGCCCGGACGGCATGTGAAGGATGCGACCCGTGCCCTGATCCAAGTTTCAATCCTTGTTTTTGTGGAACTCGCGCCCGGACGGTATAGCCTGATATTACAGGCTCCACTGCCAGAATGTTTCAATCCTTGTTTTTGTGGAACTCGCGCCCGGACTCGGACCCGATCACCGTCGGCCATGTCTGGGTCGTGTTTCAATCCTTGTTTTTGTGGAACTCGCGCCCGGACTGTACGCCCAGCTCGCGTCCCTCGTCGAAGCGAAGTTTCAATCCTTGTTTTTGTGGAACTCGCGCCCGGACGTGGGTCCGGCGCGTCGGCTCACGGATCAGTTGGAAGGTTTCAATCCTTGTTTTTGTGGAACTCGCGCCCGGACGTTCCCGCGATCCAAGGTAGCTCTAGCAGGTCACGCGTTTCAATCCTTGTTTTTGTGGAACTCGCGCCCGGACGATATCGAGAACGCCGCGCCTTCATATTCAAATTTGGTTTCAATCCTTGTTTTTGTGGAACTCGCGCCCGGACCCCAGTATATGATGTTGGTAGATCCTCCAGCCGAGAGTTTCAATCCTTGTTTTTGTGGAACTCGCGCCCGGACGGTACCGCACTGAGGGCAATCCCATTCTCTGACGGAGTTTCAATCCTTGTTTTTGTGGAACTCGCGCCCGGACTCCAGGATCGGCATCCCAAGGTACGTTCACGATCAGTTTCAATCCTTGTTTTTGTGGAACTCGCGCCCGGACGAAATGTGGTGAGGAGAAGCCGATAACTGAGTTTCAGTTTCAATCCTTGTTTTTGTGGAACTCGCGCCCGGACTTCAGCGCGAAGTGCAAGAATTTGTCCGGGCGGTGTTTCAATCCTTGTTTTTGTGGAACTCGCGCCCGGACAGAGGCGGCTATTCTTGACAGGAACGCCCATCTTGAAGTTTCAATCCTTGTTTTTGTGGAACTCGCGCCCGGACTTGTCTGTTGAAGAGGTCTTCAGGCTCACAGGTCTGTTTCAATCCTTGTTTTTGTGGAACTCGCGCCCGGACCCAACCAACTTCAACGTGCAGGTTCCGGATGACCGTTTCAATCCTTGTTTTTGTGGAACTCGCGCCCGGACAGTGGGCCGTATCCCTCCACAACTGAGACAGGACCAGTTTCAATCCTTGTTTTTGTGGAACTCGCGCCCGGACCGTTCCGCCTCTTTTCATGGCAGCCATAGCAGAACATAGTTTCAATCCTTGTTTTTGTGGAACTCGCGCCCGGACGGGAGAAGATGAAGAAAATTGAGGTTGGCGATATCGGTTTCAATCCTTGTTTTTGTGGAACTCGCGCCCGGACACTATGGCCGCTGGTATGGGACTTGTTGGAGTTACGTTTCAATCCTTGTTTTTGTGGAACTCGCGCCCGGACTTCAGACGTGTTCGCTAAAGCTTGCGGTATGTCATCATGTTTCAATCCTTGTTTTTGTGGAACTCGCGCCCGGACGGCCATAGTAGCAACAGCAGCAGCTATAGGACTTGTGTTTCAATCCTTGTTTTTGTGGAACTCGCGCCCGGACCATGGGAAAATATTCAGCTTCAATATCTTTTAGGAAGGTTTCAATCCTTGTTTTTGTGGAACTCGCGCCCGGACAGATTGGGGTTATCGCTGTCGAGCTCGGAAACTGGATGTTTCAATCCTTGTTTTTGTGGAACTCGCGCCCGGACGTGATACCGCTAGACGTAATTATTTTTTCATCATTAGTGTTTCAATCCTTGTTTTTGTGGAACTCGCGCCCGGACACACCGGCAGTTAGGCTCGTCGGGAACCATCCGGCCATGTTTCAATCCTTGTTTTTGTGGAACTCGCGCCCGGACAGATCGCCACCGCGATTTAATATGGCTTCCAGAAAGTTTCAATCCTTGTTTTTGTGGAACTCGCGCCCGGACTGGAGGCGGCGCTGCGGCCGCTTGCCGCCGCCCCCAGTTTCAATCCTTGTTTTTGTGGAACTCGCGCCCGGACCGGAGGTAGATATAACGACGCCGCAGTCAGCGTATAGTTTCAATCCTTGTTTTTGTGGAACTCGCGCCCGGACGAGATCCTCGACTACGATCACCGCAGAGACTTCGGTTTCAATCCTTGTTTTTGTGGAACTCGCGCCCGGACGAACATGAAAACAATGTCTGAGGTTTGGGACGAGTAGTTTCAATCCTTGTTTTTGTGGAACTCGCGCCCGGACTGGTCATCTGAGCGATTGATATTCCGCCCCTTTTTAGTTTCAATCCTTGTTTTTGTGGAACTCGCGCCCGGACATTGGCCCCAGTGTGCTACCCGACGGTTGCATATTAGTTTCAATCCTTGTTTTTGTGGAACTCGCGCCCGGACAGACTACGATCTTCAGGATGTAAGGCACCGGAGGCTGTTTCAATCCTTGTTTTTGTGGAACTCGCGCCCGGACCGAGAGTAGTGTCGCCGTCTACGTCCAGGTTGCCCGGTTTCAATCCTTGTTTTTGTGGAACTCGCGCCCGGACGCGGTGATCGTGGTCGAGGAGGTCACCGCCCCGGGTTTCAATCCTTGTTTTTGTGGAACTCGCGCCCGGACGGCCCTGGTACTCACCGACGACCGAGAGAACGGGGAGTTTCAATCCTTGTTTTTGTGGAACTCGCGCCCGGACGCCCACGGTCGTCACGCCGCTGGTGTCGGGGACCGAGTTTCAATCCTTGTTTTTGTGGAACTCGCGCCCGGACTCTATAGGCGACTATAGACTGAGTTTCGGTATCAGGTTTCAATCCTTGTTTTTGTGGAACTCGCGCCCGGACTAAGTCTTGGAATGACTATAAGGGCTATATGGAGTTGTTTCAATCCTTGTTTTTGTGGAACTCGCGCCCGGACGCTAGGAAAGATTATGGTATGATGATGGAGATGTAGTTTCAATCCTTGTTTTTGTGGAACTCGCGCCCGGACTTGGCAGGTTTATTTCGACGGCCAAAAAATGGATTTGTTTCAATCCTTGTTTTTGTGGAACTCGCGCCCGGACCCTGGCATCAAGTCCTGAATGGTGAGACCAAATTTATGTTTCAATCCTTGTTTTTGTGGAACTCGCGCCCGGACGGCGGTGACGCCAGGCAAGGCGGGGATCGAGGGGATGTTTCAATCCTTGTTTTTGTGGAACTCGCGCCCGGACTCCTTGCTCGTCGCAGTCGGTCGGCTCCGTCGCCCAGTTTCAATCCTTGTTTTTGTGGAACTCGCGCCCGGACACTCCATTCCTCCCAAAAGTCCAGATTCTCCTGCCACGGTTTCAATCCTTGTTTTTGTGGAACTCGCGCCCGGACCCGGCCACCCCCTAGCGGCATAAGCTAGGGCCGCGTTGTTTCAATCCTTGTTTTTGTGGAACTCGCGCCCGGACAATGAAGAATTGATATTAACTGGAGAAAATATATAGTTTCAATCCTTGTTTTTGTGGAACTCGCGCCCGGACGCCTACAAGATCAACTCCGGTTCGGAGGACGAGCTGTTTCAATCCTTGTTTTTGTGGAACTCGCGCCCGGACGCAGTTTTAGAGACATGGGGGATCATTCTTTTTATTCGTTTCAATCCTTGTTTTTGTGGAACTCGCGCCCGGACACAGGAAAACCCTTTAGGGATTGACACTCTATCCGATGTTTCAATCCTTGTTTTTGTGGAACTCGCGCCCGGACTTCAAAAAGTTCGTTCCAAATACCGTCTAAAGCTTCGTTTCAATCCTTGTTTTTGTGGAACTCGCGCCCGGACCGTTGAGGGCGAGAGCGGTCTCGGCGAGCGCGTCGAGTTTCAATCCTTGTTTTTGTGGAACTCGCGCCCGGACGGCGGTGACGCCAGGCAAGGCGGGGATCGAGGGGATGTTTCAATCCTTGTTTTTGTGGAACTCGCGCCCGGACGGCGGTGACGCCAGGCAAGGCGGGGATCGAGGGGATGTTTCAATCCTTGTTTTTGTGGAACTCGCGCCCGGACGGAGCCGCTCCGGAAAAGTACCCATACCACTTCACAGTTTCAATCCTTGTTTTTGTGGAACTCGCGCCCGGACCTTGCGTCTGGTGCTACGAAAGCACAGGCTGCCATGAGTTTCAATCCTTGTTTTTGTGGAACTCGCGCCCGGACTCTGGGCTTCATCTGGATCCACCATCAGGATGAACGTGTTTCAATCCTTGTTTTTGTGGAACTCGCGCCCGGACCCGACCCCCCCTAAGGAGGGCCGGTTATCCATCGTTGCGGTTTCAATCCTTGTTTTTGTGGAACTCGCGCCCGGACGCCACACCGGGAACGGATCTATTGATGCAGACCGGTTTCAATCCTTGTTTTTGTGGAACTCGCGCCCGGACTTTGAGCCGTCGAGCGTTCCAGCAACGTTGATGTTGTGTTTCAATCCTTGTTTTTGTGGAACTCGCGCCCGGACAGCGGCCGATTTTCGTCCTTTTCCCTGTTTCTGGGGGTCAAACCGGCCTTTTCAGACCCTCCCTCCGGCATGAGTGGAATTTATTGAATCCCTTATAAATTCATTCCTGCAGGGGGGCTTTGGGCCTATACTCAGACCCACTCATAAGAAGAGATAGGCCGTTTCTACCTCAACCTCGATACCGCCCCAAACCCTCTCGAAACTGACTTCCCGAGGCCCAAAAGCTCCGGGATCTCGAAGTTCGCCATGAACTCGCCCCGGATCCCCGTCACCTTCTCGTCTTTCAGCCTGCAGATCTCCTCGGTCACAACTCCCATCTCCAGCCTTATATGCTCTTTGGCGACGTACCCGAGCCCCTTGGAGGCCGAAAGGAGGTTTCCGACGAGGATGCTCCGGAGGAGGTCCCGCCTCTCTTCCCGCGAAGCCCTTCGATATCTATCGTAGTTCTTCTGGTTGAGGGCGAGCCAGGGAGTGGCAAACCGATAGCTCTGGATCGTCGAAGAGCAGCCGAACTCCTCGCTTCTGAGAATCACGCCCCGCTCCATGACGGAGTAGACGGACTCGCCGAGCTTGATCTCGTCGAACTTGTCGTAGATCTCCTTCAAGACCTCCGCGCCTTCGTTGATCCCCAGGATTAGAGGGCCTTCCCCGAGCATCTTGTACTGGATGAGGGGGTATCGGTAGATCAGCTTATCCGTTACGTGCTGGTGGAGGAGAGCGTGCTCGTTGAAGCTCGTGGCGAAGAAGCCGCGGAGCTTGGCGGCGTCGCCGCGCATGGGGGCGTCGGAGTGGAGGGTGAAGCGAAGGATTTTGAGGATCATGGGAATTCCCTGCATCAGAAGATCAGCGAGCCCCCGCCAGCTTTATCGCGCTTGAAGCCCGTCTCCATGTCGTAATAGTTGGGTAGCTCATGCATCGAGATGTAGCCGATATCGGAGTTTTCAACTACCAGGTTGTGAGCGTATTTCTCCGGTGCGGAGATCACATATTCGTTGAACTCCTTTTTGATCTTAAGATATTTATTCGTTCTCTCGATGTGGTTTTTCTCTGATTGCATTTCTTGGTATCGTCTCCAGATCTTTGCAGCTTCTTCGTCTATCTCAACGAAGACGTCTACCTTGGGATAGTCTTCAGCTATGAGCTTGAAGTTCTGGTTGAGATCCTTAAAAGCTAATCCGGCAATATAGCCGAGGTTATCCTTTGAATCTTGATCTCCCATTCCTCTTTTCACGGCTTTGAAATATTGGTTATTGAGGTCGAGGAACTCCGACTCTTTAATCGGTCCTTCTCTCGGCCTTAAAATGTCCAGTGTCTTGCTTATCAAAAAGGGGTCGTAGATATATTTATAGAATTCTTTTTTATCGTCCTTTAAAATAAAAATGGATACCATGCCCTTTTCGCCTTTGGCAGAGTTCCTGTTGCATCTGCCCGCCACCTGGTTTATCGAGTCAAGCGGCGCGAAATCTCTGTAAACTATATCTGCATCTATGTCCACGCCAGCTTCGATGAGCTGTGTGCTGACGATGACCTTCCTCGTCGGTTTCTTCGTTTCTCCGCTTCCGCTGTTTCTGATCTCATTTATCCTGTTTAACCTCTCCTTTGGGATGACATTTGTAGATAGGAAAAAACGCTTCGTGTTCTCGAGTTTCAGACTATGAACGAAGGAATAAACCTCTTGAGCAGATCCAATGGTATTAAGGACAACCAGAAAATCCTTCTCCTTCTTCTCGATTAGGTCCTTCTCCAGCAATGCTTTGAATTCGTCGAGTGTTAGGGCATTCTCGATCTTCGGTATCAACTCAATTCTGTTTAAGCCCCTGAAGTACTCATCTTTCTTCTGAGCGATCTCTTTGATCTCCCCCGCAGCCTCTTCAAAGATGAGGGGCTGAGTGGCAGTGATGAATATGACGTAGCTGTTGAACTTATCGCAGAGAAGCTTCAAAGCATCGTGAGTCAGCTGCCAGTACTGGTGTGGGACGGCCTGAACCTCATCCAAGATCAATATGGAGTTAGCAAGCTTGTTGAACTTCCTGAGTTGTCGATTTCTGTTGGAAAAGAGAGTGTTAAAGAGCTGCCAGAACGTGGTCACAATTATCTCGGAATTCCAGCCCTCCAGGAGCAAACGGCTCTTGCCCACCTCGAACTCGTTATCCTCGGTCTTATACTTCACATCCGCCAGATGGTGGTGCTTTAGAAGCAGCCTAGAATCAATCCCTTCTCCGCCAGGATTCAGGACATCTTCAAAGACGCCGTAGTTTTGATCGATTATGCTCAGGAAGGGCAATGCATAGATCACTCTGGGCTTGAATTTTCTTTCATCGTTCAAACGCTCTCTGAGCTTCAAGGCCATCGAGAGCGAAGCCAGAGTCTTTCCCGTGCCCGTGGGAACGTTCAGAGACAGGATCTTATCGTTGAGGTTCCAGCTCTTGACTCTCTCCATGGCCTCTTCGTAGATCTGATTCCTGAGGATGTTGATGTTTTCCAAGTTTGTTGAGAAATGACGTGCATCTCTATATCTATCAACCAGATCCTCTGCCAGGTCCAATCGCTTAAGATTTAAGCTGTCTAGTCCCGCATCGGTCTTATCGGCATCCAAAAGGGCAGAATATAGAAATTGAGTTACGAAATAAGGATAGAGATCATCTTTGCTGCCCAAGCTTCTTATGAATCGTTTATCCTTTCTACCAATATCATTTGATGCACCATTTAATATATAATCTCTGATTGTATCAACATCAATTTTCAGGTCTTTCATCTCTCCCGTGAGTAGCAACGAGAGGATCTCTTTGATCTCGACCAGATCCATGGAATTTGTCTGCTCTTCAGCCGTCTTCAGAATCTTCTCCCTTTCGGCGTGCACTTCGCTTATCTCGTCCAAAGCGTTTGAGAGGTTTCCATGATGCCTTTTCACAGCCAAAAACGATATAATGGGCAAGTAATCGGCCAGTCCACCACTTCTGCCAGACTGGCTCAGATAATCCTTCATCACAGCATAAGTGAAGAAAGCGGAGAGCAAGCCGTGATGCGTGTTCTCTCTGGCCTTGAGGGACTTTTTCTTCATTTCGTCTTTTTCTGTAATGTACTCCTGGAAAAAGCTCGTCCCCTTCGCCAGATCATGAGTAACACCGATGATGTAAGCTGCGTCCATCAGAAGGTCCGAATCATCCATGTTCAGGACCTTATCAGAGATCGTTTGCCTGCATAGAGTTCCGACGTTTTGCAGGTGAGTTTTAAGAAGCTTGTCCGGATGAGACTTAAGCTTAAAGGAATACGATTCGCTCGCCATTCTCCACCACCCAAAGTTCTTTGGCCTTCGCCTTAATAGCATTTCCATTTCTCTCAAAGAGTATCTCGCTGTAGTCTGTTACCTCCCGATCTCCACCCATCTCGCCTGGCATCACCTCTGAAAAGTATTCGCCCCCATCCTCGAAATCAGGCGGCTCAAGAAGACACTTTCCTGGAACGACACTATTTATCGTCTGGAATTCTTCCGGAGATCGTTCCATCTCAAACTCCCCAACAAAGTCAAAGTTGCAAATGAGCTGACTAAGTCCAAGACAGGGTGTATACACAGATTTATGATCGGTGAGGAGGGACTTAAATAGTTTATAAAATTGCTCATCAGCGTGAGAGAAGTATACTCTGTACTTTGGGTCCTTGACGAACTCGAATCTGATTTGTGTTCTGTTCTTGATCAGATGCATCTTCACCGAGCCTGTGCTTTTGGTGTCGATGAGGTTCTCTCCTATCCTCACCTTTTTCACAGGTGCACGGATCTTGCAGCCGATTTTGGCATTCGCCTTATAAAACTGTCTGAAATAATCTGTTTTATCTAAACCTGTTATGGCTCCGATCAGCCCAGAAAGTGCGGTTCTGGGTGGAAAAGAATAGGTGAGGGGTGAACTTGTAGAGTAAGTCTTTCTAAAATGGGCATAGTCCCCCCACACGTCAAATACCATTACACTATCCGGCATTTGGACCTCAGAATGCTATCGGTTTTATAGCGATGCCCGTAGTGTTCGCCAATTCTTCCATTGGGAAACTGACGCCGTCTTTGCTGAACTTGACCCTCTCATCAGCGCAGATCTCGATGTCCTCTATCCAGTCCTTCTCAGATGCAAGCTTTCGAATAAATTCAGATATGTCAAGCTGGAAATCTGTGGTGTCACGAATGTTTTCATGGGGGATCTCGGTTATCAGCTTCACCATCCTGTCGAGGTCGCCGATGTGATAGTTTTCCTTGCTGTAGTTGACCTTGAGGAGAAGCCTTGGAACCTGCCCGGCCTTCGTCCTGGATATCAAGCTCTTGGTTCCGTTCCAGATGCCCTCTAGCAATAGCGTTACGTCCTCGTCTGAAAGTTTGGTGTGCTTAGCCGCGTTCTCGTTTATTATACCATAGAAGAGGATGAGCGAATATGGGAGGATATCTTCCTCTCGGAAAGTCGCCTGCTTTGAACCTTCCTTTGATGCAAAGGCACCGGTGCCCTTGATGTGTTTCATAGAGACGCGATGAAGCGATCTGCCCATCTTGAATTGAACCGGGCCGGTGTACGTTATCGAGTCACCTTTAAGCGGGATGACCCCCCCAAATAGGCGCACATCGATGCAGTCATTTAAAATTCTCTCTGGATCTTCTCCGAAGTCCTTGGCCCGTTTCTTCCCGTCCTGGATGTACATATTTTGCTCATCGTAGATGATCTCTCTTACGAAGATCTCAAGGTTTTTGAAGTTGTAGAGATAATCCCTGATAGTCCTCTTCAGCCTCACGTCAGTAACCAGATTTATCCCCGTCTCTTCGTCGATCCTGGGCTTGTTCTCGTCCAGCGGATCACCGTTGGGGTTTCCATCCCTTATGTCATAGATGAAAAGAATCTCAGATCTGTTCTTAACGGTCTCAGTCATTTTTATGCCTCCGCTTCAATCGTTTCCACTTCATCTTTTGCATTTTTGAATAGCTTGTGAAGATCCATTCCCAGAACGAAATAGAAGCTCAGCTCGTCATCTACCTCTTTCCAGTCGACTCCTGAAAGAACGAAATGATTTGCTATGATCTGCTCCAGGTCTCGGTAGTAATTCTTCCCGTACTCATCCAACTTATTCTGGATTTCTGGAAGTAGCCTCTTTATCAATGCTTCGTTCATCTTCAATCCACGTAGCTTTGCTCGGAAGGGTGTAGCTTTTTTGTCCATCCACTGGATGTTAAGGAGATTTTGGGCCAGAACTCCTTCAAGAAACGTTGCTTTCTTGGCATCGCTATTGAAAAAAGCCCTGTTGGCTTCGAAGAACCTCTCAACTCGCTGCTCTAAAGGGAGACCTTCCAGCTCTGCCATGTGAAGGACTCCGCTTACCTGCTCATTCATATTCTTCATCTCCGCCTCAGTTAGTCTAAATAGATTTAATTCATTTATATAATGCAAAAGCAGGAATCCATTCAAGGTATTGACGTTGGTGGGATAGCCTTCAATGAAAGACTCTCTCACCCGTCTCATTATAAAATCCATCAGCAAATTGTAATCAATCTTCACACCAATGAATATCTTATCTACGATCTCCAGGAAAATCTTGTCAAAGGTTCTATTTTGGGACTCTCTTGGGAAGAATCGCCTCAAGACTCCGAAGTTGAACACCAGGTGATTCTTCTCCCTCTGGGCCTCGCTCAGTATTGTGTCGATGTAGATCTTAAATCTCTCATCGACCTTCTCTTTGGTGTCGAAAAGAGTACTCAGTCGTGAGGGAAGAATACCTTCGATGAGGAGGAGGATCCTGTATGATGATTGCTCTTTTTTATAAAACATCAAGTTGTTGCTGAAGAAATCCTTTTGTTCTTCGACCAGATATAGGATTTCATCCTCGTCGTCAGTTATGCGGTGCTTGATTTCGCGATTTAATTTTAGCTTTCTCTTCTGATCTTTTACGCCTAAAATGTTCAAGATTTCATTCAAATCACCTTCTAACGCCAGCTTCGGCACAAGAAGGTATCTGAAGCCGTAAAAGCTGAAATCCAGCTTTTCTTCTATGTATTTCTTCCCAACTTCTAGATTTGTTGCACAATTAAAGCAAACTGGCGTATTCTTCCAGGAATCAACGACTTCAAAACCACCAGCGATGAATCCAGGCTTATCGAAAGTGTGGAATGTCCATGGAATTGCAAAGCCGTAAACCTCATCTTTTTTCTGCTTGCAGACGGAACAGACCGCGTCTCTTCCCCGCGATTCTCCCTGTGATTTTTTAAGGAAATATTTGTCCTTTCCCTTCCGAAGCAGAATCTCATTGAAAACTGAGAGATTGCCAGGAAAGTGCAGTTCGCCATTTGATTCAATACCAATAGTGATTATGGCGTTGTCATTGGGCCTTTTCAGTGAGAATTTCTCCTCAAGATCGGCCAATATTTGATCTGCTTCTGAGTCTATTGCTAGGTACATCCTTCTAAGAGTTTCTTTATCCTCTTGTGATACATCATAATTATCGTAGTTCTGGAACCATTTAAGGAACCTGTTTCGATAAGTTTTTTCAAGATTCCCTGCTAACTTGCTCGTAGGTGTGACATCGGTGCCGTTGGGAGCGCCCTTTTTGTAAAGATATTTTTGATAATTATTGAATTCCTCAAAATCAACGTGATCAAAAACATACTCACCATAATTCTCGCGTAGAACTACAATCAATACGAATTTATATTTGCCATTATTATTAGGATTCTCTATAAAAGTAGATATCAGGTCCTCTACAGCGGTAGTTCCTTGAACGTATCCTCCAATTTTCGCCACAGCTTCAATCATTCAGACCACCAATGCACTTTTCAAGACATGTCTTCCAATATCCTGCTAACATATTAAAAGGTTTTGAACTAAAAGCGACATAACCTTTATATTGATGGGATACGTACGTACTGCTAACCCAGAGGTGATATTGCCGGATAAGGGACGGAAATGAAATCAAACGCCTATTATGCGTGCGATGCCAGCTTATTATTGTCATCGGATTATCCGTCCAACTAGGCAATGGGTGAAACGACGCGGCGGATGGGATTCGAACCCATGTGATCCGGGGGGATCTACAGCTCTTAAGGCTATTGCATTGGGCCACTCTGCTACCGCCGCAATTAACTAGCCCGGCATTGTAGGGGCGCATCAAGAGTATTAGTAGATATAGCGTGTTAATTAATCTTTCGGTAAGCAACCTTTAATTCGTATCGGCCTCATAAAATTGATCTGCCTATAGGATACCAATATACATATAACCCAAGGCAAAACATGGCAATTTATTCCAGCAAAACAAGGATTGAAACGTAGAAATAGCATGTTGAGCCTACATTTCAATAGCCCGAACACCTTTCCATTACAACAAGGATTTGCTTGATCGCTGACCACTGGATGTAGTAGCCGTCGTTTGACGTCGGTTTTAGCGATTCCTTTCATGACCTACACCCATATCACGGTTTATTATTCATCTAAAATAACGTTTTTCATTGATATATTTTATAGAATCAAACACATATATTCCTATACGTGCAGTCCACGCATCTGGCCTTCTGCTTCGTCCCATCGGGATAATATCCCCTCTGAATTATCATAAGTATCTCGCGGATCATCTCCTCCGCTATCTTATAATCTTTATCCCTGAGGTTTACCTCCTCCACGTGATGGTTGCTTCTGGCGTAGCATACAAAGCCCCGGTTCACCTCGACGCCGTAATGCTCCGCTATGAGAAGGCCGTAGAGAGCCGCCTGGTACTTGTGGGTCCTGTACACGGTTTTCTTCCACTCCGCGAACTTGTAGTCCATCGGCGCGGCCGTCCCGTCCTCCAGGAATAGGACCTCGTCCACCTCCCCCTTGAGGTGATGCCTCCGCGAAGTGAGGTAAACCGAGATCTCCTTTCCCGTGCATTTGAGCCTCTTTCTCACGTAATCCCGGTTCACCTTCTCCCGGCTCTCGTGGAGCTCCCTCCCCTTCAGCACCTTGTAGCGCCTCTCCTCTCTTTGGGGAATGCCAAGGCAGTGCATGAAGAATACGAAACGAGGGCAGAAGAGATATTCCAGGGCATCGGAGACGGTGATGAAGACCTCCTCCGTCCCCCCCACTCCCTTCTCTTCCGGGGCTGGCGAGATATCGACCACGGGCTTCACCTCCAGCTTCATGTAATCCTCAGAATATCTTGGTGGTGGTGATCCCGGCCACCAGCTCCCGGTCGAACCCCTCGCCGATCAGCTTGATCTTCTCAAAGCAGTCCTCGCAGATGGGAAAGACGTAGACCGAGTCCGACTCCGCGATGATCGCCTCACACTCCAGGGCCAGGGAGTCGGCCTCGTTCCGGTTGAGGTCGCCGAGAAAGGCGCTCTTCTGGACCCGGAAGAGGCCATAGCCCTTGCAGATCCTGGCCACCCGGCTTCGGATCTTGTCGTCGGTAATATCGTAGATCGTCCATACCAGCATTAGAGACCACCGCCTTCAGAATCTGCCTTCAGACTCCTGCCTTCTCATCCGTCTCATCCGTCTCATCCGTCTCATCCGTCTTTATCCGTCTTTATCCGTCTCATTCTTCTTCCGCGTCCAGGATGTTCACATCGAAGTCCTCCGCAAGCTCCGTACCGGGCCGGATCAGAGAGTTGGCGATCCTGTGGCACTCCATCGTGATGGTGTTTCTTACCTTCACGTTCCGCCCCCGGTAGGAGATCGGCTCATCCAGGACGGCGTTCACCGCCTCGATCAGGGCCGCCTTACCCTCCTTGGAGAGGCCCACCCCCTGCTCCAGCGGCTCGAAGAACTCGTCTTTGATCATCCGCCGGGTGAAGAGGTGGACGACGGCCTCATCGATGTAGGTCCGGAAGATCTCGATGACGTCGAAGACCAGGGACTTCTTGTTGTAGGAGTCGGTGTGCAGAAATCCCACGTAAGGGTCCAGCCCCGATATGATGCACCCCTTCTCCACCAGCGAATAGAGGATGCCGTATCCGTAGTTGAGCATGGCGTTGAACTCGTCTTTGGCGGGGCTCCTGCTCCTTCCAGTAAAACGATACCGCTCGGGCATTATCGATGAGATGGCCCCGAAGTAGGCCCGAGAGGCCATCCCCTCCAGCCCGAGGATCTCCTGCCTCCGGAGATCTATAGTTCCCCGGAGCCTCTTCATATCCTCCCGGGACCCCTCGATCTCCTGGATGTAGCTTCCAAGATCGTCCCCCTTCTCCGGCCTCGCCTTCTTCAGCCGATTTAAAAGGGCGATCTGATCATCTAGCTTCTTTAAGCCCCACTCCTTGGCCAGCTTCAGGCCATCGGCGGTGTCATAGATCTCCAGCTGCCTTCTCCGGATCAGGGTGGTGCTCCCCAGCTTAGGATGCCAGATCCTCCCATAAGGGTCTCCGTGGGCGTCGAGAAAGACTATGTCTATGTTGTTCTCCACCGCCATCTTGATGGCATCGGTCGTGATATATGCAGCCGTGGTGATGAGGACGCTGCTGATTTTGTTCGCCGCCACCTCGAAGCTTTTATCGTCCTTCTTTACCAAAAAACAGCTCCCGCTTTTTCTCAGATAAGACCCATATGTATTGATTACCAGCTGCATCTTATTTATCACAACCGATAAATCTGAGATATTTATTGAACTTAAGCGTTTTGGTCTATGGTACAAAAAGTTGACTTTGTGGGATAGATTCCTCTTATGTGAGCGGATAGCCTTGAAAGGAGAAGTATCCAGAAACCTCCTCGATTCCACCGCCAAGATCCCCCGTTGAGAGAGATCCAGGCGACCCAGAACCCCTCAAACCTCTAATTCTGGCCGCTCCAGACTCCATCACCATCGACCCGAGCTATCGGCCGCCCCTCCACCTCTCGCCCCCCTCCCTCAGAACATGATCCCGCAGTCGTACTCCACCAGCACCTCCTCCCCCTCGGCGAGGATCTCGTGGGGAAACTCCCTCTTCACCGTCATCGACCTTTGGAGGAAGCCGCCCCACTTGGTGAAGACGACGACCTCGACCTTAACCATCTCCTCATCCATGGTGACGACGGGAGCGAGGTCGTGCCCGGCGACGTCCTTCAGGAGCGCCTCGATGGTGGAGGCGTCCTCGCCGACCCAGCCGCTGAGTTCGTCAAGGGCCGAGCGGGCCTCCTCCTGGCTGGAGATGATCTTATCGTCGTTGTAGGCGGCGTGCCAGAACTGATAGAACTGCTCGCCCTGGATGCAGAGCAGGGCGAGCTGGAAGAAGCTCTCCGCCGTCCCGTCGGTCTGGACGTGGCGGAGGTAGAAGTCCTCCCTCTCTTCGCGGCTTTTGGCCGCATCCGCCGCCAGGTACTCGGCGTAGTTTCTGTAGGCCGGCTGATCGGAAGGTCGGGCGTAGAGGACGGGGGCTCCCCCGATCCCGGCGTAGTCGTAGACGTAGTCGAGGCTGTAGCCGAACTCCATCCAGAGCCGGTCGAGGACGGCGAAGTACGAGCCGACGTCGAAGTCGCCCTCTGCCCTCTCCGCCCCTTCGGCCATGAGGTGGTCGGGGAGGACGAGGGGGCCGACGAGGGCGTCGAAGCGGGAGACGACCTCCTGGGAGCGATCGGGGGAGATCTGGACCACCTCGGCCCCTCCCGCCCCGGCGGCTTCGTACGGGGTGACGGGGAGGAAGGCGGCCAGGGGGAGGATGGAAAGGAGGATGAGCCTATGCAGGACCGATCTATGGATCATCATAATCGACCTCGGAGCCTCTTTGGATCTTCTTTTACAGGAATGATTACTATTCCCATTATTTAATGGTATTCTGGACGGAGCACTCATCTTGTCAATCTGATGACGAAGAAAGACGCACCATCGGGTACGTCAACGGGTGATACCATTATAAGGAAATAAAAGGCAGTTTGATAGGAGGGGGGACTGAGACGGAAGAATGGAGAATGAAGAGGATCGATATCAGCGCCAAGGTGTGGGAAGGGGAAGAGGAAAAGGAGGCTTACGTCTCCAAATGCCCCGAGCTGGAGGTCGCCAGCTGGGGCAGGACGCCCGCGGAGGCGCTTCGATGCCTGAAAGAGGCTGTAGAGCTATACCTGGAGAATGCTGAGGAGCTGGGCATCATCAACCCCGGAGCCGATCGACTTCTCAATCGGTCCGCAACCTTCGGCCGATCTTGACCTTTTCAAAAGAGATATATCCCCTGGGCTCATTTTAAGTCACGAACGGCCAGGGGTGATCCCATTGACCGAGGAGACCCCAAAGATGAATCCAGATCGCCCCTCTCTCGACGATATAGTCAGGGCTCTGAGGGAGATCGCGCCCGATCTCGCGGAGCGCTACGGGGTGAAGCACTTGGGCGTCTTCGGCTCTTACGTCAGGGGTGAGGCGGACGATAGAAGCGACCTCGATATCCTGGTGGAGTTCGAGAGAGCGCCCACGTTATGGGAGTTCATCCGGCTTGAGCGGGAGCTGGGCGACAAGCTGGGGCTCAGGGTGGATCTGGTGATCAAGAAGAGCCTAAAGCCCGGGATCGGAGGGGCTATCCTGAAGGAAGTGGTGGCGGTTTGAGAGCTGGAAGGGACTCCAGAGATTATCTTCGAGATATAGCCCGTTATGCAGAGGTTGGGGAGAGGATGTTGGAGGGCTTGGATTTCGAAGAGTTCGCTAAAGATGAGGTGAAGGTCTTGGCGGCACTCCAGGTCCTCGAAATCATCGGCGAGGCATCGAAAATGGTGCCCGATTCCCTAAAGAGGATGTATCCAGAAATCCCCTGGAAGGATGGGGCCGGGACCCGCGATAAGCTCATCCACGGCTACTTCGATCTGGATTTGGAGGTCGTATGGCGTTCTCTCTTGGATGATCTTCCGCCTCTGAGGAGGACCGTAGCCAGAATGCTGGAAGATCTGGAGACGCCCCCGGAATGATATAAATATAATAAAATAATAAAATAATTTATCCCGGGGCTCCCCTCACCCCAGGATCTCGTGGAGACGGAAGAGGTGCGGCCCGAGCTTCCCCTCGAAGTTCCCGGCCGATATCTTGACGACGCCGGGGACCTTGCAGGCCGCCATGATCCCGGAGCGCATCGACCTCTCGATCGCCTCCCGGCTGACGCCGTTGATCACCACCTCGTAGGAGGCCCGGATATGGGGCGGCAGGATGCAGACCCCCTCGTCCTGGAGGGTCGGACAGAACCTCTCGTTCGTCGAGGCCTTCAGGAACTTGTAGCGGCTCCCCACCTTCGATCCGCTGGCGACGACCCCGCCCGGAAATGGGGTGATCGTCCCCTCCTCCTCCCGGATGGCGTCGACGGCCGCCTCGGCGGCCATGAGGGCGGCGGCCTGGTTCTCGGCCATGATGTAGAAGTTCCCCCCGGCGATCCCGTCGACGGCCCCCATCTTCTCCTCGACGATGAAGTCTCCGGACATCACCGGGATGCTGCAGACCCCCCGGTCGCAGTAGGCCATCTCCTTCTGGAAGCCGTCCCCGAAGAACTTCAGCTTCGCCCCCGTATCGAACTGCTTCTCCGCCTCCGGGAGGCCGTTGAAGACCGCCGTCGTCGGCGCCGTCAGGATGCACTGGCCTATCCGGGCGAGGAGGGACGCCTCCAGGTTCTTGAAGCTCATGTTGCAGATCTGGATGTAGACCCCCGGCCTACCGTCGGGGGTCTCAGCCCGCTGGGCCAGCCGCTCGATCCCCGCCTCCGCCGGGCACATGATGACGGAGGTCCCAAAGCCCGTCGCCTCCCGGGCCGCCTCCATCGCCCACCGCTCCGTTATCGCCGTGATCAGAACCCGCGCCACCTTTATCGGAAAGCCCTCCGCAAAGGTATCCTCAATCTCTACGCCGCTTATCTCCATCCCGTCCACTCCTCAAAATCATCAAAATCTGAATGCTTCTCGTTTGGCGACCTCATTTTGTCGCCGGGTTGTACGCCGCCAGCTTGAAGCTGCTGCGTCCGTCGCCACCCGCATCGCTCCCGGCATCGAAGGCCGCGGCAGAGCATACCGGCTTTTCGTAGTCCATCTCGAAGGCGGCTTTTGCTATCTCTCCGGCGCTCCCGCCACCCAGAGAGATCTCCTCGAAGTCCGTCTTCTCGTAGGTGGCGACCATGAAGGCCCCATCCCCGGAGAGGTCGTACTCCTTAGCCCAGATCTCGTCTTTTCGGGCTATCCCCAGCCACCCCCGCCCCCCCATCACCGCCCCGGCGATTCGGGGGGTGTCCAGCTCGTCCCTCTCGTAGCCGAAGGCGATGAGGCTCAGGGCGATCGCCTCCAGGGGCCTCGTCCCGTCAGCGATCTTCTCTCCTATCATGTCGGCGTGGGTCCCGTTGGCGACGACCGCCGCCTTCCCGGCGATCCTGATGCAGTTGTAGGCTATATAGGGGTTCTTCTCCAGATCCAGCGGATCCACAGGTGATACGAGGACTGAATCCCCCCTCACCTTAGCTTTGCGGTTTGGAAAGGAGCGGGACGATACCCGGTACCCGACCCAGGCCCGGCCTCCCGTCCCCCCTATGATCACGATCCTTCCTACGTACATCTTCCCCCTCCAAAATAGACCGATGACGAGGGGCCGGAGGGCCCCTCAGGCTCCCTCAGTCGAGGAGGCCGAACTTCTCGGCGTTGGCGTCGGCCATGGCCTGGATCTGGGCGATGACCTCTGCTCCGCCCTCCACCTTGAAGAGGTGTCTGTACCTCCCCTGGGTCTTGAGGTAATCTTCGACCGGCCGCTTCCTCCTCACCTTCTTGACCCCCACGAGGACGCCGTCGACGTACTCGATCAGAGGCAGCAGGCACGTATCAACAGCGAGCCTCGACTGCTCGATGGCGTCTCCAGCCTCGAAGCTCCATCCGGTGATGCAGGGGGCGTTGACCTGGATGTAGGCGGGACCGTCGGCCGATAGAGACATCTTCACTTTCCGGCGGAGGTCGACGGGGTAGGCGATGGAAGCCGTGGCTACGTAAGGGACGCCGTGGGCGACGGCTATCGCCGGCATGTCCTTCTTGGGCCGGGGGTTACCGAGGCTCATCTTTCCCGTCGGCGTCGTCGTCGTCTTGGCGCAGAAGGGGGTCGAGGCGGACCTCTGGACCCCTGTGTTCATGTACGCCTCGTTGTCGTAGCAGACGTAGGTGATCCTGTGGCCCCGGTCGAACATCCCCGAGATGGCGCCGAAGCCTATATCGAAGGTCGACCCGTCCCCTCCAATCACCAGGACGTTGATATCGGTCTTTTTGAACCTCTTCAGCGCCACCTCCACCCCGGAGGCGACAGCCGCGGCGTTCTCGAAGAGGGAGTGGACCCAGGGGACCCTCCAGGAGCTCTCCGGGAAGGGGGTCGAGGTGACCTCGAGGCATCCCGTCGGCGAGGCGACTATGGTGTTGGGCCCCGCGGCATCCAGGACGAGCTTTACCGCCGTGGGCATTCCACATCCTGCACAGGCCCTGTGGCCGGGCGCAAACAAACTCTCTTCCATGATAATCCTCCTAGAGACACTCCCGCTTTACGCCGAAGATCTCAAACTCCGCCTCGATCCCGGAGTCCTTGACCCTCGAAGCCCTCTCGACGATGGACCTTATATCCTTGATTCCTATGTCCCGGCCGCCGAGGCCTGCTGCAAACCCGACGATCGGCACCCTGATGGGGCTGTTGTAGAAGGCGGCTTTGAGGTCGGTGAGGAGGGCGCTCTCGTAGCCGATGGATACGTCCTTCTCGATCGTTGCGATGACGTTCGCATCCTTCAGGGCCTCCTTCAGCTCCTCCTCGGGGAAGGGCCTGTAACTCCGGATCTTGACCAGGCCCACCTTCACCCCCTCGGACCTGAGGCCATCGATCGCCTCCTTGACGGTCCCGACGACGGAGCCCATGGTTACTAGGGCGATCTCGGCGTCCTCCATGGAGTAGGTATCGATGAGGCCGCCGTATCCGCGGCCGAAGACCTCCTCAAACTCCTTTGAGACCTGAGCGATCTTATTTTTCGCCCTCTCCATCGCCTGGAACTGGAGGTACCTGAACTCGGTGAACCAGCTCGGGTCTGCGAAGGCCCCGAAGGTCTTGGGGTCGTTCGGGTCCAGGACGTCCTCCGGCCGGTAGGGGGGGAGGAACTCTCGGACCTTCTCGATGTCGAGGAACTCCACCGGCTCGTAGACGTGGGTGAGGATGAACCCGTCCATGCAGGCCATGGAGGGGGTGAGGATCTCGGGGTCCTCCGAGATCTTATAGAGCTGGGGGGTGAGGTCTATCGCCTCCTGGACGTTCTCGGCGTATATCTGGATCCAGCCCGCCTCCCGGGCGGCCATGGCGTCCTGCTGATCGTTCCAGATGGAGAGGGGGGCGCTGAGAGCCCGGTTCACCGTCGTCATGACGATGGGAAGCCTCATCCCCGAGACGTTGAAGAGGACCTCAAACATCAGGGCCAGCCCCTGGCTCGTGGTGGAGGTGTAGGTTCGGGCTCCCGCGGCGGACGCCCCGATGAGGGAGGAGAGGGAGGAGTGCTCCGATTCGACGTTGATATACTCGCAGTCGAGCTTCCCTCCGGCGACGAACTCTGAGATGTGCTCCACTATATGCGTCTGAGGGGTGATCGGATAGACCGATATGACGTCGGGAGAGCAGCATCGGACGGCATCGGCTATCCCATAGGATCCTTCTACCACTTTCTTCATCTACTTCTCCTCCAGGACCATGGTGATCGCTCCCCTCGGACATTCGTGGGCGCAGACGCTGCACCCCTTGCAGTAGTCCA
>Ga0334888_1002104_pt1 | contig 22927 bp, 15 predicted proteins | sample GraSluR1_MG_FD_207227 | JGI IMG/M metagenome (GOLD analysis project Ga0334888, IMG submission 207227) | Sludge microbial communities from methane-producing bioreactor in Wageningen University, Netherlands - Granular Sludge_3_08-R1 | ecosystem: Engineered > Bioreactor > Anaerobic > Unclassified ...
GCGCCCTGCGCGAGCGGATCTACCGCGCCGCGATCGCGCGCGGTGCGCGCGACAACGAACACGACAACCGTCCGCTCATTCTCCGCATCGCGGCCCTGCGCGCCGAGCAGGCGCGTCTGCTCGGTTACGGCAACCACGCCGCCTACGTCCTGGCGGATCAGACGGCCCGGACCGTGGACGCGGTCAACGACATGCTTGCCAGGCTGGGCCCTGCGGCCGTGGCCAACGCCCGCCGTGAAGCCGCTGATCTGCAGGCGCTGATCCATGCCCAGGGCGACGACTTCACGCTGGCGCCGTGGGACTGGGCGTTCTACGCCGAACAGGTCCGCAAATCGCGCTACGACATCGACGACGCGCTGCTCAAGCCGTATTTCGAACTCGAAAATGTGCGGCAGAACGGCGTGTTCTATGCCGCCAACCGTCTGTTCGGCATCACCTTCCACGAACGCGCCGACCTGCCGGTGTACCACCCCGACGTGCGGGTGTGGGAAGTGCGCGACGCCGATGGTTCGCCGCTGGGGCTGTTCCTCGGCGACGATTGGGCGCGCGAATCGAAGCGCGGGGGCGCCTGGATGAATCAGTACGTGATGCAGGCGAACCTGCTGGGGGCGCTGCCGGTCGTGGGCAATCACCTGAATGTCCCCAAGCCGCCGCCGGGCGAACCGACACTGCTGACCCTCGACGAGGTCGAGACCATGTTCCACGAGTTCGGACATGCGCTGCACGGTCTGCTCTCGAACGTGCGGTACCCGCGCCTCGCGGGCACCACCGTGCCGCGCGACTTCGTTGAGTTCCCCTCGCAGATCAACGAGATGTGGGCGTTCTGGCCCGAGGTGCTGGCCAACTACGCCCGCCATCACCGCACCGGCGAGCCGCTGCCCCAGGATCTGCTCGACAAGGTGCTGGCCGCCCAGCAATTCGATCAGGGCTTCGCGACCAGCGAATACGTAGCCGCCGCCGTGCTGGATCAGGCCTGGCACCAATTGGCGCCGCAGGCGATCCCGGACAACGTGGCCGCCTTCGAAGATGGTGTACTGGCCGACGCGGGCATGGCGTTCGCGCCGGTACCGCCGCGATACCTCAGCACCTACTTCTCGCACGTTTTTGCGGGCAAGTACGCGGCTGGGTACTACTCATACATCTGGGCCGAAGTGCTGGACGCCGACGCCGTCGAGTGGTTCAAGGAGAACGGCGGCCTGACGCGCGAAAACGGCGACCGCCTGCGCGAGCACGTGCTGTCGCGCGGCGACAGCGCCGAGGCGATGGAACTGTACCGGCGGTTTACCGGCCGTGAGCCGTCGTTGGAACCGCTGCTCTTGCGGCGCGGGCTGATCGATAACCCTCTGGGACAGCGCTAGGATTCTCCAGCCGGGAGGTGCCGCGATGTACCCGCGAGAGCAAGGAAGTCGCGGCCGCGGCCGCCGCGCGGCGGCCGGCGGTCGAAAGGTTCGCCGCGCGGCGGCTGGCGGTCAAACGGTTCGCCGCGCGGCGGCTGGCGGTCAAACGGTTCGCCGCGCGGCGCTGGCGCTCGTTCTTGCCTGGGGAGGTCTTGCCGTTTCTGCCGCCGCCGCCGACCGCATCACCGGCGCGCCATTCGCGACGCGCTCGGAGGTGATCGCTCCGAGTGCCATGGCCGCGACCAGCCAGCCGCTGGCTACCCAGATCGCCCTGGAGATCCTGCGCGCCGGCGGCAACGCGATCGACGCCGCGATCGCGGCCAATGCGGCTCTGGCGTTGATGGAGCCCACCGGTTGCGGACTGGGCGGCGATCTCTTCGCGATCGTGCGCGTGGGCGCGACCGGCGAGCTGGTGGGCCTGGACGCCAGCGGCCGCTCGCCGCAGGGTCTTACCCGCGAACGCCTGCGCGACGAAGTCGCGCGCCTCGGCCGCGAGCGCATCCCGCCGCGCGGCGCCCTGCCGATCAGCGTGCCCGGCTGCGTGGACGGCTGGTTCATGTTGCACGACCGCTTCGGCAGGCTGCCCATGGCGAAGGTGCTCGCTCCGGCCATCCGCTACGCCCGCGAGGGCTTCCCCGTGAGCGAGCTCATCGCTTATTACTGGCAGCGTTCGGTGCCGATCCTGCGCGACCAGCCGGGTTTTTTGGCCACGTTCACCCAGGATGGCCGTGCGCCGCGGAAGGGCGAACGGTGGCGCAACGAGGCGCTGGCGCGCACGCTCGCGGTCCTTGGCCGCGATGGCCGCGACGCGTTCTACCGCGGCGAACTGGCGGCGGTGATCGCCCGCGCCGTGCAGGATGCCGGCGGATTCCTGACCACCGACGATCTCGCGGCGCATTCCGGCAACTGGGTGGCGCCGGTGTCGGCGGCCTACCGCGGCTGGGAAGTGTTCGAGTTGCCGCCGGCGGGCCAGGGTATCGCCGCGCTGCAGATTCTGAACCTTCTGGAGGGCTTCGATTTGCGCGGGGCCGGATTTGCGAGCGCCGACCACGTGCACTGGTTCGTCGAGGCGAAGAAGCTCGCCTTTGCCGACCGCGCCCGTTTTTACGCCGACCCCGCGTTTGTGACCGTTCCGGTTGCGGAGCTGATCAGCAAGGACTATGCGGCCAAGCGGCGGGAGCTGATCGACCCGCGGCGCGCGGCACGCGTCGTCGAGCCGGGCGATCCCGCGCTGTGGCAAGGCGACACGATCTACCTGACCGTGGCTGACGCCGAGCGCAACCTGGTTTCGTTGATCCAGAGCAACTACCGCGGCTTCGGCAGCGGCGTCTGCCCGCCCGGCGTGGGGTTTGGCCTGCAGAACCGCGGCGAGCTCTTCGACCTCGCCGAGGGCCGCGCCAACACCTACGCCCCCGGTAAGCGGCCGTTCCATACGATCATCCCCGCGTTCGCGATCGCGCCCGACGGCCGGCTCCTGAGCTTCGGCGTGATGGGCGGCGCGACGCAGCCGCAAGCGCACGCGCAGATCATCGTTAACCTGGCGGACTTCGCGATGAATCTGCAGGAAGCGGGGGATGCGCCGCGCATCTTGCACGAGGGCTCGAACGAGCCGACGGGCGAGATCATGACCGACGGCGGTACGGTCTATCTGGAAACCGGCTTCAGCCATGCGGTGCAGCGGGAGCTGGCCGAGCGCGGGCACCGTATCGCGCTCGACATCGGGTCGTTTGGGGGTTACCAGGCCATCATGTACGATCCCGCGCAGGACGTGTATTACGGCGCCAGCGAGTCGCGCAAGGACGGACAGGCGGCCGGGTTCTAGCATGAAGCGGCGGCCGAGCGAGACACAACCGCTGCCCGCGACCGCGCCGCCGGCCAGTTCCGCGGCCACGGTGCTGCAGCCGTCGCTCGCCGCCGACCGCGCGAGCGCGACGTGGCTCGCACTGGCCGTGGCCGCGGCGGCCGTGCTCATGCGCTTGCCGCATTTGGGCTGGGGGCTGCCGGGCATCGAAGAGGAAGCACTGCCGCTGAAGAAGGCCTTCGAAATGTGGGGCTGGGACGCGGGGCGCCTGCAACTCGACCCGCAGACTGCCGGCTGGCCTTCGCTCTCCTTCTACCTGCATCTGCTGCTTCAGCATGCGATCTACTGGGTGGGCCGTCTCAGCGGCGACTTCGCCGACCGCTACGACTTCTATCTTCTGTTCAAGGATCCGTCGCGGCTGGTGGTGATCGCGCGGGGATTGTCCGTGGCCGCGGCGGGCGGGGTCGTGTTCGTCGCGGCGCGCCTGGGGATGCGGCTGGCGGCCGGCGCTCTCGGTGTATCCGCAAGCCGCGGCGCGGTCGCCGGCGCCGGCTTGCTTGCCGGCGGCATGCTGGCGGTCAGTCCGTTGCTGTTTACGCAGTCGCGGATGATCACCCCGGACATCCTGCTCACGCTCTGCGCGGCGCTGGCCGTCTGGCGCATCGTCGACATCTATGAACGGGGGCGCGTCCGCGACTACGTCTGGGCCGCGGTATGGATTGGTCTGGGCGCGTCCGCGAAGTATTCGCCGATCTTGCTGGTGCCGGCGCTCTATGCAGCGCACCTGTTGCGGTTGCGCGTCGAGGTGCCCGCGGGCGGCCGGCGGTCGCTGGGTCTTGACGACCGCCGTCTGTGGCTCGCTGCGGCTGCCTGCGCGGCGGCGTTCGCGCTGACCAGTCCGTTCCTGTTGCTCGATGTGGCCGTCCTGCGGCGCGATGTCGGCGCGCAGGTCGTCCATTTGGGCGAGGGCCATCTCGGCCACGAAGAGCGGGGCGGCACCTCGCTCTATTACTTGCGGGACGTGCTGGCGCCGGCGCTCGGCGCGCCGGGATTGCTGCTGGCTGTGGCGGGACTGGGCTGGGCGGCGTGGCGGCGGCGCGGCCCGTGGCTCGCCGTGGCGATCTGCCCCCTCTGCCTGTACCTCGGCCTGGGCTTTTTGAGCACGCAGTTCGACCGCTACATGCTGCCGTTGCTCCTACCGCTGGCGCTCGGTCTGACGGCGGCGTTCGCCTGGCTGCTCGTGCGGCTGGCCGGCCGGCCGCGGCCGCTGCGGCTCGCGGCAATTTCGTTGCTCGTGTTGCTGGCGCTCGTTCCGCCCGCGCGCGCCACGCTGATCGCGGCGCAGACCCAGGCCCGCCCATCGACCCTGCAGCGCGCCCGGCAGTTCATCGTGGAGACGCTGGCGGATCCGGCCCTCGTCTTTGCCATGGAAGCCTACACGCCGGAACTGCCTCTGGATCGCCGCGCCGAGTTGGCCGCCAAACCGGTGTTCGCGCGCCTGTCCACGGCTCAGCAGCAACGATTGCTGGCCGGCCCGGTGTTCACGGTCCATCACATTCCGTTCTACACCGTGAACGTGGAACTGGCGCACGCCTACTACGATCTGCGGCATTATCTGCCCGCCGACGTCATCGTCACCTCCGGCGCGGTGCGCGGCCGGTTCGCGCAGCAACCCGCGCGATTTCCCCGCCAGGTCGCGTTCTACGCTGATCTTGACCGCTACACCGATCTTCTGCGGACGTTCGCTCCGGATGCGCGCACGGCCGGGCCCGAGATTCGCCTCTATCGGCTGCGCCCAAAGGATCGCGAGCGGTTGCGCAGCGACCGCGGCCTGCCTGCCGTCGACTTCTACCGCGAGTTTCTGCCGTATCTGCACGCGCCCCATTTCGAGGCGTTCGTGACGGGGTTAGCGGGATATGCCTACAAGAAACAGTTCTACGACGTCGCTGACCTCTACTACCAGATGCTCCGCGAGACGACGCCGCCCGGCCCGCAGCGGCGGTTCCAGGCCGCCCACGCCATGGCGAAGCTGCAGATCGGCCGCGCCGCCGCCGCGCGCACCCTGTGCGACGAGGCCTTGCAGCGCGACCCGCATGATTTGCAAGCGCTTGTGCTGCTCGGTCTGGCGCACGCCGACCTGGGCGACACGACCCGCGCGGTCGCAGCTCTCGAACGCTGCCTCGCCCTGGCGGCCGCAGGCCGGGGCAAGACCGTGCCGGCCGGCGACCCAGCGATGTTCGACGCGCCGGGCTGGGCCAGGCGTCTGCTCGCTCAGCTTCAATCGCGGCCGATCCCTCGTGAATGATTCAGGCTAGGGAGTTGATCGCCATGGCTTCGCCGTACTTCACCCGCGCGCTCTTCGACTTTCTGCGGGATCTTGCTGCGCACAACGATCGCGATTGGTTTGCGGCCAACCGCGACCGCTACGAAGAGCACGTCCGCCAACCGGCCCTGCGGTTCATCGCCGACTTCGGGCCCTGGGTGCGAGCCGTGAGCCCGCACCTGGTGTGCGATCCGCGGCCGAGCGGCGGCTCGTTGTTTCGCATTCATCGCGACATTCGCTTCAGCGCGGACAAGAGCCCGTACAAGACCCACGCCGCGATCCAGTTCCGGCACGAAGCCGGCAAGGACGCCCACGCGCCGGGCCTTTACTTGCACCTCGAGCCCGGCGCCTGCGGCGCGGCGGCCGGCGTCTGGCGGCCGTCCATGCCGGCGTTGCGAGCGATCCGCGCCAAGGTGGCGGCCGAGCCGGCACGATGGTTGGAAATCGTGCAGGCGCCGGCCCTCGCGCGCATGGAGCGATTCGGGGAGCGGCTGCAGCGCCTTCCCGCTGGTTTCGCGGCCGACCATCCCGCGGGCGAGGAACTGAAATACAAGGATTGGGGCATGTGGCTCCCGCTGCCCCAGAAAGACCTCACGGCGGCCGATGTCATGGAACGCCTTGGCGCGATCTACGCCGACACGCGTCCGCTGCTGCGATTCCTGTGCGAGGCGCTGGAGCAACGGTTCTGATCACGCTGAGGCCGCGCCTGTTTTCGGCTTAGAGGCGAACGCCGACCATGACGGAAAAATTCGCGTTCTTGACCGAAGGATCGCCTTCGAGATAGAAGTAGTCGTCCGGCTCGGCGCCGGTCAGTCTGTTGATCTTGTCGGCGTCGATCGCGTTGACCAGTCCCATGGTGTACCGAACGTCGAGGGTGATGCGTTTGAAGTCGATCCCGCCGCCGAACACAACGCTGAAGTCCACGGACTTCATGCCGTCCTTGACATCGTAGGAGTAGCTGCTGACTCCGACCTCCGAGCTCAACAAGAAGCTCACGGCCGGGCCGACGAACAGGTTCGGTTGGATCAACCCGTCGGGCACGATACCGAACTTCAGCAGCAGCGGGATTTCCAGATAGTCGTTGGACCAGTAGGGGGAGACGAAAAAGAAATCCTTCTCGGCTCCCTTGGCGACATACAGGATTTCCGGTTGCAGGGCGAACTGCCGGCTGAGGCTGTAGGTCAGGTACGCGCCGCCGATGAATCCGACGCGGCTATCCAGAATATCGTCCAGCTCATCGTAATCGGTATCGATTTTAGCGAAGGCAGCGCCGAGTTTGACGCCTTTACCCGTGATGCCGACCGCCGGCAGTTGAGCGTTCGCCGAAGCGCAAAACAACAGGATAACCCCGACAAGCAGAACTCGGCCTTTCATGAGCCTCTCCTTCGCTACGGGTTCCGATGGTTGATCTGTGCGGCGACCGCGGCACTGTAGCAGGAGTGAAAGAGATTTTTCAAGAGTTATTGCGTTGTGGTTTCTTGTATTGTTTGCGGTCTAGCCTGGTTCCTCGTGAATAATCCGGGTTAGAGGTCCTTGACAAGGAGGCTGACGTGAAACGGTACGCGCTGCTAACGGCCACGTCCCTCGCTGTCCTTCTGGTCTGCACGTGCGCTCTGGCTCAGAAAATCTACTGGACGGACGTGGGCCACAACAAGATCCGCCGCGCCAACCTCGATGGCAGCGAGATCGAGGAACTCGTCACGAGCGGACTAGATGCGCCCGGGGTGATCGCTGTCGACCGCACCGCCGGCAAGATGTATTGGACGGATTGGGCTGCCGCCACGGCGCGGATCCAGCGCGCCAACCTCGACGGCACCGAGGTGGAAGATCTCGTCACCGGCCTCGCCGGGCCCTATGGCATTGCCCTCGACACCGCAGCCGGCAAGATGTATTGGACGGAATTCTCAGTCGGCGCAATCCGGCGCGCCAACTTAGATGGCTCGGGTCGCGAGGATCTGGTCACCACGGGACAGAGTCATCTCAACGGCATCGCGCTCGATCTCGCCGCAGGCAAGATGTACTGGTGTGATGGTGGGTACTACGGCTACATCCGCTGTGCCAACCTCGACGGTTCGGACATCGAGGATTTGATTGTCGCGGGTTTGTCGAGCCCGATGGAGATCGAGCTCGATCTGGCGGCGCAGAAGATGTACTGGACCGATCTCGGCACGGACAAGATCCAGCGCGCCGACCTGAATGGTGGCAACGTCGAAGATCTGATCACAGTCGGATATGGCACCTTCGTCGGCCTTGGCCTCGATCCCGTGGCGGGTAAGATGTATTACAGCGATTTCGGGGACCCGGGCAGCCAGTTGCGCCGGGCGAATCTCGACGGAACGGGGATCGAGACCATCGTTGCCGCGGGCATTGGCGCGTGCTACGGGTTGACGCTCGATGTCGCGCCGACGACGGACGCTCCGGCGGCTTCGACGGCGGCACTGCGGCTGGACCCCGTCTTCCCTAATCCCTTCAATCCCGTCACGGTTCTGAGCTATCGGCTGGGCATGGACACTGAAGTTCTCTTGAGCATCTTCAACCTGCGAGGCGAGCACATCACAACGCTTGTCGACGGTTTCTACGGGGCCGGCGATTATCAGATCGCCTGGAACGGGCAAGACGATGCCGGTAGGTTGGCGCCGTCAGGAACGTATCTGTGCCATATCAAGGCAGGACAGCATCAGGCCACGCAGAAGGTGGTACTGACGAAGTGATCCTAGCGAACGACCCACAAAGGAGTGAATCATGAAGTACGGCGCGCGCAACGCGATCTCGGCCAAGGTCACATCCGTCAAGAAGGGCGACGTCATGTCGCTCGTGAAGTTCGACGTCACAAGTCCCGCGACAATGGCCTCGGTGCTCACCACTGAGTCGGTGGACGAGATGGGCCTGAATCCGGGCGACAAGGTGTTATTGGTCGTCAAGGCGATCCACGTGTTGCCGGTGAAGGAGTGATCTGCCGCTGATCAACGAAACAGCGATATGGTAACGCCCCAGGTTGCTGCCTCTCGGCCAACGTCGAGTTCCCGGATCAAGGGCAGACTCGTTGCCTGCTTATGATCCGCAGAACGGCGGCTCGCCCCCCGCTTCTTCCACCAGGTCGGCGATCGTCACGCCAGCCAGCGCGGTCTCGATCTGGGCCATGGCCGCGTCGAGCTTGCGGTGCAGGGGACAGAGCACACTGCGGTGGTTCTCGAGGCCTAACGGGCAGTGTTCGATGCGGCGGACCGGGTCGATCACCTTGACCACATCCCATGGCGTCAGGCTGTGCGGGTCGCCGACGAGCACGAACCCTCCCTTGATCCCCCTTTGCGATTTGACCAGGCCCGCGCGGCCCAGACTCTGCAGGATCTTGGCGAGGTAGCCCGGCGGCACGCGCGTCGCCTCGGCGATCTGCTGGGTCGTCAGGGGCACATCGTCGCTGCTGGCCAGCCAGATGATGGTACGGAGTGCGTATTCGGCAGTTTGCGAGACCACGGCGTCCTCCCGGGACCAATCAGGGCCTTGACATGAAAGATAACCAGCGAATATGTTATGCGCCAACAGGACCTAAAGATCCAGATATCTGGTATGATGCCCTTTGGATGCGACGAGGACCGCGGCCAGCAACCGACTCCGCGCCGGACCCGGCATGAGGTCGCCGGCCGTAACGACCGCCACTTTCGAACCGGGAATGAACAGGAGCGTGACGCCATGTCCGTCGAAAAACTGAAATGGGCCGCGATCATCTGCTTCATCATCGCCTTGGGAGGACTCTTACTGGGCGGCCTCATCGCCAACCGTGAGGCGCCGCCGTACCCTGGCCGGGTCGTCGGACCCGACGGCAGCGTGCTGTTCACCAAGGCCGACATCATGGCCGGACAGCAGGTCTACCAGCGCTACGGGTTGATGGACCACGGCAGCGTCTGGGGCCACGGCACGCAACGTGGGATGGAGTTCTCCGCGGTCACGCTGCGCCGCACCGGCGAAGTGGTGCGCGAGCCGATCGCCCGCGAGGAGTTCGGCGCCGCCTATGACGATCTCACCGATCGCCAGCAAGCGATCGTCGACCTGCACACGACGCATCACCTCAAGGAGAATCGTTACGATGCCGAGCGCGACGTGCTGGCGCTTACGGACATGCAGGTTGCCGCGCTCGCGGCCAATGAGGCGTTCTGGGAGCGCACCTTCGGGCAGGGCGACCGCAACTACGGCTTCCTGCCCAACCAGGTGCCATCGGTCGAGGAGCGCCGCCAACTCAGCCGCTTCTTCTTCTGGACGGCGTGGGTCGCGGCCGCCAACCGCCCCGGCAGCGATTACAGCTACACGAACAACTGGCCGCCGGACCGCACCGTCGGCAACGTGGCCACCACCGAAACCTACATCTGGACCATCGGCGGCATCCTGTCGCTGTTTCTCGTGCTCGGCTTCTTCATCTACTACGTCCACCGCTACAACATCTGGTACGGCGAGGCCAAGGGCGTGCCGCTGGGCGACAAACTGATCGCGATGCCGCTGACATCGAGCCAGGTCAAGGCGGCCAAGTTCTTCCTGGTAGTGATTCTGCTGTTCCTGTTGCAGACCTGTTTCGGCGGTTTGCTGGCGCACTACACGGTCCACCCGGGCAGCTTCTACGTCGGCGGCATCGCCGAGGTCATTCCCTATAGCTGGGCCAAGACCTGGCACCTGCAGCTTGCGATCTTCTGGATCGCCACCACCTGGGTGGCTTCGGCCATCTACCTGGCGCCGATCATCGGCGGCAAGGAGCCCAAGGGACAGGGCGTCCTCGTGCAAATCCTGTTCACCGCGGTGATGATTGTGGCCGTCGGCAGCCTGGCCGGGCACGTGGCCGGGATCAAGGGCCTGTTCGGCGATTGGTGGTTCTGGATCGGGCATCAGGGGTGGGAGTACCTCGAGCTGGGACGGCTCTGGCAGATCCTGTTGTTCGCGGGGCTCGTCGGCTGGCTCGCCATCGTCTACCGCGGTGTGGCCAACACCTTCGCCAAGAGCAAAGACAAAGATTTCAAGGACCTGGTGCGTTTCTACGTGTTGAGCGCGACCCTGGTCGTGATCTTCTTCGCGTTCGGTCTGCTCTACGGCCGCGAGACGCACCTGACCGTGGCCGACTACTGGCGCTGGTTCGTGGTGCACATCTGGGTGGAGAGCATCTTCGAATTCTTCGGCGTGGGCGTGATCGCCGTGCTGATGGTCGCCATGGGCCTGGTGACCGCGCGCGGCGCGCTGGTGGTGGCCTATTTCACCGCGGCCATCACGTTCCTCAGCGGCATCCTTGGCACCGCGCACCACTACTTCTGGTACGGCGGGTCGTCGCTGTGGCTGGCGATCGGCTCGGTCTTCTCGTCCATGGAACCGGTGCCGCTCTTCGGCCTGGTCGTGCGGGGGTTGCTGGAGTACCGCTCGATCCGCGCCGAGGGGCGCGAGTTCCCCTACAAATGGCCGATGTATTTCATCGTGGCCTCGACGTTCTGGAATTTCCTGGGCGCCGGCGTCTTCGGGTTCTTGATCAACCTGCCGCTCGTCAACTACTTCGAGCACGGCACCTACCTGACCATGAACCACGGCCACGGCGCGCTCTTCGGGGTCTACGGAATGCTGTCGATCGCGCTCCTGCTCTTCTCGTGGCGCGGCCTGGTCAAAAAAGAGGCGTGGAACGACAAGCTGCTGGGCGTGTCGTTCTGGGGGCTGAACGTCGGTTTGCTGCTCCTGACCTTCCTGACCCTGTTCCCCGTTGGCATCATGCAAGCGTGGACCAGCTTCCAGGAGGGCATGGTCGTTGCGCGCGACGCGTCGTTCTTCCAGCGGCCCGCGGTCATGTTCCTTGGGCAACTGCGCCTGCTGCCCGATCTGGTGATCATCCTGGGCGGCGTGGTGCCGCTGGTGATCTTCCTGTTCAAGACCTACCGGCATCTGAAGCCGCAGCTCATCAAGGACGACGAGTCGGTGTGGGAGCGGTTGGGGGTGGACTTGTAGGGTGCCACGCGCGGACGGCGATCCGCCTGAGGCAGTGCGGCGGCCCCCGCCCAGTGATCCGGGCGGGGGCCGTTTTTTGTACGCCGAGCCTATCAACATAAAACGTCGTGGGCCCCGCTACCGCCAGGGCCTGGTATGGACAATGACAACCGCAGCGATTCGGCGAGAGGGTAGTGACATTCTTAGCCGAAGAATTCACCGCCGCCGCACCACGGCATACACGGCCGGCACCAACACCAGCGTAACCAGCGTGGCCGTGAGCAGGCCGCCGACCACGACCGTGGCCAGCGGGCGCTGCACTTCGCTGCCGGTGCCTTCGGCCAAGAGCAGCGGCAACAGGCCCAGGCCGGTGGTCAGCGCGGTCATGAGCACCGGCCGCAGGCGCTCGACGGCGCCGGCCAGCGCGGCGGCGGGGGCCGCGAGGCCGCTGTGTCGCAGCTGGTCCATGCGCGTGACCATCACCATGGCGTTGCCCAACGCGATCCCGAACAGCGCGATGAATCCCACCGTCGCGGGCACCGAAGCGTTCAGCCCGACGAGCCAGAGCGCCACGGCCCCGCCGCTCAACGCCAGGGGCAGCACCATGGCGATGACCAGCGCGCTGCGCACGGTCGGCATGCTCACGAGCAGCAGCGCCGAGATCGCCGCCAACGTCAACGGGATCACGACCGCCAGCCGGCGATTCGCTTGCTGTTGCAGGCGATACTGTCCGGCCCACTCCAGCAGGTAGCCGGGCGGCAGCGCGAGTTCAGCTGCGAGTCGGTCTTGTGCTTCGGCGACGAAGGAGCCGATGTCGCGGCCGACCACGTTGCCGCGCACGGCGATGAAACGCCGCGCGTTCTCGCGGGTGATTTGCCGCGGCCCGACGACTTCTTCGATGTGCGCGAGCGAGCCTAGCGGGACGTGGATGCCGTCGGGCGTGTGCAGCACGATGTCGGCGATGGCGCGCGCGGAATCGCGGGCCCGCTCCTCGTAGCGCACAACGACGGGATAGCGGCGGTCGCCCTCGTAGACCTCGCCGGCGCTGGCGCCGCCCACGGCGGCCGCCACCACGTCCTGGACGTCGGCCACGTTCAGGCCGTAGCGGGCGATAGCCTCACGGTCGATGCGCACTCGCAGTTGTGGTGCGCCGCTCACCTGATCGACTTCCACCTCGGCCGCGCCCGGCACCTCGTGCAAGACGGCGGCGATCTCGCCGGCTAGACGCCGCAGCACGTCGAGGTCCTCCCCGTAGAGCTTGACCGCCAGCGGCGCCTTGATGCCCTCGAGCAACTCGGCCACCGATCCCTCGATCGGCTGGGTGATGTGCCAGCGGGCGCCGGGCACGTCCGCCAGTCGTTCGCGAATCGCCGCCTCGACGGCCGCCTGGGTGCGATGCTCCCGCCACTGATCGCGCGGCTTCAGGCGCACGAGCAACTCGGCGCTGTTGACGGGATGCGCGTGGGCGCCCACCTCGCCGCGGCCGATCCGGCTGACGACGTCGTCGACTTCGGGAATCGCCAGCAACCGGCGCTCGACGAGCAGATTCTGGCGGATGCTCTCCTGCAGGCTGATCGACGGCGCGCGAGTCAGTTCGACGACGATCGTGCCTTCCTGCAAGCGAGGCGTGAACTCCGAGCCGAGCCGGCTGCCGGCCAAGACCCCGCCGGCGACCATCGCGGCGGCCAACACCGCGGCGCGCCCCGGCCGCCGCACCGCCGCGGCGGCGAGCGGGCGGTACAGCCGCGCCAGCCCGGCGCCTGCTTCGCGCGGCGCCTGTCCCGCCGCCGGCGCGCGGCGCGGGGCCCGCTGCACCAGGCTGGCCAGCACCGGCGCCAGCACCACGGTGTAGACCAGGGCGGCTCCCATGGCCAGCGCCACGCACTTGGCCAGGGGGCCGAACGTCTTGCCTTCGACGCCGTGCAGCGTCAAGAGCGGCGTAAATACCAGGATGACCATGAACACGGCGCCGCTCACCGGGCGCAAGACTTCCAGCGCCGCCGCGCTCGCGACGCCGCGCCGGTCGGCGTCCGGCGGGGCGGCGCGCAGCCGGCGGTCGGTGTTCTCGGCGAGTACGATCGCGCCGTCGACGAGCATGCCGATGGCGATGGCCAGACCGCCGAGGCTCATGAGGTTGGCCGTGATGCCCAGATGGTCCATGCCGAGCACGGCCACCAGCAACGCGAATGGGATGGCGAGCGCCGCCACGAGGCTCGGCCGCCAGCCGCCCATCATCGCCAAGAGGACCGCCACCACCAGGATCACGCCCTGCAGCAGCGCGCCGGTCACGGTGCGCACGGCCGCGGCCACCAGGCTCTTCTGCTCGTAGTACGGCACCACGCGGACGCCCTCGGGCAGAGTGGCGTTGATCCGCTCGAGCTTCGCCTCGACGGCGGCGATCACCGCGGAGCTGTTGGCGCCGAAGAGCTTGACCACATTGCCGGCCACGACCTCGCCGACGCCGCCTCGCGTCTGGGCGCCGCGCCGGATGGCGCCGGTCTCGGCAACGACGGCCACGTCGCGCAAAAAGACCGGCCGGCCGGCGACGGACTTCAGGACGATGGACTCGAGGTCGCTGATTCCCGTGGCCAGCCCCACCGACCGCACGGTGAACTCCTCGGCGCCCTTTTCGATGAATTGCGCGCCCACGTTCAGGTTGCCGCGCTCGATGGCGCTCACCACGGCGGTCACGTCGAGGTTGTACTGCAACAGCGAGCGGGGGCACAGATCGACCTGGAACTGCTTTTCCCAGCCGCCGATGCCGAGGACCTCGGTCACACCCGGCACGGTTTGCAGATGAAATTTCACGACCCAGTCCTGCAAGTCGCGGAGTTCCTGCAGGGAATAGCGACCGGTGCTGTCGTCGAGGTAGTAGTAGAGCACCAGGCCCATGCCCGTGGAGATGGGTCCCAGCTTGGGTTCGCCGAATCCGGGCGGGATGTTCCCGCGCGCCTCCTGCAGCCGCTCGCCCACGAGCTGGCGTGCGAAGTAGATGTCCAGGTCTTCCTCGAAATAGATCGAGACCACCGACAGGCCGAAGTTGCTCACTGAGCGCGTCCGCTCGACACCGGGCAAGCCGGACATCGCCACCTCGACCGGGTAGGTGACATACAGCTCGACCTCCTCGGGCGCCAGGCCTTCGGTCACGGTAAAGACCTGGACGAGGTTGGGCGAAACGTCCGGAAACGCGTCCACCGGCAAGGCGAACCAGGCGCGTACGCCGAGCCCAGCCAACAGCAGGGCACCCAGCACCACCAGGGAGCGGTTGGCCAGACTGGCACCGACGATCTTGGCGAGCATCGCGACCTTCCTAGTGGTTGTGGCCGTCGTCGAACGCGGCCTTCTCCAGTTCCGCTTTCAACACGAAGGCGCCCGCGACGGCCACCAACTCGCCCGCCGCGAGGCCCGCCACGATTTCAACGTGGGCGGCGTCGTTGCTGCCGACGCGCACCGGCCGCGCGTGGAATGCGTCGTCCTCGGCCACGAACACCGCCGGCCCGCCGTGCACGGTCTGCACCGCGCCAACCGGTACCGCGACGGCGGCTAGCCGGCGTTCGACGACGACCTCGCCGGTCAGGAACATGCCGGGCCGCCAGCGGCCGCCGGCATTATCGAGCACGACGCGCGCGGTGGCGGTGCGGGTCTCGGGGTCGACGACGGGCGTCATGTAGGCGATCGTCGCCTCCGGTCCGGCCAGGTCATGGTCCAGGAACAGGCGCACCGCCTGGCCAGGAGCGACGCGGGCGAGGTCGCGCTGAAAGACCGAGAGATCGACCCACACCCGCGACAGATCGGCCACCACGTAGACGGCTTCGCCGCGGCCAACGGCCTCGCCGCGCACGAGGTGTTTCGCGATCACCGTGCCGGCCAGCCCCGCCTGCAATGAGTAGGGCGCCAGTGTGGCGTCGTTCTCGACCACGGCCAGCACCTGACCCGCCGCGACGCGGTCGCCCAGTTCGGCGCGCACCTCGGTGACGATCCCATCGTAGCGGGGCGTGATGTGGACGAGGCGGTCGGCGTCGGGTCGGACCTCGCCCGGCAACGACACGGTTTGCTCGATCATGGCCGGTCCGGCCGCCGCCACCCGGATACCGAACTCGGCCTGCACGGCGGGCGTCAATCGCACGTGGTCCGCGGCGTCGTGGTCGTGCGCGAGGTCTACGCCGCCGCGAACCGGGGTCCAGGCGAGCATCGCCGGCAACAACAGTAGAACGATCAGCAAGTTGGATCGGCGCATCACGGTCGCACCTCCGCAGCGGCGCTGCCGAGCAGGTCCAGACCAGTCAGGCCGGTCAGCTCGGCGGCGGTCATGTGGTATTGCTCGAGCAGATCGAGTCGGCGATCCTGGAGCTGCAGCAGATCGCTGCGGACGGCGAGGACGTCGGTCAAAGAGAGCCGGCCGCGGTGCAGATGCTGGCGCGCCTCGGCGTAGAGAGCCTCAGCCACCGGCAGCAACAGTTCTTCGAGAGCGGCCGCTTCGCGGTGCAGGCTGTCCAGGTGCTCCCAGCCTGCGACGAGGTTCGCCGCCAGTTCCCGGTACGCGGCCTGGCCCGCATACTCGCCGGCACGCACTTCGGCTCGCGCGGCTGCCAGGGCGTCGGTGCCGCGATCAGCCGCGGGCAGCGGCAGCCCGAGGGCCAGCACCAGCCCCCGCTCGCTGGTCTGGTTCTCGACGCGCAGGCCGAGCCCGACGTCCAGGTCGCCGCGGCTGGCGCGGGCCGCCAAGCCGGCTTCGGCCAGGCGCATCCGCTGCTCGCTGGCCTGCGTAAGCAGCGCCGGCGCCAGGCTCAGCTCGTCGAGCAGGGCGCCGAGAGGGCGTGGTCCGCCGCCGGTGGAGAGCGTGCCGCTGACGCGGGCGAAATCGGGAGCGGAAGCATTCCAGCAGGCGGCGAGCTGCCGGCAGGCCGCGGCCAGTTCGCTCCGGGCCCGCGCGATCTCGACGTCTGTGGTGCCGGCAGCGAGCGCGGCCCGCAAGGTATCCAGGCTCGCCGCTGCGCCGACCGCGGCTCGCCGGCGCAAATCGGCTTGCACTTCGGCGTCCAGGGCCTGCCGCTCGGCGAGCAACGCCAGGCGGGCTTGTTTGGCGTGCACGGCCGTAAATGCCACGCGCGTGCGCGCGATCACGGCCAGGCGTGTCTGCGCCGTCTCGGCCGCCGCGCGGTCGCGCATGGCGGCGGCTACGTCAACGCCGGCGGCCCGTTTGCCGCCGAGATCGACGCTCCAGCCGAGCATCGCGGTCAGCTCGCTAGCCGCGAAACCTGCAAGCGCACCGGTGCCGCCGAAGTTTTCGAGTTCGAGGTCCAAGGTTGGATTCGGCCGGCGACCAGCCTGCGCGACGCGGTGAGCCGCCGCGGCGAGCTGCGCGTCGGCCGCCTGCAAGCGTGGGTCGGCGGCCAGGGCCCGGTCGATGGCTTCTGGCAAGGTCAGCTCGGCGCCGGCAGCCGCAGGTCTTGTCGGCACGATCACCGCCAATGCCGCCGCCACGGCCGCGAAGGTGAATCGCAGCATGGATTCCTCCCGTGGATCGGTGTTTGTCAACGAGAGCGATGAGTAAAGACGCGCGGGATCAGGCGAGCATGGGCAAGTTGCGCGGAGCGGCGGCGGGGGCCGGCGGCACCGGGTGTGCCGTCGGAACGCGGTCGCCGCGCGGCACGCTCGACTCGTCGTAACCCGGCAGGTCGGCAGGAAGCGCGGTCGGGGCAGCCGGTCCGAGCGTGTACGGCCGGATCGGCGCTGCAGGGGCGGCGAGGTCCGCGTGATCGCACTGATCGTCGCAGCAGGCGGCGGCGTGGACGTCGGCGCCCGTATGGCAGGGGCAAGAGTGGTCCACGAGGTCGAGTTGGCACGCAAACGGCAGCAGCGCCAGCGCCCACACAGCCGGCAGCAAGGGGATCGTGGCGGCGACGCGGCATCGCATGGTCGAGTGCCTCCGTTTGGCAACAGTAATACCGGAACCGGAAGGTGACAAGCCCATGGCCCGCTTGGTACAATGCGAGCCGGCAATCATCCGGGAGGTTCGGGATGTTCGCGAAACTGGGGGCGATGGGCGTGTGGAGCATGCTCGGGGGCTTCGCCGCAGCCGCGTTGGCCGCGTCCGGCGGGTCCGCGCCGAACCCCGCCGTGGACGTTGCGGCGCTCGAAACGGAAGTGCGCGCGGTGGAACTGCGGTTCGCCAAGACGATGGCCGACCGCAATCACGGCGACTTCGTCTCCTTCCTCGGCGAAGACGCCGTGTTCGTCGGCCGCAGTGTATTGCGCGGCCGCGACGCTGTCGCCGCAGGTTGGCAACGGTTCTTCGAGTCGCAGCAGGCGCCGTTCACTTGGGCACCGGAGCGGGTCGTCGTGATCGCCGCGGGCAATCTCGCCTTGAGTTCCGGTCCAATCTTCGATCCCGAGGGCGACCGCGTCGGCACCTTCAACTCGGTGTGGCGGCGCGAGGGCGACGGCGTCTGGAAGATCGTCCTGGACAACGGCTGTCCGGCCTGCCCCGAGCGTTGAGAGACTGTGGTACTGGCGATTCTTGACCGATCAGGGTACTCGACCGCAGGAAGTGCTGACCATGCGCGCTGCTGCCTCGATCTCGCTGACTTTCGGTTTGCTGATGCTTTCGCTGACCCTGGTCGCGTGTTCGTCGTCGTCCGACCCGGATGACGACGACAGCCGGGCTCCCGCCCCGATCAGCGACCTCGCCGTCGCCGATTTCGCCGCAACTTCGGTGACCTTGACTTGGACCGCGCCGGGCGATGACGGCAACCAGGGGACCGCGGCGCGCTACGAGGTTCGGCGGTCGTTCGTCTTCATCCATCCCGGGACATGGGGCGACGCCGTCGTTATTCCTAGCCCGCCGGTACCGGGGCCCGCGGGTACGGTCGAGACCATGACAATCGCGGGACTCGAGCAAGGCGAACGCTACTTCTTCGCCGTGACGGCTTTCGACGAGGTTGGCAACTCGCCAGGTTGCTCGAACTGCGTCGAGGCTACCTGCTACGATAACACGGAGGTCGCCTTCGCCGATCCGGCGCTCGAGGCCGCCGTGCGGGCCGTGCTCGGCCTGCCCACGGAGCCGCTGCTGCGCTCGCTTGTGCGTCAGATCCACGAGCTGCAGGTCGAGGGACAGGGTGTCGCCGATCTCGGCGGCCTCGAGGAGTGCCTTGGCCTCGGTTTTCTGAAGCTGCGGTCGAATGCCATCGTCGATCTCTCGCCGCTGGCGGGTCTGGCCGCCCTCTTCGATGTCGACCTGCGCGAGAACGAAATCACCGACGTCGTCGCCCTCGCTGGGCTGACGAACCTGCGCCACCTGCACCTGGACGACAATGCGATCGCCGACTTGACGCCGCTGGCGGGACTCGCAAACCTGGAAATCCTAAACCTGGCGCGCAACCAGATCGCGAACATCGCGCCGCTCGCCGGCCTCGTGGCGCTAGTGAGTCTACGCCTCGACGGCAACGCGGTAGCCGATCTGGATCCACTCGCGGCGATGGCCTTGCTGGAGAGCCTTTCGCTGCAGCAGAATGCGGTTACGAGCCTGCTACCGCTGGCGGACCTGGCCGCCTTGCAAGTGCTACTCGTTAATGGCAACCACCTGACCGGCCTGGATGGGTTGACCAACCTCGGCGCGCTGACGCTTCTCGTTGCGACCGGCAACCTGATCACCGACTTGCATCCGCTGGTCGACAACGCCGAGTTCGCGGCCGGCGATATACTCTATGTGCAGAACAACCCGCTCTCAGAACAAGCGCTCACCGTGCAGATCCCAGCGCTCGAGGCGCGCGGCGTGGCGGTGTACTATTGAGCTGACCTACGGCGCTGGCCACGACCCGCGCGATCCGGTAGAATCATACCCGTCAAGCGAACCGCGTAGGCGACGGCAGCCGGCGCGCCGCCGGCTCGGCCGCGATCCCCGCGTCCAGGAATCCGGAGGCCGCTGATGCTACGTTCCTCGCCTTTGACTCGTTCCCTGTTGCTGGCCGCCGTTCTCGTGCTGGTCGCGCTGGGTGCCCTGCGCGATCGCGCCGCGCGCCTGGAGGCGGACGCGCGGTTCACCCAGGCCGGCGAGTCGCGCTGGTCCCGCGCTCCCGACGACGGCAAACCGATCCGCGCGCCCAACCCGTGGTTCTTCGTCGAACGCGCCTGGCCGCAGCTGCAGATCGACCGCGCTGCCTGGCAGACGGCGCAGCTCGAGGCCCGCGCCATGCTCGAGGACTTCCGCGCGCGCCGCGGCGACAAGGCGGGCGCCGACTGGTATCAGCGCGGTCCCACCAACGTCGGCGGCCGGGTGACCTCGATCGCGGTCGACCCGCGCGACCACAACGTGGTGTACGCCGGCGCCGCCGAGGGCGGCGTCATGCGCAGCTTCGACGGCGGCCAGCACTGGGATCTGGTCTTCGACGACCAGCCGTCGCTGGCGATCGGCGCGGTGGCGCTCGATCCGGTCGACCCGGACATCGTGTACGCCGGCACCGGCGAGGTGAACCCCGGCGGCGGCTCGGTAGCCTACGGCGGCACCGGCCTCTACCGCTCGCCCGACCGGGGCGACACCTGGACCTGCGTCGGACTGGAAGACAGCGGCGCGATCGGCCGCATCGTGATCGATCCCGCGAACCCGCGGCGCATGTTCGTGGCCGCCATGGGCCACCTCTGGTCGCCGGGACCGGACCGCGGCGTGTATCGCACCGTCGATGGCGGCCTCACCTGGAACCTGGTCCTTTACGTGGACGATACTACTGGTTGCGTCGACCTCATCCAGCGCCCCGACCAGCCCGACGTCGTGCTGGCGGCGATGTGGCAGCGCCTGCGGACGCCCGAGCGCTACGACTACGGCGGACCTGGCTGCGCGGTCTGGCGGACCGACAACGGCGGCGATGCGTGGTCCCTCTCCGGCGGCGGCCTGCCGGCGCCGGGCGCTGATGGCGGCCGCATCGGCCTGGCCATTTGCCGCGCCCAGCCCGACCGCATGTACGCAGTCTACGCCGACCGCATCGGTTACTTCGCCGGTCTCTATCGCAGCAACGACGGCGGTGCTGCGTGGACCCGCACCAATGACGGCGCGCTGGCCAATGTCTTCGCCAGCTACGGCTGGTGGTTCGGCAACGTGCGCTGCCACCCGGACGATCCGAACATCGTGTTCGTCCTGGGCCTCGACTTCTACCGCTCGCTCAACGGCGGCGCGAGCTGGACCGAGACCTCCGGCGGCATGCACGTCGACCATCACGGGATGAATTGGGGGCCGTGGCCCGACCGCGTGATCTACGAGGGCAACGACGCCGGCGTCTATCGCTCCGACAACGGCGGCTCGGTGTGGACGCATCTGCCGAACCAGCCGATCACCCAGGTCTATCGCCTCGGCCTCGACGCCAACATCGCCAATGCACTGTACCTCGGCGGCCAGGACATCTCGACCGTGCGCACGCTCACCGGCCAGCTCGACGACTGGGTCGAGATCTTCGGCGGCGACGGCTTCCAGCCGCTTGTGCACCCGCAGAACAGCAGCCGCATCTGGGTGCAGTTCCAGTATGGCATGGTCTACTACTCGAGCAACAACGCCGGGTCGTTCTCTTATGCCGGCAACGGCATTGGCGGCGCCGACCGCAAGGGCTGGAACGCGCCGCACATGCAGGATCCCACCGATCCCGACCGCCGCTACTTCGGCACCAACCGCCTCTATCGCAACAGCGGCAACACGAGCTGGACCGCGATCAGCGGCGATCTGACCGGCGGTCCGCACCAGGACCAGAGCGGCCAGGTGCGCGGCACCTTGACTACGATTGCCGTCTCGCCCCGGGATGCCCAAGTGATCTGGACCGGCAGCGACGACGGCCGCGTGCACGTGACTGCAAGCGGCGGCGCCTCCTGGAGCGATGTCTCGACGGGCCTGCCCGAACGCTGGATCACGAGCGTGCGCTGCGATCCCTTCGTGCGCGAGATTGCGTACGTCACGGTCAGCGGTTTCCGCTGGGACGAACCGCTGCCGCACGTCTTCAAGACGACCGACCTCGGCGCGACCTGGGCACCGATCGCCGGCAACCTGCCCGAGGCGCCGGTCAACGACCTGCTCGCGCACCCGGACACCCCTGGTTCGCTCTTCGTCGCCACGGACGTCGGCGTCTATCGGACCGCTGGCGGCGCGACGTGGGAACCGGTGGCCGACGGTCTGCCCAACGTGGTCGTCACCCACCTGCTCTGGAACAGCGGGCGCGGCGAATTGCTCGCCGGCACCTACGGCCGCAGCGTCTACGCAGTGCCGATCGCGCCGGTGACGGCGGCGCCGCCGTCCGTTGCGCTCGGCGAATTGGGCCGCCTGCGGCCGGCGTTTCCCAATCCCAGCAGCGGCGGCACGACGCTGGCCTGGGAACTCGCGCGCGGCGGGGAGGTCACGGTCGAGGTGTTTACGGTCGGCGGCCGTCGGCTCTATGCGGCCAGCGTCGGCGGCGCGCAAGGTCCGGGCTCGCTGTTTTGGGACGGACGCGATCGCGATGGCCGGCCGGCCGCCGCGGGGGTGTATCTGGCGCGCGTCAGCGTCGATGGACGCGTTCTCGGACGTCAGACCGTGGTGCTGGCGCGATGAAGAAAAGGACAGCGGATCGGGCGACGGCCGCGCAGACCGCGGCGACGGCACCGGCGCTGCCGTCTCGGACGGCGTGGCGCTACGGTCTGTGGGTGGCCGGGGTCGCATTGCTGGTGCGGGCGCTCTATCTGTGGCAGAGCGCAAGCGGGCCCTTCTTCGGCGAGCCGCTTGTCGACGCGATGGCCTACCACGACCTCGCGCGGCATTTGGCGGTCGACCGCGTCTACGACCAGCATTTCCTCTGGCAGGCGCCGCTCTACCCCCTAGCGCTCGCGGGATTGTACGCGGTGGTCGGCGTGTCGGTCGCGGCGGCCCGCGTCGCCGGCGCGCTCCTGGGCGTGATCACGGCGCTCTTGACATGGCGGCTGGGACAGCGGCTGCTCGGCCCTGGGTGCGGTCTGGCTGCGGGGCTCGCGGTCGCGCTCAACGGTGTCTTGCTGTTCTTCGAGAGCGAGTTGCTCGCGACGGGACTCGCAGCATTGTTCGTGGTGGCGATCGTCTGGTTGGCCGTTGACCTCGCGGCGCGGCCGCGCGCGAAGATCGGCCTCTTGGCGGGCGCGGCCGGCGCCTTGGCGCTGCTGGCGCGTCCGGAGCTCTTACCGCCGCTGCTCGCGGCTTTCGTGTGGGCTCTCTGGCGGCGCGGCGCGCGGCGTACGCGTGCTGGCGCTGCGCTTGCCGTCGTGCTGGGTGCCGCCGTGTTGCTCGTCCCATTTGCGGCGGTGACCCATCACCACACCGGTCGCCTTGGCCTCTGGCCGCCTTCGGGCGGGATCAACTTCTATCTCGGTAACCATCCCGATTTCCCTGCGACCTTGACCATCCGCCCGGGTTTGCCCTGGGAGGCGTTGATCGCGCGGCCGGTGCTGGAATCCGGCCAAGACGACCCCTGGCTCAGC
>Ga0334888_1002105_pt1 | contig 22924 bp, 15 predicted proteins | sample GraSluR1_MG_FD_207227 | JGI IMG/M metagenome (GOLD analysis project Ga0334888, IMG submission 207227) | Sludge microbial communities from methane-producing bioreactor in Wageningen University, Netherlands - Granular Sludge_3_08-R1 | ecosystem: Engineered > Bioreactor > Anaerobic > Unclassified ...
GTCCATTCGGTGTGGACGACGCCGGTCTGTACTTCGGACGTTCGTCCCAGGCCAGGCGCCTCGCTGATCTGATCGACGCCCAGCCAGAACGCCGTGGGCTCATCGCGCTGGTCGGCGGATCGGGCAGCGGCAAGTCGTCGCTGCTGGCGGCCGGTCTGATCGGTGGCGAATGCGTGGATGGACGGCTTGCCGGTTGGTCGGCGGCGTCGTTGACTGCTCAGACGCTGAGTGCCGACGTGGACGCCGACGTGATCGTCATCGATCAATTCGAAGAGATCCTCCAGCAGGACGTCGACAGGGTTTCCGCGGCGATGGATGCTATTCATGCTCTCGCACAGCGTGCCGTCGTGGTGATCGGATTGCGTTCGGATGCGTTTGGTGCGGCCGCCGAGCAGCCGGTGCTGGCCGCGGCTCTGGAGCATCCGATGCTGCTCGCGCCGATGACACGCGAGGAGCTTGTGCAGGCGATCGTTTGTCCGGCAGAACTCGAGGGAGTCGAGGTCGAACCGGAACTGGTCGATCTGCTGCTGGCTGATCTGGCGCGGGACGAGTCCGGCGGTCAGTTGCCGCATTCGTTGCTGCCGCTGCTGTCCAGCGCACTGTTGATGGTCTGGTCGCAGGCAGATCGGACCCGGATGACCACGGCCGATTATGTTCGCATGGGCGGTTTGGCGTCGGCGGTCGAGACCCTCGCAGAAAACACCTATCTGGCCTTGCCGCCGGACCAGCAGGAGTTGGTTCCGGGACTGCTGCTGCGGCTGATCTCGGTGCATGGGGAAGCGGTCTTGCGTACTCAGATCCCGATGACGTCACTGTCGGAGTCTGAGCGAACGGTTGCGGAGCAGTTCTTGAAGGCTCGGCTGCTGAGCGTCCAGGGCGACCAGCTGTCGATCAGCCATGACGCGTTGTTGCAGCACTGGCACCGGCTGGCCGAGTGGGTTGATGACGGACGTCTGGACCTGCGCGTCCGCGAGCATCTGCGGCGGGCCACGTCACTGTGGCTGGACAATGACCGCAGCCCGGACTCGTTGCTGCCGGTCGGTCGGCTGCCGGTGTTCACCGAGTTCGTGGCCGATCCGCGCAAAGCCGCCCAGCTCAGCGCCGACGAGCGCGACTTCGTGACGCGTAGTGAGGAGCATTTCACGTCGCTGCTCGACCAGGAGAAGGCATCGTCGGCCAGGCTGCGCCGCCAGCATCGGCTGGCCATCACGTTGGCCGTGATCGCCACGGCGACGGCGTTGGTCGCAGTGTTCACCCTGGTCAACACCCGGCGGGTGAAACTGGATGCGCAATCGCGTCAGATCGCCTACGCCATCCGGTCCAATACCAGCGGTGATGTCTTTCTGGAAGCCCAGATGGCGTTGGCCGCGAACGACCTGGCGGACACGGTTGAGGCGCGCTCGGTGCTGCTCGACACGAATGCCAACGATGTGCCCACGCGCTGGCTCGGGAACGGACCGTCGGTGATGGCGAAGGCTCCCGACGACTCGCTGGTGATCCGTGCCGGCGCGGCCGGCGAGCTGACGCTGTGGCGCTCGGACGACCTGACCGCCACGGCTGGCCAGAGCTGGACGGTCAGCGACGACACCCGGCCGATGTATGCCATTGACATCGCGAAGGTGGACGGCCGGGTGCTGGCTGCCGCCGGGGGGACGAAACAGGCGAGCATCTGGGATGTCACCGGTGAACCCGAACGGCGCGCCGATATCGAGATCGGGGACGAGACCATCTTGGCAATGGCCTTCGATCCGGATGGCCGGTCATTGGTGCTCGGCGATTCGCTCGGTCACCTGCGGGTCTTCTCACTCGCCGATCCGGGTAACCCGCGCGAGACTGCCGAGGTCGACGTGGGGGCGTCAGTGACCAGTGTCGCATTCGATCCGACGCGTTCGGTCCTTCTTGCGGGCGGCGCGTCCGGCAGCATCGGACGTTGGAGCTTCGATGGAGCCGAACTCGCGGCACTGCCCGCGCTGACCTATGAGGTGAGCGGACGCACGCCACGGACACAATCGATGGCGGTAAGCCCGGACGGGCATTGGCTGGTCGCCGGGCTGGGCTCCCGGGCGAGTGCGCGCTGGGATCTGACTTCGCCGGATGTGTCCCCGGTGATCTCGACCGACTATGCGTCGTGGGTGAACTCGGTGCGCTTCGCCGACGCGAATACCTACATCACTGCGGACTCGGGCCAGCATGTGCGGGTGGTGGACGCAGCGACCGATCAGGTGACCAGGATCTTGTCGGGGCCGATGCTGATGACCGGTGCCGAGATCGTGAACGGGCGTCCGGTCGCCGTGGATACTGCGGGCACCCTGATGATCTGGTCGAGGTTCGGTCCCAGCCTGCGGCTGGAGGGCCAGCCCGCCTACCAATTCGCGGGCGATGCCGCAGGCAGCAAGTGGCTGGCCTATGCCGATCTTGGGCCGAGTTCGGTGGACCTGTGGTCGTTGACCGACGGGCTGAAGAAGATGCCCTCACCGGTGGTCCCGGCTGACGTCACCTTGTACAGCTCCATATGGATGGATGGCGCCGGCACCATGTTGTGGGCGGGCAGCACCGACGGCCGCGTTGTCGGCTGGCGGTTGAGCGAGACCGGGGCGTCCGAGCCCTTCGTGCAGCGGGTGCTGGACGAGTCGGCCGTGCTCAACAATGTCGTCGTCGACAAGACCGGGCGTTTGATGGTGGTCAGCGAATACCTGAAGAAGAGGTCCGTGCTGCTGCGGGTGGCCGATGACGGCAGCCTGACCGAGCTGGCTGTGCTCGATACCGAGACCCCCCAGATCGCACGGTTCAGCGCGGATTCGGGTCTGCTGTCGATCGGCATCGCCCAGAACGAGGTCAAGGTCTGGTCGCTGGCCGATCCGGAGCACCCGGAGCAGCTGCCCTCGGTCGCGACCGACTCGAACCCGTCGGTGACCGCGATGTCCCCGGCAGGGCCGATGCTGGCTGCCGGAACAGACCGGGGCACCGTGAGCGTCTGGGATCTGTCGAACGTGCAGGAGCCGAAGCTCGTCCACGAGTATCACCAGTCCCAGGCGGCTGTCTATGGGCTGAATTTCAGTCCGGATGGCACACACCTGATGGCCGCCGGTGGTGATGAGGTCTTCTACATGTGGGATCTCGAGGACTCGTCCGATTCGGCGGAGTTCATCCTTGATGGGCGGATGGGCCGGACGACCGACCTGATGTTCTTGGGTGATGGTTCGTCGTTCGTCGGGGCCGGAAACAACGGCGAGGTCAAGATCTGGGATCTGGATCTCACGCGGGTCGAGAAGGAGATCTGCGATCAGCGGGGAACACCGCTCAGTGACCTCGAGTGGCGGCGCGCGATCGTCGGGGTGAAGCCGTTCGACCCCTGCCGGTGAGGATCGGCCCCAGCCGGTGGTCACGAAGGCGAGGTGCCTGGCTAGGGGTGATGTTGAGGCCGGGAGAGTCCGTACGGTCTCGTACACCCTATGGTCTGGTCAGCCCCGGGTGGCCGGTTGGTACGGTGCATATGGACGTGCCGGGGGGCCCGCTGGAAACACGGGAGTGCGGGGCAAACAGCTAGCTGTTTGCCCCGCATGATCGATCACTGTTGAGCGGCGCGCGTTCTCGGCGACGGCAGCATCGCATTTGGACGAGCGTTCATTGGCGGTGCTGCCGTCTGCTTTGTGTCATCGTTGTTTCGACGAAGCGTCCATCATCCTCGATACTTCGCGGACGACTACGGGCGCGGACAAGATTGGGACGATGATTCGGGACTCCAGCTGTTCCCGCGCAAGAAAACCCGCAAAGTCGTCGCGCTGCACCGTATTAGAGGTATGAAGAGACTCCACCGCCGCCAGATCCCTCGTCCCTCGCTGTCAGTGCGCTGGCTAGCATGTTGTCGAATGCCATCGACAGGGAGGATGCTGTGCAATTTAGGATCTACAGTCCGGCCGAGATGGACGAGCTCAAGCGCGAGCGGGATGCATCCTTCGAAGAGTTGGGGGAGTTCATCGCAATGGTGGGAGACCACTGTTCGGCAGAACTCCGGCGCGTGAAGCACATCGAGTCAACCAGGAGTCGCGAAGAACTGGAGATGGCGGCTACCCGGGCGGCCGTCCACATGATCAGGGCCCTGATCAAGACCTGGCATTTGCGGGGGACCGTGCGACCCTGGGACGCATATCCTCAGCCATATCGCACGGCCGTTCGGCATGCACTCACAGACATTCGCAGAGAACAGAAGCGGCTGAGGACCCGGGAGTGGCTGACTGACGAGGCGTTGCCGCCCCGGCGTTTCCAGCCGCCGGAGCCATTCGATGATGCCGGACTCGAGACGGTCGATTACTACAAGCCCATTCCTGCCTCGTTGGCCCGGCTCTCACCCCCGCTCCTGGCGGCGGTAGCGGCGCGCACCTTGCGGGTGCTCGCAGAGCGGAACAAGCGGCCGAAGCTGGACGAGAACCAAGCCATCGTGGCCAGGTTTCTGCAGGAGATGGAGCTGTCCATTGTCGCGATGACTCCCGACGACATCAAGCGGGCGGAGTCCTTCGAGGTTGTCAGCGATTGGCGTCAAGAACTGGCAGCGTCACTCGGCATCACGATCAAGAGGATCTATGAGATCACGCCGTTGATCCTCGCCTACGTCCGCATCGGCTACTACCTGTTCATCGTGCTCGCCCCTGCGGACGAGCCTGTGGTCGACTCCGCGTCAATGAACAGGCTTCTGGATTTCGTCTATCTGCGCGGCCCCGACATTGACACAACATCGCGCCAGCTGCTGCAGAAGGCGGGTCCCGCGCTTACCCATGAACGCGGTACCTGGCAGGTGGATATCAGTGCCTTCATCCGAGATGTGCGCGCCGATCTTCGAAAGGTGGTCTGCTCCTCAGATGTTGACATCTTGTTCACCCTGCATTCGGCGGAGGAGGTGTATGCGCGCCAGGTTCCGATGCATACGGATCCGCTGATGTACCAATGCGTCGTGCGATGCAAGACCCATACTCTCGACGGAGGTTCCCAAGATGGATTCCTATGAGTTTTCTGACTCCGACTTAGAACTAGTCAGACTGCTACGCGAATCGGCCGCGGCCGACGAACTCGTCAGTGAAGTCCGTGGCGGCTTTTCCCCAGAACGCGCGGCGCTCTTCCTCGAGTCGCCCGAAAAGTTCGCTGAACTCGCCGATCTTGTCAGCAACCTCGCGCCCGGCGCCGGATGGTTCCTGGCAGCAGCCACCCGCAGCGAACGGGGCCGATTGAACCTGCGACTGCTCGATCGCGTATTGCGCCTCAGACCCACCCCAGACGACCATCGATTCCGCATCGAACGCCGAAACGGGACGACGCGACTGACCGTCAAGACAAGTCCGGATGAGCCTGCTTCAGGTGCCGAGATCAGGCTACCGGCAGGTCGCGCCATCTGGAGTTCGACGGATCTCGATGCTCCGCCCGAGATCGAGTTCAGTGGCCAGACCCCCGTTTGGTTGGCGGGTCTGATCGGCGAGGCCTCCGCTGAGGCGGTGGCCAGCGGCGCAGATGCTGTCGACGTGGACGAAGGCCCTGAGATCTCAGTGCTGTCCCGCTATGCGCTGGGGCTGTGGCTTCATCGCTGGCATCCGGGCGGCACATCGGAGCAGGCAAGTCCCTTCGACGAGTCTCTGCTCCGCGTGGAGTTGGGGGCGTTGGCCTCGCAAGCTGCACCGTCGTCCGGCGCGAGTGACCAGGCGGCCGAATGGCTGAACGGTACCGGCCTGCACATTCTCGCGCTTGCAGACCGAATTCAGTCATGGACCGGCTGGCGTCGCGTGCTGGCCGACAGCGTGCTGACAGCTGCCAGTCGAGCCTATGCCGCGGCGTTTCCTCGAGCGCCCGAGACCGAAATGATCCGCGCGCTCAGCCAAGCGCTCGAACGCGGCGATGCCGAGGCCGCCGAACTGGCAGACGAGTTCGCGGAGTTCGCGACGCAAGACCTGCCCGAGCCCAAGCAGGCGATGCTCGCAGGGCAGCCCGGCCAGTCTCGCGTGAGCGGGGTTACGACGGTCGATCCCCTGCTGGTACCGCCGCGCAGCGTCTCTGCTCTCGCTCCGAACGTCATCTGGGAACTCGTCGACCAGGACGGGGTCACTGGCCTGCAAGTGACAGTGGCCCCGGGTGATACGCCCGTTTCGTGTCTGGAAGCAACGGTCATGTTTGATGACCAATCCCAAACCATCCGGCTACCTCACGAGGCAGCCGGATATCGAGGCATCCTCGAGACTCCGGCCGAACCGCCGGATACGGAGGTGTATGTGCACGATCTCGGGGTGCCCGGGCCATTCCGCGGCCCCGAAGCAGTGCAGGCCACCAGAGCGTGGATCGAGGCGCTTCTCGAAGCGCGACGCGATGTCCTGGGCTCGGTCGAGGTCGATGATGGACTGGCCTTGGTGGATCCAGAGCGGCCGTTCTTGGCCGAGCTGGTCGACTGGCGTGCCTGGTTGTGATGGCAATCAGCGACCTGCACGAGGCAGTTCTCACTGCCGATGCCGAGGGCGACCTGATGGCCGCGCAGAAGCTTGTTCTGCGGCTGCGACTGGAGGCTGGGCGCTCTGGCGATCTGCGCGAGCGCATAGCGGCATTCCGTCTGCTCGCCAGAGTCTTCCGTCACCGGCGTGTCGCAACCAGTCTGCGTCAGGCGACAAATGCGGCCTTCATGGCATTGCGTCTGTCCGAAGTCCCGCTCATGCAGTCGGACGACGCGTGGCGAGGCCTGGCGGAACTCGAGCTGGCCGCATGCCTGATCGAGCAGGGCGAATACGACTCGGGCCGCGCCGGCGCAGCAGCATGGCGCTCACGTGAAGAACCGTATCTGGCGGGCTGGGCGTGGACCTTGCTGGGCAAGGCGAGGCTGGGCCAGCTGCGCATACCGGAGGCCGTGGCGGAGCTGTCGAATGCGGTTGCAGAGTTCGGGCGTGCCGACTCGGGACACCGGGTATTCAGCAGTCGTACCCTCTTGGCGGCGGCACTGTCCCGCGGCGGGGACCTCACGCACGCAGCAGATCTGCTGGAGGCCGATAGCAGCCACTGGTCAACCCCGGACGCGCCCCGCCGTCTGCGTGTCGAACACAACCTGGTACTGGCGGAGAACCTGCATGCCAGAGGCGACATCGCGGCCGCGCGATCGGTCTTGGAAGAGGTGCGCGAGGAACTGAGCGTATGCACTGGGATGGAGGTGACACAGGTCCAATGGCATCAGCAGTTGGCAGCCTGCGAGCGGGACTGGGGTCAGCTCAGTTCGGCGGGCCGGCACTTCTCCCGCGCCGAGCAACTCCGCAGGCAGCTTGCTGATGAGCCCGCTACTCGCCCGCCGAAGAACCTGCCGCTGCCCAGCCCTGCAGCGCCGGCAGCACTGTCGGTGCGGACTGTGCCGGGTCAGGCCGGGCTCCACGACGACCTTGCCGCTGGCGCCCAATCGCTGGCGGCCAGCCTCTTGGCGCGGGCGCCGACTCGGCTTCCGGAAGCCGTCAGGCTCGCCTGTGGACAGCACGCAACCGTCGCGGGAGAGGTGAGCAGCATCGTCGGACAGGCGATACAACGCGGGCTGAATTCCGCGTCCGCCGTGACGCGGCTGCTCGAGCAGCTGGAACGACTGGCGGGCGTGGCGGGGGAGACCCGGCGTGAGGCGGCACTTCTCGTGGACGCCGGCCGGGCACTGGGCGAGGCGGAACCGCAGCAGCTATTGGAATCCGAGCGGTTGCTGCGTCGCGCGCTCATTCGCTTGGAGCGCTTGCCGGGAATGGAGCTGTGGCTGGGCCGGGCAAACGTGTATCTGGCCCGCACACTCAGCGAGGGCGGACGAACCGGAGACGCACTGAACTTCGCCCTCGCCGGGGTTGGCATCCTGGACCAGGAGAGATTCCGGATGCAAAGCTATGATCTTCGCCGCAATTGGCTCCACGAGGAGATCCACCCAGCCTTCAACCTCGCGATTGAGCTGGCTCACCGGTGCGCTCGCAACGATATTGCCGCCGACTTGGTGGTCTTTTCGCGTGCCTCGGGCGTCCCGGGGCCAGTGGGTTCAACCTCATCACCCGGGCGAGAGACGCGCCTGATGCCAGTACCGCGACTGCACTACATCGATGGGTCAGCTTCGCTGCTCGGCAGCGGAGGGGAGTGCCGCTTCGTCTAGATCAGGCGTCTTGGCGCGGTCATCGTGAGCGCCGCACCCCACAACAGTGGGGAGGTACTGAGCGACGGGTTCTGGCGCCACCTGATCAGCTGGGTGCGTTGCCAGCCGCACAGGGCTGCGACCGGATCGAGGGCGGCCTGCGCCTGATTGATGGCGGCGGCCAGCTGGCGCAGGGCAGGCTCGGCGAGCGCGTCCTGTGTCGCCAGCGCATGGTCGGTCGGCAACGTCCACAGCGTTGCCTGCACGGTCTCGGCTCCGTTGTGCAACAGAGCGGTCGCCAGTCCAAACGGTTCATGATCGGCCATATCAACACCGGACGCACACGCGATCACCGCGACCCTCGGCGGCATCGGCCACGTGGAGGGTTCTCGGATCAACTCCTCGGCCGTGAGACTGTCCGGCCAGGCTCCATTCAAATCTGACAGCACGAATCCGTTGCCCGAGACCGCTTCACCGGCCAGAACATGCCCGAGGAGAAACAGCCGGGAAACGCCCGACTGAAGATCAGACGACAGGTCAGCGGCCCCGTATCGCGACCCGAGGATGACCGTGCCGGTCATCTCCGCGACCAGAGCCATGCGATCTGCGGGGCGGAGGACCCGCCCAAGCCGCTGAACAGGGTCGATGACATACAACGCTGGTTTGCTGCGAGCCTCATCCCACGAGGGCTGTTGCTCGACCGCCGACAGGTCGCGGGGCAGTACTGGGGCGATCCATGACACGTCGGCAATGTCGAGTAGGCGGTGCTCAGCAATGGCGAGCAGTCCCCACGGCACGGTTGCGGCGGCCGGCGCAGGCGCGACTCGAACGCAAAGCGGGATGCGGTCGCTCGCGCAGTTCAGGAGTTGCGCGCGTAGCTCGTCCGGGAGCAGCACTCGTCCGAGTTCTTCCATCAACTCCTGCTCGCCTCGGGGATCGTTGAGTTCACCCTCGAAGCCGAGATGATTACGGTCTCGGGGTAGCGCCCTGGCCAGACGGGCTGCCGCGCGATCCAGACCAGTGACCTCAGCGACTCCGCCGGGCAAGAACCCGTTCATCCAACGCCAGGTGACCCAACGTCCGTCAATGCCGTCGCCAACGACTTGGACCGTTTCAAGATCCGCCATATCAGAGCTCCGCAGCCTTCAAATACAGCCCTTTGGCCAGGTGCACCCTGGTGCGATACTTAGCATGCCAGAGAGGGAGGAATCACTCATGATTCGCTCGTCAATGACCAACACCGAAGCCGCAGCCACGGTGATCGCTCTGGATACAGATCTTGCCACTGCCGAAGCAGTCGCTCGCTGGCACCGGGAGCGACCCACCGACTCGGTGATTGCGGTTTTCGGTGAAGCAGAACTGGCGGACGTGTATCGGGGCTGGTCGAATACCCGGGCGGTGGCATGGATGCCGGTACTGGCAGCCCAGGTGGCGAGGCAACTTCCCCCCAGTGTGCGCGAATGTGTCGCACCACCACCCATTGTCATCGGGGACGGCCCGATTGCCTGCCATCTTGTCAGCGCACTGGTGAGGGGCTGGTCGGAGCCGGGACAGCCCATGCAGGTGCATTGTATTGGCGATACCCCTGACTGGGCCCAAGAGGCCGATGCGGTGACGCGTCCGCACGGTGAAGTGAGCTGGTCTGCCCTGATCACACGCCCGGTGCCCGTGATACGACGCATCCGTGAATTGGTCGCGCAGTGGCCCGAACCGGCGGTAAAGCACGCCACCTCCACCGGGCCGACCGTCCTGGTGGCGCTTGCCCGTGGAGACCAGACACTGAGTCTGGCAGCAGCCATCGACAAAGCGATTCCCAACGCGAGCGTGGGGGCGATAGTCGCGGATCGGGGTGACTGGCCGCCGACGGCAGGTGTGACGGTCTTCGACATCACCGAGGCGAAAGCCGCTGCAGTGGAGTTGCTTGACATACCGACTCATCCGCTGGCTGAGCAGCTGTTAGCCGAAATCGCCTGGATTGCGGCACCCGACTCTCGCGTCACGAGCCCCAAGACACCGATCTTCGTGGCGGCGGACTACGGCCCTGATGGCGCTGTCCTGCCGTTGGAGGAGCAGGACCAGCAACTGCGCGATCAACTCGACACCGTTTGCGGCGCCTGTGCCGAAATCCTGCATGCTGGGAACCTGGAGTTTGCTGATGCCAGCGCCCCGATCGAGGCCGTGATCCTGACCCCCGGCGAGCTCAGCGGCATGGCGGACGAGATCCTCCGCGCGCTGGGCATCGACGACAATGACGGGGCCCGTCTCACGGCCATCGAGCTCGCCTATCTGCTGCCGGGCATCTTGAGCCGGGCGGGAATGGCCGTACAGCGGGTTGCGGGGTACGAGCCGATCCTGACCTTCAAGGTGGTGGAGCAGTTGGCGCCGCTCGTGCACTTTGCATATCTGGATATCAGCGCCGAGACCAACAACGCCACCGATTCGCCTCTGGCATATCTCATGTGGGAAGAACTCAGCGAATTCGATCGGGCAAGCAACCGCGCGGTTCTGGTCGGCGCTGCCATCGGACATGCTGTCCTGGGACTGGGCTGGCGCTCCTCCCAGCGCCCGGTGCACATCGAGTTGAGCCAGAGCAAGGCGGAGATCTTGGCTGAGCTGGAGCACCGCCGTTGGGCCATACATCAGCGGCGCAACGGGGCCAATTCCCATCAATGGATGCTCCTGTGGGATGGCCCGGAGGGTGAGCGCGTGACCGATGAGGCCAAGCGCTATGACCGGCACATAGCGATTCAGGTCATACGGATTCTCGCGGATGCGGGAATCGAACTCTACTTCTCGTAAAAAAACCCGCAACTTCGCTTCCTTGCGACGTATTCAAGGCGTCGAGGGAAAACCTCGGCAGGGTTGATACAAGGAGACAGCATGGCAACCTGCTCGCAATGTAGGGGAACCGGCAAGGCGTACTCGCGGGCTCTAAAGGATTACGTGACCTGCGACAACTGCGCCGGCCGCGGCAAGACCTTCGTGAAGTGCACCTACTGCAACGGCACGGGTAAGGGATACTCCCAGATCCGCAAGGCGTATGTGACCTGCGACGCCTGCCGCGGCACGGGAGAGCGGTGATCAGCATGGCCACATACACGGCCTCGCGCAACCGCACCTCCGAATACACGCAGGTCAAACGTTGCAGCAGCTGCGGCAAGGCCTTCTGGGCCAAGTCCAGCTGGAATCGGGTCACCGTCAGGTGCCCGTGGTGCTCACACGACCACTGACCTGCCAAGCAGCAAGTCGAGAGGGGCCGGCGTCCTAGCGGATGCCAGCCCCTCTGCGTTTGCGCCCGCTCGTCTGTGAAGTCGTCATCCCGCAGACCGAACACCCTCACAGCTATGAAAGGCAACTCATGAAGAAGAACACCATCTTGGCGCATGGCTCGGCATTTCTCGCCGCGGCAGTGCTGGCCGGGTGCGCCCCTTTCGGCGGCGAAGCTCCAGGCGCGGCCTCGGCGTCCTCGTGCCCGGCTGCTGTTTACCAGGACGCCAGCGTCGACTTGTCCGGATATCAAACTCCTGACGGGATCGCAATCGTGGTCGCGAATACTGCGAACAGCCCTGCGCCCACGCTGTCGGGAACTGCTTCAGCACTGGTGGAAGATCTGATGACTGATCAGACACTGCCGACCCTCTGGTCGGCTACGGGCAATCCCAGCCAGATTCGCGTCCCTCTGCAGACCATCTCGGCGACCAACTCTCGCAAGAAGAACCAGACCAGGGTCGCGAACAATCTCGTTCGGATCGACGATGCAATCAAGACGACGCCGTCCACACCCGGCATGTCCTTGTTCGAAGGTATCGGGGTGGCGCTGGACGCGCTCGCATCGCAAGGTGTCAGCAGCCCGTGGATCATCCTCGTGGGTTCCGGACTCGACGACACCGGGCCAATGACCACGACGACAGGAATTCTGGGCGAAGATCCCGCGCGAGTCGCCGACCGGGTAGCGGCAACCAACCCGGGCATGCGCTTGGACGGGATCACCATCCTGGCGACCTCCCTCGGATACACGGCGCCGCCTCAGACTCCCCCCTCCGATGCGCAAAGGCAACTCATCTCAGATACTTGGGATGCGACGCTGACGAGACTCGGTGCGACCGTCGTCCAGGATCCGTTGCCCGCACCTGCCTGCTCGGTGAATAGCGATCAGCCGGTCATTCCCACCGAACTGCCTGAGATCACCGTGAAGTGCGAGGCGCAGAAGCTCACCTACGAGCTGCCCTCCGCGTTGCTGTTCGGCGGTGACTCCGCCGAGCTCCGACAAAATGTGGCTGCCCTGCTCGACGAACCCGTGCAGATCCTGCTGGACAACCCGTCCGCTCAGGTCGAGCTCGTCGGACACACCGCATCCACCCAGGAGACCACGGACGACCAGTCCGTGCAGTTGTCCACTCGCCGGGCAGAAGCCGTCGCGACGGTGTTGGAAGCGGGAGGAATCGACCTCAGCCGCATCACGTGGCGGGGAGTAGGCGACACCGAGCCGAGGCACGAGGACCTCAACCCCGACGGCACCCAGAACGAGCACGCCGCGGAGGAACGTCGGGTCGACCTGTTCATCACAGGAGTCGCCTCCTGCCCTGACCGATAGGCCAGCGTCCGGCTTCAACAAGCCGCACAGAGCCTTCGTCTCCATCTCTGCTGCGCCGAAACTCAGCGCTATTGAATCCACCGCGACCCGGTGAGCGGACGTATGACCGCTCGCCGGGTCGCTCCACGAATAAACAAGGAAGGTCATGATGCCTCATCTGAAACGACCGTTCAGCCGCTCGGCAGTGCGTACCGGGTGGTTGCCTTCGTCGCGTCCCGTCCACGTCTGGCGGAAATGGGACGTCGTGCTGGCGACCCGGTTCCAGCCGCCGGAAGCGGAAATTGCCCGAATCGAGCAGCAGACTCTGATCCGCTTCCAGGAGCTTGCCGCGGCAGGAGCACTCGACAGTGCTCACGCCGCCATCTTCGATGCCTTCATCGAAGAGCAAATGGCCCCGCTGTTCGAAGCTGCGGAGAACCAGTTCGACGACGGCGTGCGGGTCATCGAGCTCCTGAATCAGCAGGGCCTGGAAGACGCCCGGATCGCATGCGGCACTGCAGAGAGACTGGCCCGTGAAGCTCAAGCTGCCGAGAACGAGGCTTCGGCTGTGTACAAGACCCACGTCGGGCTCGACTCGGTGACCACCAACACGATCGCACCATTCGATCTGGAGAAAGAAGCAGACAGATGGCAGAGGCAGCGCCTGGCCCTGGAAGCTGACAAAGGCATTCTCGATTTCGACAGGTGGGGTTTCCGAAGGACATCCGAAGCGCCGTCCGGAGCCGACCTGGAGACTGCGGCCGATGAGAACGATCAGCCCTCGTCCGAAGCATCACCAGCTGCTGCCCGACTACATCGGGTGCCACCCATTGATCCAAACGACTCCGGACCAGATTCTGTCGTGGTCCCGAATTGAGGAGGAAAGAACCAATGATTGAGACAGCTTCCAGCGCGGGCATCCGCGAGATTCATCCCGTCACGTTCCCGAAGCGAATTCTGGCGACCGGGCTGCTGGGCCTTCTCGGCAGCATCCCCGATCCCCTCATGCTGGCTTCCGTAGTGGACAACGTCGTGGGCTTGGTGCTGTTCACCCAGACTGATGAAGGCGGCCGCCAGATTCCCGGCTCCGGCTTCAACACCACGCCGCTGATCGCGGGCGGTGTCTACGTGGCCGTGGTCGGAGCCGCGATCTCGGCGGGCGCGGCGGCGGCCAAAACACAGACCAGCCGCACCGCCGGCCGAACAGGCCGGGCCAACTCGGGCAGCTCTGTGAGCATCCCCGTGGCGATGTGGGCCTCGATGGGCCTCGCGATGTTCGTCATCAGGTGCTTCGAGACCCAACTCACCGGAGGAAGCACGGGCGGCGAACCCAGCTACGACTGGGTGATGGCGATCTTCATGCTGCTTCTCTATGGCCTGTCCGGATGGTGCCTGTACGAGGCCGCGCAGACGTACTTCTCATCGTCCTATCACCTGGTTCGTCCCACCCAGAAGAAGGCAGCGACGACCAGCTATGCCGCAGACAAGGCTGCCGGTCTGGCCCTTCACGTGGTCGAAGGTCTCGACACCAACCGGATTGCCGCGAGCCAGTGGGCCAATGAGTACAGGATGCATCGGATCAGGCTGGCCAATGATCAGGCGCGCATCAAGGACTCGGTCCGGCTGGCGTTGGCCGCTCATCTCAAGAATCCGAGCGAGACCAGCCTCGTCCTGGAGCCTCATCGCGCCAGCAACGTTCCCGAATGATCCCCATGGGCGGGACGGTAGCCGAGCCGTCCCGCCCCCGAGCAGCGTCCCACCCTCAATGAACCGCGAACATCCCCAACCGAGAAAGGTCCGCACCATGCCTAAACCCGTCACCGTCACCGCCGCGCAGGCCGTCCTGCCGGAGTCCATCCCCACCGTGCAGCGTCCGCTGCCGGGCGAAATCGCCTACCCGCTGTTCACCCGACTCGGTGACAGCCTGGCCGGATGGCGCGATTCCACGTTGCTCAGGGCCATGCTGAGCAACGACACCGAACTCGGCGTCACGCCATGGATGAGGGGCCTGCACTCCGGCCTGCTCACCTCCATCGCCAGGGATCGGCGTGAGACGATCGCGCTTCAGGCGCCCCTGCGCCATGAGGCGGCTGGCCACATCGCCCGCTACCGCAGCCTGCAGGCCAATGATTCCGCGTTGCGGGCAGCGGTCGAGGCCGAACAGAAGGTCGGCGTCGACGGTCAGCCGATCAGCTCCGGTGAGGCGCATGAGAAGCCGGAGCAGATCCTGCGACGCCGCCAGAGGGAGGCGGCCGCCCGCGTCGCGGCTGCGAACGACAAGGTCACCCGGTCGCAGGCCGAGCGCGAAGGCATTGTGGGCATCCTCGCCCAGCTGAAAGAAGCGTTCGACTTCCATGAGCAGGCATACCTCTACCGCGTGGAAGCTCTGCGAGATTTCTACGCCAAGCGCCAGTCCGTATATGTGCGCTGCGGATTGCGCGGACGATCGAATGACGGCAATGCGCCCGTTGCGCCGGAAATGGTCATCCCGGAATGGCGCGTCGACGCCTTCCCCACACTGACCGAAGGCAAGTGACGATGACCAAGAAGTACGCGAGCTTCGATGTCCAGCAGGGGCAGGCCGCCCGCAGCAAGGCCGAGGCGATCCCTCAAGGTGGGCGTATTGATGCGCGGATCGCGTGGCTCCTGATTCCGTTCGCCCTGGTGGTGGTGCTGCTGGCCGGAATGATGCTTCGACCGGCAGTGCCGAACAGCCTGGGCGAGAGCCATCTCGCCGGACCCCGCCCACCAACCCCGGTGAATGTCGTCGTGTTGCGGGACGATTCGGGTAGCTTCAGCGGATTCGAGGAGATGAGGAACGACGCCATGGCGCAGGTACTTGCCTGGGCACCAGGCAATCTTCGAGACGACGACACCATCACCGTCGTATCGTTCGCCGGCCAGGCAATCGTCACGATGCCCACGACCAGCATCGCGGAGCTTGCAGCCAACGATGTGACACCGAGCGACGCCACTGCCCGTGATGGGCGCAATACGAACCTTGTGCCTGCCCTTCGAGCTGTTGAGGATGCGCTTGCTCGCAACGAAAATGCGACCAGCATCGTGGCTATCACCGACACCTTGGTGGCCGACACCCAGTCCCCAGACGTTGCCAGGCTGCTGCGCGACCTCAATGTCACCAGCATGAGCGTCATTCTTCCGGCGGGGGTGGTCGTCAATGATGGCTGGGCTGACGCGTTCAACTGGGAAGCCGAGTTCCATACCCGCTCGGACGACACTGCCTCAATCGCGCTCGCCGTCGGCCAGGCACTCGCGCACGCGACCGGGCAACACCTGGAGCCTGCCGGTTCCTAGCCTCGGGGGATGCGTGCATCAGAGCCCGATCTCCCCGGCAGATGCCCGGCATCTGCGCTTGTGTAAGCTGCTGCTGTCCGCGTATGTCGCGGCATCTTCCGGGGGGAAATCGCAATGGGCCGCATACTGCCTGTCCATCTCAACTGCTGGAGAGCGACGTACTTACTGAGGGACGACATGTCCGCTGCCCGCTCGCAACGCTCCTCGGGCAGACTGCTCGAGCTCGTACCCGGGCTGCCGGCGAACTCCCTCCTCACATACGTGCTGGCCGGAAACGGTGCGGGCCAGGTCGATATGGAGCTCCACAGCGACACCGACTCCGGTTTGGTCGACGGCGATGTCGATTGGGTGTTCGACAAGATCGCCTCGCTCGAGCCGATCCCGGTGCGAGACAGCCATATGCCGGAGCTGAACGGACTGGCGACACTGTATGAACTCGTGGGTGTGGCCGAGCCTCCGGGCCTGAGTTATGGCGGTTTCGAGTTGGTTGATCAGCCCGATCCCCAGGAACTACGCAAGCGCGCGAATCCACGCTACTGGCCGGTCAAGGCACTCACCAACAACATGGACCTGTTGTCCGCGCTCACCACTTGCGAGGCGCAGGTGCGAGTCCACCTGGCACCTGCCAACAGTCTTGAGCAGTCGGCGATCGGAGCTCAACTGCGAGATTCGGCGCAACTCGGTGGTGCCGTCGACACGGAGCTCTACTTGGGCAGCCCTGTTCGCATCCGTTGCTTCATCGCAACGTCGGAGGACCGTTTGCCGCCACGCCTGCGGGCCGCGCTGCTCAGACTCGGCGTTGGTCTGCGGCTCGAACCGCTCACCGTCAGCGATGAGACGATCGCCATGTGGAATGGCGAAGAGACGTCGCTGGCTGGGGCGGCGCAGCCTTTCGGCAAGGCGCAGTGCCTGGTCCCTATTCCGGCCAGCGGCCCGGATTCGTCCATCTGCGGCCTCAAGACTCGCGAAGCGCAGCTTGATGTTGTGCCGCTCACCGAGGCCGAATTGCCGGGCGATGGGCTACGAGTTGGTCACGCCATCGACGAACTGGGTCAGCAGGTCGATGTGCGCCTCGCCGTGAAAGACCTTCTGCTCCACACCCAGGTCTTGGGTGCCACCGGCACCGGTAAGTCATCCCTGCTGGCTGGGGCGGTGCAGGCGGCCATCGAAGCAGGCTATGGCGTTTCGGTGCTGGACGCACATGGTCCGTTGGTGGAACGGATTCTGGCGGAGCTGCCACCCGAGTACATCGGCCGAACGATCGCCGTGCAGAGCGACGATGCCGACCATCCCGTGCCGGTCAACGTCCTCGCCACGCCCGATGCCGACCTCATCCTCGACACCATGCTGCAGGTAATCCGTGATCTGTTCGACCCGCAGAACCAGGGCATTGTGGGGCCCAGATTCGAGCGGGCGACCAGTCAGATCATCAAGGCTCAGCAGGCGCTGATCGGCGAACAGGCGAACTTCGCCACAGTCCCCATGTGGCTGCGTGACCAGGGAACGTTGAAGGCGATTGTCGATGCGCTCAGACATACCGACCCTGCCCTGGCTCAGGCGATCGCGTCCGAGTTGGGGAACAACAGATCAAACGAGCTTCCGGAGTTGGTCGCGTGGGTGAATTCCAAGTTCCAGCGACTCACCAATAGTGCCGAATTGCGAGGCATCCTGCTCACCGGGGCAGATGCGGTTGATGTCACCAGGATCATCGACAACCGACAAGTCCTGCTCATCGATCTCGCATCCACCAAGATCGGCACCCTCGGCGCACAGTTCTTGGGCGAAATGTGGCTGCTGAAGCACTGGCTCGCGATGTCGCAGAGAACCGATGTGACTCGTCCTCACCTGATCATCGTGGACGAGGCGCAACTCTTCGGATCAGGCATTCTGCCGCGCATGCTGGCGGAGTCGCGCAAGTACGGGTTGGGCATCGTGATGGCACACCAGCACCTGCAGCAACTCGGTCACGACCTTCGTGAGGCGGCCTTGGCGAACACAAGCAACGTCGTGGTCTTCCGCTCGGGGCCGATGGAGGCTCAGACCGCGCTGGACCGGCTCGGCAGGTGGCCATCTGGTCCGCTGACCCGCCTGCCCAGGCTCACCGCCGCGGCAACGCTGTCAATGGGTGTAGCGCAGACGCAGCCCTTCACGCTCATCGTGGATCACAATGAACGCGTGTTGCATCCCGATGCCGAGACCGGACGCAAAGTGCTCGCTCGAACCTATGAACGCTATTCACTGCCCTATAGGAATTTGCCGCAGTGGTCGAACGAGCGGGTAGACCAGAGGCTGGCTAGTTCGATTGATAGTAGGCCACCGCAATCGGCCTTCTTGGACGAATGGCTGGTGCGGCGAAAGCAGCTTGCTGAACAGGCCAACGGGGACGGCGCTTCCGGAGCAACGGCTGCTTCTTCCGCAGATGGCAGCATGCCAACTGAGTAGGAGTGAACCATGACCAGTCCCGGTCTGCCGGATTTCCCTTTTGAGGATGTTGGATTGGCTGGGCTCAGCGATGAGGAGAAGCAACGATTCCTCGCAGGGCTCAACGAGGAGTTGGTGTTGCGCGTGGGGAGTCGGCTCAATCGCGGCCTCTCCGATTCTCAGATCGAGGAGTTCACTCGTCTTATCGATCGAGATGAGGAGTTTGTTCACGCCTGGCTCGAGTCCAACGCAGGGCAGTATCAAGACGATCCGATCTACCGCCATTTTGCGAGCCTGGGCTTGGCACGCGCAGAGATCGAAGCAGAAGCGGCTGCGACCATCTGGCTGAGATCGAATTGCCCCGACTACAGGGGGATCGTCCAGCAGACCGTACGTGAGTTCTACGCCGAGTGCATACAGCGGCTCAATGGCTCGGACGATCCGCAATGAGCGGTGCGCCTCGCATCCACGGACGAACACGGTGGCGCATCGCATCCGGAGCCCTGACATTGCTGGCGCTCGCGATGTTGATTGCGCTGGCCAGCAGCGCGTATCGAGGCGAAACTGAACAGCTGGGCTGTTGGCCGCGTTGGTTACGTCCAACGCCGGGAAATGGGTGGTTCGCACTTGCTTTCGTCGCTGTCTGCTGCGCCGCGACGGTGGCAATCGGGCGAGGCTGGCTCGTTCGATTCAGAGTGCTCCATCTGTCGATGATGCTTGCGTTCCTCACGGTCGTCCTGGGTCTGGCCAGCTACCTGCCGCTGGCGAAGGTTGATGGCGAAATGCACTGGGTCATGCTGGTGGCCTGGGTACTAGGACTGTTTATGGGCGCTCTGCCTGTGATGCCGGGTCAGAGCGCGGATGGACCTGCTGAGCTGTATTCGCTCGGTTATCAGATCGCGGCGTTCAGCGGTATTGCGACCGTGACTGTCGCCGCTGTATCTGTGATCTGGCAGTTGCTTCGCGACCAATCCGATCGGTTGGCCGCTATCCTCGATGTTGACATCGATATTGTCGTTGGCATCGACGACGAAGCGCTTGAGTTGGTCAGGCACCTGAAAAGTGAGCGCGATCAGTTGCGGACGATCCCCGGATGGTTCAAGACGACTTGGCGCGAACGGATGGAGCTTCGTTGGCGGCGCAGAAGAAGCTCTGTCGTCCTTGTGCACAACAGCCCTGACGAGCCCCGATTGGGTGAATTCCGATCCGCAGGATGTCGGGTTATCGCACGCGAGTCGATCAGAGATGCCCTGCAAGCGCGTCTCCTCATCACTCACGGGCGGCCCGCGGTCCGGCATTTCTTCGCCGTGCAGGAGCGGCCGGCAGACAATCTGGCATTGGTGTGCCATGTTGGGAGCATTCTGGCTCAGGCCTCGAGTGACAAACCCGCGGCTTTCGTCCCTCGCCTGGTGGCGCGAGTCGATGATCCTCGTGAGGCTCGTGCTGTCCGGCTCGCTCATCTCAGCGAATGCGGCTACTACATGGACGCGCTGAGTGCGGACGAACTGCTCGCTCGCGATATCGTCGCCAGGATCGTGAGGCAAGAGCGTTCCATGGTGCTACTCTTGGGGGATTCTGCTCTCACGGTGGCAATCCTGGACGAGATCGTGCTGCGCCGTGCATTTGCTCACGAATGTCATCGAGGATTCCCAATCCGTGAGGCGGTCCTGATTGACGCGCACGCGAAGGCGCAGGTGGACGAGTGGCTACAGCATTGTCCGCCGGCCACCTGTCGTCCAACTCCTTTCACAATCAGGTCCTTTCGCGGTCGGGATTGGGACAGAGCATGTTCCCGGCTGTTGCAGGACCGGGAGGATGACGGCGCAGGGACCGCGGCGGCGATTGTGGTCACGGGCACGCCGAGCTCGCAATTGTCTGCGCAGGCGATGCGGATCAGCGGTGCTCACGAAGGAGCACTCGTGTTCTGTCCTAGTGACAGCACAATGGGAGTCGAAGATCCTCCCTTGGACGTCGGCACCTATCTGCCCGGTCGCCTGGTCGTCTCGTATGGTTCGACGCTGCTGGCCAACGGTGAAGTGCCGGAAGACTCCTGGACTGTACTCGCCCGCCAGAACCATGCAGCTTTCCTGGTCGGCAAGGACCCCTATCCCATCGCCACCCGGCGCGAATGGGGCGATGCAGCGTGGCCCGAGTTCGTCAGCGAGAAGTTCCAGGGGGAGGGTAAGGTCGGGAGCTCGACACATCTGGAGGCTCGGCTGCCCCGGTTCATTCGCGACGACAACCTGCACCAGCAGCGCAAGGTGATGCAGCTGGTCGCCGAGGAGCATGGCGGCTGGTTGCCGGTCACCGCGAGTGATCACCGTGCGGAGATGACTGACGAGCAGCTCAGCGAGCACCTGCTTGACTCCGTAGCAATCCGGCAAATCGCCAAGGGCGAGCATGAACGCTGGTGTGTGAACCGTCTGGCTGCGGGCTGGAGGTTCCTTCCCACGTCGGGTGGTACCGGTGATAAGGCGGACATGGAGTGGAATCGCTTCACGGCAAATTTGTGGGATTGGGACGACGAGAAGACCACAGATACTGATCGTGACTACGACATCGAGCAGGTCACGGCAATTTTGAAGCGCCTGTTCCTGTTCGGTATTGCGCCGAAGGGTTGACCCACGATGCTTCACACGCCCGGCGAGCTCCTTGTCATCGGTGGGGGAAGGAAGCGGCACCATCGGCCACCCGATGATCGTTCGGCAGTCTGCCAATAGCCAGTGGGGATGCCCTGGTTGTGGGCATGTTTCCGGCTCCCGGCGCTGTGGGCCCTGACCGCAGATTCATACATACTCGTACATCTTGGCGCGCCAGTAGCCCGGCTGAGAGCTGCTAAGTTGCTCGCGGATCTGCCTCAGCGGATAGGCGCCTTCGAGCCCCGGAATACGACTCATGGAAGGACTACCCATCGATGGGGTGCCGAATGGGCGTCGTTGGCTGAACAAGTCGAACAGACGACTCAACCGTCCTGAAGAAAGGGCGGCAACGCTACAACATGGGCAACATCTGACATGGGAGGGCACATGCGCTTTGGCGCGGCTGACAGGGACCCTGGCGCTGAGCGCCATGTTCGCCTGCACCTGGGGCTGATGACGCCGCGTGACAGCGATGTGAAAGCAGGAGCAGTTGCCGAGAAGACGAGCAACACGGGTCGCACCTTGTGGATGAAGGGGGCTGCGCTCGTGTTGCTGCTGGTTGGGTTTGTGATGCTCGGGTCGCTTTTCACCGGCGAGTTTGAGGGCTGGGAAATCATCTCATTCCTCGTGATCAGTTGGGCGATCTACCTCCTATTCTTCGAATCGACGACCTGAGAGTCGCACAAGAGGAAACGTCTGACCGGGGGAGACGATGACTGAGCAAACATGCAGCCGGTGTGGCGCTGAAGCGGCGGACGGCCCTGGTCGCTGGAGCGTCGGCGGTGCTGGCCAGTGGGCTGGCGCGTCCGGCGGTGGCATCGCCGCCTCTTGACGCGCCTTTCATTCATCCTCGTGATGATTGGGCCGCAGGTGCGCGCACAGTTGTGGCCCGATGCTCGGGCACTGGTCGCGGCGTCCCAACCCAGCCAAGCGCCAACGCCGAGCGTCGCCTCCGTCCCAACGGAGCAGACTGTGCCCCTGCCGACGCCCGACCCCACACCTGCCGGCCACACCCCGGCATCCGCACGATCGAGCCCGTCCCCTCGATCCACGGACTCCACCTCGCCCGGCAGCGGGTCCGGCTGGCTGCTCCCGGCCGGGCTTGCCGCCACCGCGGCGGGCGCGGGAGCACTCGCTTGGGCATCCCGCTTCATGCGGCCGCAGCCCCCGAGGGAGAGCAACGGCCGTTCACAATGAGATGGAATCTTCGGCGCGTTGCGTTAGCCGGGGACGGCGAGTAGCACCCCTTCAGCCCCAGACCCGCCTCACGCCACCCGCCGCGCAACCAGCAGATGCCAAGCCCACAACCCCGCCGCGGTGACCCCGAAGACGGCACTGGCCAGCGCCATCGAGAAGACGCTCGCCGAGACCGCCGGGATGACGACCCCCGCGATGAGCGCATTGAGCAGCAGCGACACGAAGCTCTGCAACGACGCGGCCGTGCCACGTTTCTCGGGGAACAAATCGAGCATCGTCAACTGCAAGATCGGGAAGGCCAGCGACATGCCGAAGGCGATCAGCGCGGGCCCGACGATCGGCCAGGGCAGCTGGGTGGCCAGCGGTGACGACGTGAGGCCCAGATTCAGCGCGATCGCTCCCAGCATGATGGCCAGACCGATGCTCGCCACCTTCTCGGTATGGCCCCATTCGGCCAGCCGCGAATTTACGTAAGAGCCGACAATCATGCCGGTGATCATCGGGACGAAGAAAACCCAGAAATCTCGTTCGCCCAGCCCGAGAAGCCGGACGATGAAGATCGGTGCACCGGCGATGTAGAGGAACTGCGCGGAGAAGCCGAGCGACGACGCGAACGCCAGCCGCGCGAACGGACCGTCCGCGGCCACATTGCGCATGTTGGCGAAGATAGGG
>Ga0334888_1002111_pt1 | contig 22886 bp, 21 predicted proteins | sample GraSluR1_MG_FD_207227 | JGI IMG/M metagenome (GOLD analysis project Ga0334888, IMG submission 207227) | Sludge microbial communities from methane-producing bioreactor in Wageningen University, Netherlands - Granular Sludge_3_08-R1 | ecosystem: Engineered > Bioreactor > Anaerobic > Unclassified ...
TCCGTGACCACCGTATTCCATACGAATTCGATCTTGTCGTTGGCGAAGGCGCGATGCTGCAAAATCTTGCTGGCGCGCAACTCGTCGCGGCGGTGAATGATGCGTACGCGCGTGGCGAACTTAGTGAGGAACAGCCCCTCCCCACTGCGCTGTCGCCCCCGCCGACCACCACCACATCTTTACCGCGGAAGAAGAAGCCGTCGCATGTACCGCAATAGCTGACGCCCTTGCCGGTGTACTCCTTCTCGCCCGGCACGTTCAGATAGCGCGGGCTGGCGCCTGTGCACAGAATCACAGAATTGGTCTGGTACTCCCGGCCGTTCATTGTGCGCACGACAAACGGGTGCCGGTCCGTAACAATCTCGGTCACGTAGTCGAACTCGATGCGCGTGCCGAACTTTTCGGCCTGTTCCTTCATCTTCTCGACCAGCTCCGGCCCGCTCAACCCTTCCGGAAAGCCAGGGTAATTCTCCACTTCATAGGTGACGCTGACCTGACCGCCGTAGTCGTTTCCCGTAATCAACAACGGGCTGAGATTGGCCCGCGCCGTATACAGCCCCGCCGTGAAGCCGGACGGGCCGCTGCCCACGACGATCACGTTCTCCACCTGCGGCTGTGCGTCCTTGCCGCTGCCGTTCGTCGCTGTCATGCCGTCGGACATAAACTGTCTCCTCGTTGCTTATTCTTTCCTGCGGCGACGACTTGCTCACACGTTGGCAAAGAAGCCGTCGCCATGCTTTTCGTAGAGAACGATATGCATGGCAGTATACGCCTGTCATACTTCGCGCGCTGTAGGTCCGCCTACAACCTCTGGCGCACTCGGCCCCATCTCGCCGGCCAGCGCCATCACCAGCGCGACCGCAGCCAGCGCCGCGGTCTCCGCCCGCAATGTGCGCGGGCCAAGCGTCGCCAGTTTCCAACCCGTCTCAGTCGCAACCTGCGCCTCTGCGACGGAAAGACCCCCCTCCGGCCCGATAAGCAGGCTGACGCGCGCGTCAGCCGCGTGGCCGGCAGCCGGCCCGAAGCGTCCAGCCAAGCTGGGCGCGCCGCCCGCGTCCTCCCAGGGCAAGAGACGTATACCGTCCGCCTGGCGCACAGCCTCAGCATACGACAGCGGCTCCGCCAACTCCGGCACACGGCCGCGTCCGCTCTGTTCCGCGGCCTCGCGCACGATGGTGCGCCAGCGCTCATACTTGCCTAGCAGAGCAGCCGCAGGCCGCACGATCGTGCGTTCGCTGATGACCGGCACGAAGCGGCTCACACCGAGTTCAGTCCCCTTTTGCAGCACCCACTCCATCTTGTCGGCCTTCAGTGCGCATTGCCAGAGCGTCACATGAGCGCGAGGCTCCCCATGCGCGCAATGCCGCTCCAGCACCCGCCCGGTCGTCTCGCGGCCATTAGCGGCTTCGAGTTCGGTCACATACTCGAATCCGCGTCCGTCCAATAGCAGGACACGGTCGCCGGGCTTAGCGCGCAGCACCCGCTGCAACTGATGGCGCAGCGGCGACAAATCAATCGCCTCGCCTATCGCCGGCTGCGCATTCGTCAAGAAGAATCGATGCATCCCTCGCCCGCCCCGTCCTGGTTATGCGTCCGCCGTCCGGCCCATCACCAGCGCAACCCAGTCCTCTTCCTGCTTGCGGTCGAGCAGCGCCAGCCCGTGCCGTCGCCCGGCATCGATCACCAGATCGGCCTTTTCATCGATGATGCCGGCCATGATCAGCCGCCCGCCCTTCGCCAGCGGGTTCGCCAGCGGCACATTGCCATAAGTCCCATCCAACAGATTCGCCAGCACCTCGGCCAAGATGTTGGCGACCACCACCTGAAAGCGCCCGTCCATGCCTGCCGGGATGCTCCCCGCGCGGATCTCGATGCGCGCCGGCGCATCCGCCCCGGCCAGCCCATTGACCTGCGCATTCTCCGCCGCGACCTGCACCGCGGTCGGGTCAATGTCGGTGGCGACGATATGAGCAGCGCCCAACATGGCGGCCACAATCGACAACACGCCGCTGCCCGTGCCCACATCCAGCACTGCATCGCCGGGCCGCACCAGTTCTTCCAACGCCCCGATGCACAGTCGTGTGCTGGGGTGCAGGCCCGTACCGAAAGCCATGCCCGGGTCCAATTCCACCACGATATCATCCGGCTGCGCGGCGTACTCCTCCCAGGTCGGCTTCAGCACAACGCGCCGGCCGATGCGCATGGGTTTATAGAACTGCTTCCAGACGTTAGCCCAGTCTTCCTCGCGCACCGTGCGCAGCTTGGCGTCCGGAATCGGATAGATCTGCGAGAGATGCCACAGCCCGTCTTCGATCTTGCGGCGAATTTCCTTGCCGCGTGCGCCGGGCTTGATGTATGTCCGTACAACCACGCGATATTCGCCCTCGATCGGCTCGCCGAAATCGTCAAAACCCGTCGCCTCGATCACCGCGCCGCCGCCGCTCGCCTCGCCGGCTTCGCTGTCTTCCAGATAGCCGCCGCCGTTAAACCGGTTGAACAGCTCGCTCACCGCCTCCGCCGCTTCGCCATCGCACTCGACTGCGATCTCCAAAACCTCGCCGTTGCTCATCGCCCTATCCTTTGCTCGACGCCGCGTGCCGCGCTTCGCCGGCACAAAGAACGGAGACCTGTTCACGCTTCACCGGTCTCCGTTCTCCGTCTATATACAGGATGCCGCACCGCTGCGCGGCCATTCAGCCGCCGCCAAAGATGCGGTCAAAAAAGCCCTTATGCTCCTCCAGCGGCGCATCGTCGAAGGTGCGCGCCAATTCGCGCAGCAGTTCCTTCTGTTCGCCGGTGAGGTTGGTGGGCGTCTCCACCCGTACCGTCACGATCATGTCTCCGCGCCCGCTGCGCTGCAGCCGCGGCACGCCCTTGCCGCGCAGCCGGAACGTTCGCCCCGTCTGGACGCCGGCAGGAATTTCCATCTCCTCTTGATCCCCTTCGAGGGTGGGCACTTTTACCGTTGCGCCCAGCGCCGCCTGTGCAAAGTTGATCGGGTATTCGAGATGCACATCGAACTGGTCGCGCACGAAGATCGGATGCGGCTCGACCGAGACGACCACATACAGGTTCCCCGGCGGCCCGCCCAACCGGCCCGCTTCGCCTTCGCCGGCCAAACGAATCCGCGTACCGTCATCCACGCCCGCGGGAATCTTGACGTTGATCTTGCGCGTCACGCGCACGCGCTTGCCGCCCTTGCATTTGCCGCAAGGAGAGGGAATCACCTCTCCGCTGCCGCCGCACGCCGGGCAAGGCGTAGACGAGATCACGGCCCCGAACAGTGCGCTCTGCTGGCGGCGGCGCACCTCGCCCGTACCGTTGCAAGTGGAGCAAGTCACGGGCGACGTGGGCGGCTCTGCACCCGTACCCTGACAGCGTTCGCAGGTCTCCAGACGCGGGATCTCCAGTTCGCGCTCAGTTCCGAAAACGGCTTCCTCGAACGTCAACGTCAGGTCCGCGCGCAGGTCAGACCCGCTGCGCGGCTGCCGTCGCCCGCGCGCGCCTACGCCCCCAAAGCCGCCGAAGAATTCCTCGAAAATGCTGCTGAGATCGCCAAAGCCGGCCGAGAAATCGTCAAACCCGGCGCTGCGCAGCCCGTCATGCCCAAAGCGGTCATAGGCGGCGCGCTTCTGATCATCGCTCAGCACCTGATAGGCTTCGTTGATCTCCTTGAAGCGCAACTCCGCTTCAGGCGCAGAGTTCACATCCGGATGGTATTGCTGCGCCAGCTTGCGAAAGGCCTTCTTCAGCGTATCCTTATTCGCATCGCGGTCAACGCCCAATACCTCATAATAATCTGGCTTGCTCATCGTCTCATATACCTACAGCCGTTAACACACCTGGCCTGCTCTACTCCCAACTGATAATCCACGCACACAACCCGGCCAGCACAATCGTCGCCGCAATCAGCGCGGCCCACTGGCCCGGCAAGAAACCGACATGCCGCGCACTAAAAAAAAGAATGACCACCATGCCCACGGCCAATACCAGCCAATTGGACAAGACGGGATGCACATTCCAAAAACGTTTGATGGAGTCCATGTTTATGCCTCAGCCGTCTCCAATCGGGCCGCAAACTTGCGCTGCAAATCCGCCCAGATGCGATCCAGTTGTGCATAGAGTTCCGCCAACGTGCCGTTATTGTCGATCACCCGGTCGGCCTGGTTTACTTTTGCGGCTTGGGGCGACTGCATGCCCATGCGCCGCCGTGTCTCCTCTTCGGGCATGCCCCGACTCTCCAGCGAACGCCTTACTTGCGTCGCCGGGCTGGCGGCCACCACCCAAATTTCATCGCACAGACCGGCCATCGTACCGGCTTCCAGCAGTTTGATCGCCTCCAACACGACGATCTTGGCCGTCGACGCCTTGATCTTGTTATACACCCAAGCAAAGACCGCAGGATGTACGATCTGTTCCAAGCGGCCCAGACGCTCGGCGTCGCCAAAGACGATCTCGCCCAGCTTGCGGCGGTCGACGGCGCCCTGTTCGTCCAAAATAGCCGCACCGAACTCGGCCACGATGCCCTCATAGGCCGCACCGCCGGCCTCCATTACCTGATGAGTCACTCGATCCGCATCGATAGCGCACGCGCCGTGCCGCTTCAGATATTCAGCGACCGTGCTCTTGCCTGTTGCTATATTGCCGGTGAGACCGATCACCACCGAATTCGTCGACATGCGCTTCCTACCCTATGCGTACTGCGCCACACGAAGACATTTCTGCTGCGCGCCAGAGAGCGCCCAGCACGCGCTAGATCATACCATAGCCTTCCATCGCCTCGAAAACATCCGTCCGCCTCCAAACGACACAATATACAACGCGGTTTTACGTTTCGCGCGCAGTTGTGTGGATAAGTATTTCCGACTATAATTATGCGCCATCGGACGCGGGTCTTGGCTTCGCCATTACTCACATGCGACAAGGTGAGATTGGTTGTGGCGACACAGCGGCCACAGAACGAACCCGCCAAGGCCCAACCCATAACGGCGGCCACAGTTTCTGTTCCTACTCCATCCTTTTGGCCCGTGAGAGTTGAGTCGTCATTCTCACACATCACTCTTTCAACTTGTCTAGATATTGAACAGACGGGAGAAGCAGATGCGCAAGTATTCGGTGATTTTTACATTGTTGATTGCCGTGGCGTTGGTTATGGCCGCCTGCGGCGGCGGCGCGCCGGCCCCCTCCGCACAACCTGAAGCAGCCGCCCCCGCAGCAGGGGAAGCGGCCGCCCCGGCAGCGGCAGATAGCGGTGAAGGCAAAGTTATCGTCCCTGCCGGTCAGCCGATCCGCATTGGCGGCTCGTTCGGATTGACCGGTCCTATTCCCGATCCGGGCAAAGATGAACACCAGGCCGTTCAGATCGCTGTTGAAGACATGAATGCCGCCGGCGGCGTCCATGGCTTCATGCTCGAACTGGTGGCAGAAGACGGCGCCTGCTCCGGCGATCAGGGTACGGTCGTCGCCAACAAATTCGCAGCGGACGGCACGATTGTCGCCGTGTCCGGCGGCATGTGCTCCGGCGAAACCTTTGGCATGATTCCGATCCTTAAAGAAGCGCGTATTCCGTTTGTGTCGCCGAGCGCCACCAATCCCGACGTGACCTCGCCGGACTGCGACATCTGCAATCGCGTGGCGTTGAGCGACGCTTTGCAGGGCGAGACCGACGCCCTCTATGCGCTTGAGACGCTCGGCGTGACCAAGGCCGCGGTCATGCACGACAACAGCGACTACGGCAAGGGCGTAGCCGAAACATTCCAGGCGGCTTTCGCAGAAGGCGGCGGCGAAGTCACAGCCTTTGAAGGCGTGCAGGTCGGCGATACCGACTTCCGCGCAGCCTTGGCGAAGATCGGCGCAGGCGGCCCCGAGCTCATCTTCTTCGGCGGCTATGCTACCGAAGCGGGCCTGATCGTCACTCAGATGAAGGAAACCGCCGGCCTTGAGGAAGCTTACTTCATGAGCGACGACGGCACCTACATGCAGCAATATCTCGACGCCGGCGGCGCCGCCGCCGAAGGCACCTTCGCCTCCTCCTTCGCAGGCACCGCCGAGTCTGGACGCAACATCGAGTTCGTCGACAAGTATGTCGAGAAGTTCGGCATGCATCCCAGCGATCTCGGCCCGTTCCACTACCAGTCATACGACACGGTCTTGGTCATCACCGAAGCGCTGAAGAAGGTGGCCGAGGTCGACGATGCCGGCAACCTGGTCATCGATCGCGAGGCGCTCATTACGGCCATCCGCGAGACCGAGGGGCTTGAAGGTCTGACCGGCACCATCACCTGCAATGAAGTCGGCGACTGCGGCGCCGGCGGCATCCAGATCTACCAGGTCATCGACGGGGCCTTCCAACAGGTCTCCGGCTTCGGCATGGAAGAATAGCGGGACGCAACACAACCTGAACCGAATGGAGCAAGAGTTCGACTCTTGCTCCATTCCCCCCATCCTCGGGTCTATCATCAACGCCATACGTCTCCCCTGCCGCCATCACTGAGCCACAAGGGGACTACCATCCGGACAAGCGGCCCATGACATCCACAACAGCCCGTCTTGACAGTGCAGCCTCTCGTAGGGTCCGTTCGCCGAGCCTCATCAAATGGGGATTAGGAATCGTGATCTTAGCGCTGCTCAGTTGGCGCGTGATCACCGTCGGCGTAGCCGAAGGCTACCCAGCGTCATTCTGGGTTTCCCAGGCACTGAACGGCCTTGTTCTCGGCGGCGTCTACGCCCTGGTCGCCCTCGGCTATACGCTCGTCTACGGCATCCTCTTCATGATCAACTTCGCCCACGGCGAGATCATGATGTTGGGCGGGATCGCCGGTTATTTTGCCCTCCAGGTCTTCACCGCTATCGGCTGGATGGAGGGGTCTGCTGCGCTGGTCATTTTGGGCCTGCTGCTGATCATGACGATTGGCATGGCGACCTCTGTCGTCACCGGCGTGACGCTAGAGCGACTCGCCTACCGGCCGCTGCGCAAAGCGCCCAGGCTCGTGCCCCTCATCAGCGCCATCGGGGCCTCGCTCTTTATCCAGTACTCCGTACTGCTCATTTTTGGCGTCAGCCCGCACGTCTACCGCAAGCCCGCTTTGCTCGAAGGCGGCTTTCGTGTTGGCCAAGTGTTCGTTTCCTACACCGGTCTTATCATCTTTATCACCTCTATCTTGTTGATGCTGGCGCTCTACCAGATCATCCAGCGCACCAAACTGGGCCGCGCTATGCGCTCCGTAGCCGAGGACAAGGACACCTCAGCGCTGATGGGCGTCAATGTCGACCAAGTAATCGTCTTCACCTTCATCCTAGGGTCTGCGCTGGCCGGCGCAGCGGGCGTCATGCTCGGCTTCCATAACACAGTCGTAAAGTTTAACAGCGGCTTCATTCCGGGCATCAAAGCCTTTACCGCCGCCGTCTTGGGCGGCATCGGCAACATTCCCGGCGCCATGTTCGGCGCCATGATCCTAGGGCTGATCGAATCCATCGGCCCCAGCGCCCTGGGCATTCCCACCGAATATAAGGACATAATCGCCTTCAGCATGCTGGTGTTGATCCTGGTCTTCAGGCCCACCGGCCTCTTCGGCGAAATTCTGAGCGAGAAGAAGGCATAGCCATGGCCGACCAAGAACCTCTGCGCCGCGGCATCCAAATCGGGCTGATCGCTTTCGCCATCCTCACCTACGCCATTCTCATCGGCATACCGATCCGGTTGGGCGCAGCGGCCTTCCCGGTCCTGTCTGCGCTCGTCGCCCTGTTCATCTTTGCCATGTTGCGCCGGCCTATGAAGGGCTACCCCGCCGATCGCCCGGCCATATCGATCATCCGGCAGGCGGTCACGGCCGGTCTGATTGCAGGCGCGCTTGTTGCCGCCCTGATCTGGCTCTTTACGTCGCTCATGGCGGATGGCGTCCGCCTCCAGCCGATCTTCGACAAGGTTGTGCCGCAAAATATCGCCGCACTGCATAACGTAAGCCCCGGCGCCATCGCCAACGGAGAAGTCTCCTGGACGAGTCCGCTTCTCCAGATCGGCATGATGGCCCTAGCCGGTCTGGCAGGCGCCGGTCTGGTCTTGCTCAACCGCAGCCAGGGGGCGGATTCTCTGCGCGCCCGACGCATTCCGGGCGCCAAATGGATCGTCATCGTCCTGCCCTTCGTGCTGATGCTGTTCGTTATCTGGCTAGGGCAGCCGGCCGCCACCTTCGGCGGCGCCCATAAGGGCACTGTTCGCCTGCTTCTGGCGATGATCACCTTCGGCAGCGGCCTTTTCTCCCTGCGCCAAGCCAGCCAGCCCCGAGAACGCATCATCGTCGGCGTCCTGCTCACCGCCGGCGCGCTCTACATGCCCTTTACTCTCGACCAGTTCCAAAACTCGGTAATGGGCCTCGTCTTTATCTTTGCCATGATGGGCCTCGGTCTCAATATCGTCGTCGGCTATGCCGGTCTGCTCGACCTGGGCTATGTGGCCTTCTTCGCCATCGGCGCCTACGTCTACGCCTTCATCTCCGCACCGTTCTCGTCGCCCTTCATCACCCAGCAGTTGATCAATTTGGGCATCGATCCCAATACGCCGCTGCTCGGTTTCTGGCTCGCCATGCCCGTGACGATGGCGATAGCCTGCGTCAGCGGCGCGCTGCTCGGCATTCCGGTGCTGCGCATGCGCGGCGACTATCTCGCCATTGTCACCCTTGGCTTTGGCGAAATCATTCGCCTCTTCATGCTCAACATGGCTCCGTTGACGAACGGCCCGCGCGGCCTGTTGCGCATTGCCCCGCCTGCCTTCGGCTCCTTCGCGCTGGGCAGCCCGCGCTACATCTTCCTGCTTGCGCTGCTCGGCGCCGGGCTGATCGCCTTCGCCGCCTACCGGCTGAATGACTCGCGCCTGGGCCGCGCCTGGACCGCCATGCGCGACGACGAAGATGTCGCCCAGGCCACGGGCATCAACCTTGTGCGCACAAAACTGCTTGCCTTTGCCACCGGCGCAACCTTCGCCGGGCTCGCCGGCCAACTCTACGCCGCCCGCCAGGTAAACATCTTCCCTGAAAATTTCACGCTCTTCGTCTCCATCGACGCCCTGTCGATCATCATCGTCGGCGGCCTCGGCAGCATACCGGGCGTGGTGCTAGGCGCTCTGGCGCTGAAGGGTCTGCCCGAAGTGCTGCGCGGCATCGACGAATACCGCATCGTCGCCTTCGCCGCCCTGCTTGTCATCATGATGATCGTCAAGCCCGAAGGCATCATGCCGGCAGCGCGCCGCAAACGCCAGTTGCGCCGCGACGACATCCCCGTCGAAGAATCCCCAGGCCCGAATCCCGACAGCGGCGCCGCTGCGTCCCTCGAAGAACGGAGTAGCTGACCATGCCCCTGCTTGCCGCGAGTCATGTAACCAAAGTCTTCGGCGGCCTGACCGCAGTCAACCGCGTCGACCTCGAGATCGAAAAGAAGACCATTGCCAGCCTGATTGGGCCGAACGGCGCCGGAAAGACCACTTTCTTCAACTGCCTGACGGGCCTATACAAGCCCGAAGGCGGTGAGATTCTCTTCGACGGCCAACCGCTGATCGGCAGACGCCCCGACCAGATCACCGCGCTGGGCATCGCTCGCACCTATCAAAACATCCGTCTATTTGGCACGATGACGGCTCTCGAAAACGTCATGGTCGGCCAGCATGTAGAGATGCACTCGACCACGCTGGGCGCGCTCCTGCGCACACACGCCACGCGCGAGGAAGAACGGCGCGCCATCGAGCGCGCCCACGAATTGCTCGAATTCGTCGGCCTCGGCGGTGAAGAAGACACCGTCGCCCGCAACCTGGCCTACGGCGACCAGCGTTTGCTGGAGATCGCACGCGCCCTGGGCAGCAGCCCCAAACTCTTGCTGCTCGACGAACCCGCCGCCGGCATGAACCCCAGCGAGACGGAAGAGATGATGGCCCTGGTGCGCCGCCTGCGCGACAAACTCGGCATCACCATCCTGCTTATCGAGCACGACATGCGCGTCGTTATGAACGTCTCCGACCAAGTGTCGGTGCTGGATTACGGCGAGAAGATTGCGGAAGGTACGCCTGATGAAGTGCGGGCCAATCCGCGTGTCGTCGAGGCTTACCTTGGCCCGGGCGTGCACGAGGAAAGCGGAGATGGCCGCCTGCCCAGGAGAAAACCCGTCACCCCGCCCGTCTCTGCCGCCTGACGTCTGTCATCAACTCCTTATCGGATGCGGAGCAGCCAATCCATGCTCGTCCTAGAGAACGTTCACACCTACTACGGCCACATCCATGCGCTCAAAGGCGTTTCCTTGCGCGTTGAGCAGGGCGAAATCGTCACGCTCATCGGCTCCAACGGCGCCGGCAAGACGACAACGCTCAACACCATCAGCGGCCTGCTCGCCCCGCAAACCGGGACCATCACGCTGGAGGGCAATACGATCGCGCATACGCGCGCACACGAGGTGGCGAAACTCGGCGTGTCGCAAGCGCCCGAAGGCCGCAAGATCTTCGCTCGCCTCACCGTCCAGGAAAACTTGGAAATGGGCGCGTTTTACCGCACCGACAGCGCCGAGATCAAGGCCGATTATGAACGCGTGCTGGAGCTTTTCCCGCGGCTAAAGGAACGGCTCAGGCAACCGGGCGGCACGCTCTCCGGCGGCGAACAACAGATGCTTGCCATCGGCCGCGCCCTCATGAGCCGGCCGCGTATCTTGCTGCTCGACGAACCCTCGATGGGGCTGGCCCCCATCCTGGTGCAGATTATCTTCGAGATCATCTACAACATCAACCAGCAAGGCACGACCATCCTGCTCGTCGAGCAGAACGCGCACGCCGCCCTCGACCTGGCGCACCGCGGCTATGTGTTACAGACGGGAAAAATTGTCCTAAGCGATACGGCTGCGGGACTGCGCAAGAACCCAATGGTGCAGAAGGTCTACCTAGGCATCGACTGAGCCCGGCCCTACCACAACGTCACCACCCGTTCCCGGCCTTCCTTGAGCTGTGTGCGGTTGGTGCGCAGCGCCAAGAACACCGAGCCGAACGCTATGACGCCGTAAACCACATACGGCCAGAAAGTAGACCAGTCGTCGACGGCTAGCATGGCGAAAATGGCGAACGTGCTCACGCCGACGCTAACCGTCGCAATCGACGCAATCCGGCTCCACCAAAACATGATGCCGCCAATCAACCACACCATGCCGCCCACCGGCGGATAGAGCGCCATCGTCGTGGCCGCGCCGGTAATGCCGCCCGCTCCGCCCTTGAAGCCCAGAAAAACTGACCAGATATGCCCGATGATGGCGAAACCGCCTGCCAGGGACTGCACCAAGTGAAACGCAGCCTCACGGCTCACCGCCTCGCTCACGCTCATGGACGCAGGCTCCGGAAACAGCCCACGCGTTAGCGCAGTCACCAGCCAGATCGCCACCGCGCCCTTGACGGCATCCCCGATCACTGTGGGAATTGCCGCCTTGAGGCCGGCAGCGCGCCATGCGTTGGTTGCACCAGTGCGGCCGCTCCCCACCTGGCGAATGTCCACCCCATAGAGCCGGCAGGCCAACACCCCCACAGGGATCGCCCCCAAGAAATAGCCGAGCAACGCCGCCACAGGCGCCATAATCCAGATCATGCGACTGCCCTCATTTTCTTCGCGCCGGCCTCAGCCTGTCGTCCCCTCGGACGGCGCTATGCGGTCAGTAGGCGCCATGCGCTCTGGTGGAGCGGGCTTCTCGTACGGCGTGATCACCGGGATCGGCGCGTCCGCCTCGCGCGGCGCGGGAACCTGCGCTTCCACAGGCGCAGCCCCCTGGATGTCAACCTCTGCATGCAACGCCACGCCTTCGTCCATGAAGAAACTGTTGACATGGAGCGCGCCGCTCACCTGGCTGCCCTGCAACAATTCCACCCGGTCGGCGCGAATATCGCCCCAAAACGCCCCGCGTATGCTCACCGTCTTGGCGACAATATCGCAACGCACGCGCGCCGTCTCGGTCAAGATCACATTGGCGGGGGTTTGGATGCGCCCGCCGTCCACCGCGCCGTCGATGCGAATGCTCGTGTCGCTGCTCAGGTTGCCGCTAAACGAAGCGCGCGGCCCGATAATGACCTCGATGGCGTCCGGTTCCGGCTTACGAATTCGGCTAAACATAGATTCCTCCTCTCCCCCCTTAGCGGCATTCTCATCGAGGCTGCGCACCTTTCCCGATGAATGCCGGACCGTCTGGCGGAAGATCCGCTTCACGGCAGCGACCAACAGCAGCCCACGCGGCTTCGAACGAGCCCGCGCAAGCCGCTCGCCGCTACGCCAGAATGAGCTGCTCAGAAATGCTCGCGCCGCGATAGATGCGCTGGATGATGTCCGCCAGCAGAGGCGCAATCGAAAGCACCTCAAGCTTCGAGGTGCGCTTTTCCGGGGGGACCGGCAACGTATTCGTCACAACCAATTTCTCGATCCGGTCATCCGCCGCCAACCGCTCTAGCGCCGTCGGAAGCAGAACCGGATGCGTAATGGCAAAATAGGCGCGCCCTTCGGCGCCGTTCTCATACAGCGCGTCCACCTGTTTGAGCACGCTGCCGCCCGCCATGATATCGTCGATGATAATCGGGCGTCGCCCCGCCATGTCGCCGACCACGCGCGTCGTCTCCGCGGCTTCGAAACTGGTCCGCCGCTTCTGCATAATGACCAGCGGCAGATTGAGCAACTCGGCATACTTGCCGGCAAGACCGGCGCGGCCCAAATCCGGGCTAACGATGGCGGCGTTGGCGAACTTCGGCTGCCGGAAATAGTCCGCCAGCAACGGCAACGCGCTCAGCGGATCGACCGGAATGTTGAAAAAGCCCTGGATGGCGCGGCTGTGAATGTCCACAAAGATGACCCGCCGCGCGCCCTGCATCTCCAACATATTCGCCACCACCCGCGCGCTGATCGCCTCTCTGCCCTGCGCCATGCGCTCCTGCCGCGCATAGGGGAAATAGGGCACGACCACGCTCACGCTGTGAGCGCTCGCCCGCCGGAACGCATCCAGATAGAGCAGCAACTCCATCAGGTTGTCGTTCACCGGCACAGAGCAGGGCTGAATAATGAAAATATCCTGATCGCGGACAACCTCATCCACCTGCACATGAATCTCGCTGTCCGGCAGATGCCTCGTGGTAGCGCGGCCCAATGGCACGCCCAAGATCGAAGCAATGCCCTCGGCCAGTTCGGGATGCGCCGAACCGGCGAATATCCGCAGACGATGATATGATTCAGCCATTGCTTTCTTCCATCATCTAGTGCCGGCCTCCGGCCAGTGCCGCATTCTATCGCCAAATGACGCCACTCGGGACGCCGCCCCTTCCGTCGCCGGATACGCATATGGTAGCATATTAACACATGCGCCAAAAAGATCGTTGGGCATCACACCGTTAGGCTTCGCCATGCACAAACTCGTCATCGCTACACACAACCAAGGCAAACTGCTTGAATACCGCCAACTCCTGGACGATTTGCCGCTGGAGGTCATCTCGCTCGATGACCTGGGCATTACGGTCGACGCGCCCGAAACCGGTCGCACTTTCGCGGAGAATGCCCAATTGAAGGCGCAGGCCTACGCCGAGATGACCGGCCTGGCAACTTGGGCGGACGACAGCGGCCTAGAGGTGGATGCGCTCGGCGGGCGACCCGGCGTCTACTCCGCGCGCTACGGCGGCGCAGGCCTGTCCGACCCGGATCGCGTGCGCCTCTTGCTGCATGAGTTGGACGGTCTGCCCGCGCCGCAACGCACGGCGCGCTTTCGTTGCGCCGTCGCCATTGCCCTGCCCAACGGCTCACTCCACACCGTCGAAGACGCGGTCGAAGGTCTCATTGCCCCAGCGCCGCGCGGCGCCAACGGTTTCGGCTACGACCCGGTCTTCTTGCTGCCCGACCGCAACCTCACTATGGCCGAGTTGCCGCCTTCAGTCAAAAACCGTATCAGCCACCGCGGCAAAGCCGCACACGCGGCCAAGCAACTCATCGCACAGATCCTCGGCCAAATGCCGCGGTGCGAACAAGATTGATCTATCTCCCAATTCGGACTAGAATGACACGCACAAGGTTTTTTCCTTGCGCACTCGAACGGAGAGCGGTTCTCCGTATCCCGCGCCACATTCGCGTCCTGACCGGAGTGGCGATTCAATCCGCCGGCCGCCGCCATGCAGAAGATCATCAACAACCCAGCAGACGCCGCCTTGGAAAGCCTGCAAGGGTTTGAACTTGCCTTTCGACATCTTTTGCGTGTTTCCTATCATCCCAACTTCGTCTGGCGGCGCGATGCGCCCACCTCCGGCAAGGTCTCCGTCATCAGCGGCAGCGGCAGCGGCCACGAACCGCTCAATATCGGCTACGTGGGGCCGGGCATGTTGGATGCCGCCTGCCCTGGCGCCGTCTTCACCAGCCCTACGCCCGACCAGTACCTCGCCGCTATCCAAGCAGTCTATGGCGGAGCCGGCGCGCTTTTTGTCGTCAAGAACTTCGGCGGCGGCGTGCTCAACACCGAGGTGGCGCTGGAACTCGCCCGCGAAGAAGGCTACGATGTCGCTTCGGTGCTGATCAACGACGATGTTTCCATCGATCAGTCAGACAACCGGCGCGGCATGGGCGCCGCCATCCTGGTCGAGAAAATCGCAGGAGCCGCCGCCGAAGCCGGCCGCCCGCTGGATCAGGTGATAACGCTGGCGCAGCGCACCAGCACCCAAGCGCGCAGCATGGCCGTCGCCCTCAGCAGCTGCACGTCGCCCTATGTCGGCCATCCCACCTTCAACTTGCCTCCGGATCAGATGGAAGTGGGCGTCGGCATCCACGGCGAAGCGGGACGTTATCGCACGGCGCTCGTCTCGGCCAAACAGATCGTCGACATACTAATGGAACCGATTGTGGACGACCTAGCTCTGCACGCAGGCGATCGCGTCCTGGTCCTGGTCAGCGGCCTGGGCGGCACTCCCCGCCAGGAGCTTTTCATCGTGTTCCGGCACATCTACGACCTGTTACAGCAGCGCTCGATCGTCGTTGAACGCCAACTGGTTGGCAACTACATCACCAGTCTAGACATGGCCGGCTGCATGGTGACGCTGCTGCGTCTCGACCCGGAGTTGACCGCTCTGTGGGACGCGCCGGTACACACCCCGGCCCTGCATTGGTAGAGGATATCAGGCAATGAGCCAGGACATTACACTGGCGCAGTTCCGGCGTTGGCTCTCGCTCTTCGCCGAACAAGTCCAGGAACAGGTTGATCTACTGACCGAACTCGACGCCGCCATCGGCGATGCAGACCACGGCGCCAACATGCAACGCGGCATGCGCAAAGTGCAAGAGCGCTTGCAAGACCCGTCCGCATCCGGCGATGACATCGGCAGCCTGTTCCGCACCATCGCCATGACGTTGATCAGCACGGTAGGCGGGGCCGCCGGTCCCCTCTTCGGGGCTTTCTTCTTGCGTGCAGCCAAAGACGTCGATGGAAACGACGCAGTATCGCTTGAGCAACTGGCCGCCATGTTCCGCAGCGGGCTGGAAGGCGTCCAACAGCGCGGCAAGGCGCAGATCGAAGAGAAGACCATGATCGACGCCCTCCAGCCCGCGGTGGAAGCCCTCGAGGCCGCAGTGGCGGAAGGGCTGGACGCGGCCGCCGCCCTCGACCGCGCGCTCGAAGCCGCACGCCGCGGCATGCTCCATACCGCCGAACTCCAGGCAAGCAAGGGCCGGGCCAGCTATCTAGGCCCTCGTTCGATTGGACACCAGGACCCTGGCGCTACCAGCGCCTTCTATCTGATCAAATCAGCCGCCGCCGCGCTCGGCCGGCAGACGCAAATCGACGCCTAGCAGGCGACGCCAATCTCTAGTCTATCGTTCCGCTTCGCATTTCCTGCCGGCGGGCGGGCGTCCAAATCGTCTAGCGAGATGAAAGAGATCACGATCCATGGCGAAATACATCGGCGCGATCGATTCCGGCACAACCAGCACGCGCTTCATCCTCTTTGACCAAGACGGCAACATCATCGCCTACGACCAGCGCGAACATGCTCAGATCTTCCCACAAAGCGGGTGGGTCGAGCATGACCCGCTCGAAATCTGGGAGCGAACCCGCCAGGTGATCGGGGCTACGCTCGCCAAAGCGCAGGTCGTCGCCTCCGATATCGCGGCCATCGGCATCACCAATCAGCGCGAAACAACCCTGCTCTGGGACCGGCGCAGCGGCCGCCCTGTGTATAACGCCATCGTCTGGCAGGATACGCGCACCGACCGCATCTGCCGCCAGCTCGCCGAAGCCGGCCACGCCGAAGCCATCGCCCGCAAGACGGGCCTGCCCCTCGCCACCTATTTCGCCGGCCCCAAAATTCGTTGGATGCTCGACAACGTGCCGGGCGTGCGCCGGCTAGCCGAGGCGGGCGACCTCCTCTTCGGCACGGTCGACACCTGGCTGATCTGGAACCTGACCGGCGGCAAACACGTCACCGACCCCACCAACGCCAGCCGCACTATGTTGATGGACCTGGCGACGCTGGACTGGGACGACGAAATGCTCGAAATCCTCGGCATCCCGCGCCAGATCCTGCCGGAGATCCGCCCCAGCAGCGACCCGAACTTCTACGGCCGGACGCTCAACAGCGGCCCGCTGCGCGGCGCAGTCCCCGTCTGCGGCAACCTGGGCGACCAACAGGCCGCCACCGTCGGCCAGACCTGCTTCGCCGTGGGCGAGGCCAAGAACACCTATGGCACCGGCTGCTTCATGCTGCTCAACACCGGCGAGGAGATTGTGCACAGCCGCAACGGCCTCCTCACCACCGTTGCCTATCAGTTCGGCGACCAGCCGCCCGTCTATGCGCTGGAAGGCTCCATCGCTATGGCCGGGGCCACCGTGCAATGGCTACGCGACAACCTGAAACTGATCGAAAGCGCGGCTGAAACCGAAAACCTTGCGCAGAGCGTGGACGACAGCGGCGGTTGCTATCTCGTACCCGCCTTCAGCGGACTCTTCGCCCCGTACTGGCGCAGCGACGCGCGCGGCGTCATCGTCGGCCTCACCCGCTACATCAACCGCAACCACATCGTGCGCGCCGCCCTAGAGTCCATCTGCTACCAGACGCGCGAAGTGCTGGACGCGATGGAAGCCGACAGCGGCGTGCCCCTGCGCAGCCTCAAGGTAGACGGCGGCGCCACCGTCAACAACTTCCTGATGCAGCTACAGGCCGATATTCTCGGCGTCGAGGTCATCCGCCCCAAGATCGCGGAGACGACCAGCCTCGGCGCCGCCTACGCCGCTGGGTTGGCTGTAGGCTTCTGGCAAGACCTGGACAGCCTGCGCGGCAACTGGCAGGTCGACCGCACCTGGCAGCCCCAATGGGAGGAAAGCGCACGCGCTGTGGGCTACGCCGGCTGGAAACGCGCCGTAGAAAGAACTTTCGACTGGATCGAAGACGAGTAATTCACCGTGATCGCCTTGCTCGTCGTCTCGCACTGCCACGATATTGCCGAAGGCGTCTGTCGTCTCGCCATTGAGATGACCCAAACGCCCGTGCCCATCGCCGGCGTCGGCGGCATTGTCGATGAGAACGGGCAGAGCCAGATCGGCACGGACGCCGCGGCTGTCTTGGCAGCCATCGAAAACTTCTGGCGTCCCGCGGGAGTGCTGATCCTGGTCGATCTAGGCAGCGCCATTCTCAGCGCCGAGACCGCGCTCGACCTGCTGCCCGACGAACAACGCGAACGCTGCCTGATCAGCAACGCGCCTCTTGTCGAGGGCGCGATCGTCGCCGCCCTGGAAGCTAGCCTGGGCCACAGCCTCGAAGAAGTCAACCGCGCCGCCGAAGCGGTGCGAAACCTGGACAAGGTATTGCGCTAGTGGATGATGCCAACCCTGCGACTATCACCGTCACGATCGCCAACCCCAACGGGCTTCACCTGCGCGTGGGTAAAGAGATGGTGTACATAGCCAACCGCTTCCAAGCCCGGATCACGGCCGAAAACTTGACGCGCCCTTCGCCGGTCGTGGATGTCAAGAGCATCCTCCAGATCATGCAGTTGCAAGCCCGCACCGGTCATACAATTCGCATTTCCGCCGATGGCCCCGACGCTCACGCCGCGCTCAACGCCCTGCGCGAGCTGCTCGCGCCGGCAGGATCGCCGGCCTAAACGCCTATGCAGACCTTTTCCGGCCTCATTGCAGCCCCTGGCATCGGCATCGGCGTCATCGCGGTCTACCGCCCCGCTCAAGCCATCCCGCCGCACCCCGCTGCGGCCGGCAGCGTTGATCCGGATGCGGAATGGCGCCGCTTTCTCGCCGCCCAAGCCGAGGTCGACGCCGAACTGGAGCAGCTCTGCGCCAACCCCAACTCCCTTGTCGCAGAGATCTTCGCAGCCCATCGCGTCATGCTCCACGACAAGACGCTGCTCGACGCCGTCCGCGCCAACATCAACGAACACGGCGAGAACGCAGTCGCAGCGACTTTCGACGCCATCGCCGACCTCAGCAAGCTTTTTACGTCGTTCGACGACGAATACTTCGCCGGCCGCGCTTCGGATATCCTCGACCTGGGCCGCCGCCTGCTGGCGCGCCTAGGCGCGCAGGTTAACCGGTTCGAGCTGGCGAACCTGCCTGAAGGAACGATCCTCGTCGCCGAGGACCTAAACCCCAGCGAACTAACCCGGCTATCCCCCGACCGCGTCGCCGGCATCGCCTTGGCCAAGAGCACGCCCACCGCCCACTCGGCCATTCTCGCCCGCAGCCTCGGCATCCCCTTGGCCTGCGCGCTAGGTCACGAAATCCTCTACCTCCTGCCCGGCGGCACAGCCGTACTCGACGGCTTCCGCGGCCAGTTGCATGCCGGCGTAGATGCCGCCGAATTACGGATCTTCCAACGCCGTCGCGAGCAGTTCCTGGCTTCGCAAGCGACGGCGATCGATCATGCCCGCGCCCCCGCAGTAACACGTGACGGCGTCGCCGTACCCGTCCGCGCCAACGCCAACAGCCCCAAAGAGGTGGCCCAAAGCATCGCGGTCGGCGCGGACGGCGTAGGTCTCTTGCGCACCGAGTACCTGTTCCGCTCGCGCGCCGCGCCGCCCCCCTTCGAGGAACAAGTGCAGACCTATGCCGGCTTCTTGGCGCAGGTCTCCGCCCAACTGACAGTGCGCGCCCTGGACGCCGGCGGCGACAAGCCGGTCCATTACCTGACGCATCAAGCCGAAGACAATCCTTTTCTGGGGTTGCGCGGCATCCGTCTGCTCATCGAAGAACCGGAAATTCTGCTGACGCAATACCGTGCTCTGCAAGTCGCTGCCGCCGGCGGCTCTAGCAATGTCGAAGCGCGCTTCATGCTGCCTATGGTCAGCACCGCCGAAGAGATCGCCACGGTACAGCGTCTCCTCTCCGAGTTGCCGTCCGACTTGCCCCCGCTCCGGCTCGGCGCTATGATCGAAGTGCCGTCCGCCGCGCTGATCGCACAGACGATTGCGCCCCTGGTCGACTTTTTCAGCATCGGCACCAACGACCTGTCCCAGTACGCATTGGCAAGCGACCGCACCAACAGCACCGTAGCGCGTATGGCCGACCCGCTGCATCCCGCAGTTCTGCGCCTCATCCAAATGACCTGCGACGCCGGGCGCGCCGGCAACAAGCCCGTCTCCCTCTGCGGCGAAATCTCCGGCGATCCGATTGCCGTACCGCTGCTGCTTGGCCTCGGAGTCACCGAATTGAGCGCACCGCTCCCCGCGGTGCCGCTCATCAAAGAAACCATCCGCACCCTCGACCTGGACGACTGCCGGCGTCTGGCGCGCCAAGCCCTTGCCTGCCCTTCCGGCGAGCGTGTGCGCGACCTGCTGGCGCAGCCCTAGCCGGCGTGAGCCGCCCGCCCAATCCGTCAAAACCGCACAGGACATGGTACAATCTTGCCTATGAAACGCCCTACGAAACGCATCGACGCCGAGATTCTGGTCATTGGCGGCGGTTCTACGGGAACCGGCGTAGCCTGGGATGCCGCACTGCGCGGCTTCAAAGTCGTCTTGGTCGAAAAACGCGACCTCACCCACGGCACCACAGGCCGCTATCATGGCCTGCTGCACAGCGGCGGTCGCTACGTCGTCAAGGACCCGCAAAGCGCTGCCGAGTGCATCCACGAAAACCGCATCCTGCGCCGCACCCACGCCCATTGCATCGAGGAAACCGGCGGATTCTTCGTCGTGACCCCAGAAGACGAGGGCGACTACCCGGATCGCTTCAAAGCCGCCTGCGTCGAACTGGGCCTGCCTTGCAGCGAGATCTCGCCCGCCACGGCGCTGCGCCGCGAACCGCTCCTCAACCCGCGCATCAGCCGCGTCTTCGAGGTGAACGACGGTGCAGCCGACAGTTTCCTCGCTACGCACGTCACGGCCCAGGCCGCCCAGTTGGCAGGCGCGCAGATCCTAACTTATCACGAGGTCGTCGACCTTCTCACCGACAGCGTAGACGGTGAACGCCGCGTGACCGGGGCTATACTCCGCCATATGACGGCGGGGGATGATATAGCCGTCTACGCCGACCTGGTTATCAACGCCGCTGGCGCCTGGGCCGGTCACATCGCCCGCATGGCCGGCATTGATGTACGCGTGATCCCCGGCAAAGGGACCATGATCGCCATGAACCACCGCCTGGTCAACACCGTAGTCAACCGTTGCAAGATGCCCTCAGATGGCGATATCATCGTCCCTGCTCATACTGTGGCCGTCATCGGCACCACCGACGAGAAGGTCACAGACCCGGAACACCTGCGCATCGAGCCGTGGGAAGTGCAGTTAATGCTGCAAGAAGGGGAGAAGATGGTTCCGGGCATCAACCGGGCGCGGGTTCTACGCGCCTGGGCGGGCGTCCGGCCCCTCTACCAGGAGGGCTTCAGCGGCGACACCCGCAACGCCACTCGCGCCCTGGCCCTGCTCGACCATCAGAGCCGCGACGGCGTAACGGGCCTCCTCACCATCACCGGCGGGAAGTGGACCACCTTCCGCCTCATGGCGGAACAGACCGTGGACGCCGCCTGCCGCCAGCTTGGCGTCCAACGCCCCTGCACCACGTCGCAAACTGAGGTCCCCGGCGTCGAACAAGGCCATTACTGGCTGGGACACCGCCTGCATGAGGTCGAGGAACACCGCCTACAGGGTGACCTGATCTGCGAATGCGAGTTGGTTACCCGCGCCATGCTGGAACACGCCGCCGCACACAACCCGACGGTGACGCTGGACGACCTGCGCCGCGATGTACGCCTGGGCATGGGCCCATGCCAGGGCGGCTTCTGCACCTATCGCGCCGTCGGCATCCTCCACGAAAACGCCGCAGCCCAGGAACAGAATCCCCGGCAGGACGACCACAGACTGTGGAACATCGCCGCTATGCAGTCGCCCGCCCACCCCATGACTGCAAACCGCAAGACCGCTGCGCAGACGCCTGCATTCGAGCCAAACCTGCTCCTGCGCGATTTCTTGCAAGAACGCTGGAAAGGCGTCACCCCCATCCTGTGGGGATCACAGCTCAAACAAGAGCGGCTGGATCAGTTGATCTACCTGAGCCTAATGAACGCCAACCACCTGCCCGACAACGATCTGAGCAGCCCGCTCACCGAGTTCTACCGCTTCACCTCGGTGCAGGACGGCGAAGATCCGGACGCGGCATAGACTGCGCCATGACGGCTCATTCAACGATGACCACAATCGCCTGCAAAGGAACTGAATCTGATGCTTGACCTGCTGGTGATCGGCGCCGGTCTGGCCGGTCTTAGCGCCGCGCTGACCGCTGCGGAAGCGGGGCTGAACGTGCGCGTCATTGCCAAAGGCCTGGGCGCCCTGCATTGGTCCGCCGGGACCATCGACGTGCTGGGATACCTGCCGCCGTCCGACGCGCCCGCGGAACAGCCCCTTGAGCAGATTACCGAACTCGGCCAGGCGCACCCCTACGCCCTCTGCGGCGCAGAGAACGTGCGCGCCGCCCTGGCTTGGTTCCAGTCTCTCATCGCCGAAGAAGGCCTCTCCTATATCGCCGCTGCGGGCGAAGCCAACGCCTGGTTGCCGTCGCCCGCCGGCGCCAGGCGACCCGCCTACCTCGTCCCCGCCGCCCAGTTCGCCGGCGCACTAGATCGTCCGGACCCGATGTTGATTGTCGGGCTGCTAGGCATGCGCGACTTCTACCCGGCGCTGATCGCCGAAAACCTGGGTAAGCAGGGCGTTTCCGCCAGGGCGCAGTTCATCTCCGTCAGCGAGATCACCGACCGCCGCGATGCCAACACCATTCACCTCGCCCAAGCGTTCGAGCAGCCGCATCGTCGCCGCCGTTTTGCCGAAGCGCTGGCCCGCCTCGTTCGCCCCGGCGAGCGTATCGGCCTGCCCGCCATCCTCGGCCTGGACGACCATGCCGCTGTTCTGTCCGAGCTGCAATCCGTCGCCGGCGCGCCCGTCTTCGAGATACCGACCTTGCCGCCCAGCGTGCCTGGTGCGCGCCTCTATCGGGCGTTGCGCAGCCGCTTGCGCCGGTACGGCGTCCGCATCGAGGCGGGCATGGAGGCTATCAACTTCGCCGCCGACGGACGTCTCATCCGCTGGGTAGAGACTGAAACCAGCGCCCGCCCTCTGCGCCACCACGCCGCCGCCTACCTGCTGGCGACAGGCGGCATCCTCGGCGGCGGCTTCTCCAGCGATGCCGCAGGCCGTTTGTGGGAGGTCGTGTTCGACCTGCCGCTCAGCGCGCCGCCGGATCGCAATCAGTGGTTCCGCAGCGAATTTCTCGACCCGCGCGGCCAGCCCATCTTCCAAGCGGGCGTCGAAGTCGACTCCGGCTACCGGCCTGTCGACGCAACCGGGCAGCCCGTCTATGACAATCTGTGGGCAGCCGGCGGCCTGCTTGCTCACGCCGACCCCCTGCGCGAACGCAGCTTGGAA